>Ga0302322_100005713_pt1 | contig 10933 bp, 8 predicted proteins | sample Fen_T0_2_FD_203757 | JGI IMG/M metagenome (GOLD analysis project Ga0302322, IMG submission 203757) | Peat permafrost microbial communities from Stordalen Mire near Abisko, Sweden - Fen_T0_2 | ecosystem: Environmental > Terrestrial > Soil > Wetlands > Permafrost | place: Sweden: Abisko... | reverse complement strand
AACGGGGGGGGAAGGCGTTTTCATTCATACCACAGTCAGGCGGGAACGAAGGGCAGGGGAGCGCATCTTGAGACGGTCCTTACCCCGGTAACCAATGGCCGGGAATATGATTTCGCCAAACGCTCGAAACCTTTTTTTCTCCGCGTTTTACGCTGGCAAAACGGGGAGAGAATCCCCTAAACAATTCGCGCCTTGAACCCCTGAATCTGATCGAGCGCGTCAGCCGTTGGCCGAAGTCTGGCCTGATTGATCTCCGTCGTAGCGCCGACTGGCAGTCGGCTGTATCGCGGGCTGGCAGCCCGCCTGCCCGGCTTTTGCCCACCCCGCATCGCCTCACCGCCACCGCGTGCCCTTCCCCCCGGACCGCGAGTTGTCCCAACTCGCAGCGCGTTGCCAATCCGCGCGTCCGGCACCATCCCAACCCCGCTATCCCGCTCTGCGCTGCGTCATCCACCCTCCACCGCTATTGGTCTCCGCCCGCGAACCGTGCCCTGCGCCTCCGGTCCCCTCGCCCCGCGAGGAACGAGCGGGGAGAGTCCACGAGGGTTCACGCCCGCCTCGGTAGCCCCGTCAGGGGCGATATATTTGTAGTTGCACCGTCCCCCTTGATTTCTTAGCTCCGTAGGAGCGACATCGGCTCCCGCCCCCGCTGCCTGCCCCTTCCCCATTTTTAATTTCTAATCAGTAGCATCCCATAGGAATTTTGTAAAAACCCTCGAAAATCGGGCCTTCTTTATACTTTCCGAATTCGTGGGATGGGGGTGTGGCGCTATTTTTGCCTTTACCATTTCGAATCATCAATAAAATCAAGGGTTTTATGCGCATTTTCTATGGGACGCTACTGGTTTCTAATTTGTAATTTTGATTTAATTGGTCAGCCTTCGCTCCGCGCGCAAGCGAGGGAGCCACCGCCAATCCGATTCCCACCGCCAAGCCACAAGAACTCCGCCCTGCACCTCCGGTCCCCTCGCCCCGCGAGGAACGAGCGGGGAGAGGGTTAGGGAGAGGGGCCACCCAGCCCGTCATGCCCAACGCTCCCATTCCGCAACCAACGCTCTCAACCAGCCTGCCCGCTTCGCTCCACGCGCAAGCGAGGGAGCCATCGCCAGCCCGATGCACACGCCAATCCAAGTGAACCCCGCTCCGCGCCTCCGGTCCCCTCGCCCCGCGAGGAACGAGCGGGGAGAGGGTTAGGGAGAGGGGCCGCCCAGCCCGTCATGCCCAGCGCTCACATTCCGCAACCAACGCTCTCAACCAGCCTGCCCGCTTCGCTCCGCGCGCAAGCGAGGGAACCACCGCCAATCCGATTCCCACCGCCAAGCCACAAGAACTCCGCCCTGCACCTCCGGTCCCCTCGCCCCGCGAGGAACGAGCGGGGAGAGGGTTAGGGAGAGGGGCTGCCCAGCCCGTCATGCCCAGCGCCCACATTCCGCAACCAACCCTCTCAACCAGCCTGCCCCGCTCCGCTCCACGCGCAAGCGAGAGAGCCACCGCCAGCCCGATGCACACGCCAATCCAAGCGAACCCCGCCCCGCGCCTCCGGTCCTCTCGCCCCGCGAGGAACGAGCGGGGAGAGGGTTAGGGAGAGGGGCCGCCCAGCCCGTCATGCCCAACGCTCGCATTCCGCAACCAACCCTCTCAACCAGCCTGCCCAGCTACACCCAAGCAGGTGAATCGTCTTTTTTTTTGGCTCGCAAAGCGGGCTGGCATTGCCTGGGATGATGGGCTAGAATTGCGCTAATTCGTTTAATAAGGAAAATATAAGATGTCATCCATGCACTCCCTCGCGCGTCCGCTGGTTTTAAGTTTCATCACCGGTGCGAGCGCCGGCCAACTGTTGCTGGCCCAGCCGGCGCCGACGGGCGATGCCGGGCGCGGGAAAATTTATTTTCAGACGAGCTGCGCGGTCTGCCACACGACGAGCCTGGGGCCGGGCAACACGGTGATCGTGAAGCAGGGTCCGAGTCTGGCGGGCGTGGTGGGGCGGCGCGCGGGTACGGGCATCGGGTTCAATTATACGAAGGCGCTGAGCGACTCCGGGGTGGTGTGGGAGGCGACGGCGCTGGATCGTTTTCTCGTGAATCCGCTGGCGGCGGTGCCGGGCACGACGATGCCAATGCCGGTTCCCGAGGCGACGAACCGGCTGGATGTGATTGCGTATCTGTCCACGCTGGTGATTCCCCCGGGCGTGACGCTGACGAAGAGCGTGGTGCAACTTTCGCCGGCGACGGTGGAAGCGGACCAGGGCGCGTGGCAGCACGCGGCGCCCGGGGTCAAACACCACATCCTGGCCGCGGAGTTGCCGCCGCCGTTCCGCACGGCCTCGGCGGGGAACGGTCCGCAGGTGGTCCAGCAGCCGGCCGGGGCGGCCCTGGCGGTGCCGGCGGGTTTCACGGTGCGGTTGTTTGCCGCGGGGCTCACGAATCCGCGGCTGCTGCGCGTGGCTCCCAATGGCGATATTTTTCTCGCCGAGACAGGGGCCAACCGCATCCGCGTGCTGCGCGCGCCGGATGGCGCGGAGGCGCCGGTCGAAAACGAGATTTTCGCGGCGGGCCTGGACCGGCCTTTTGGCATCGCCTTCTATCCGGCGGGGAATGATCCGCAATGGATTTATGTGGCCAACAATAATTCGGTGGTGCGCTTTCCCTATCACAGCGGCGAACTGAAGGCGGGCGGCGAAGCGCAGGTGATTATCCCGCACCTCAGCGACGAGAGCGGCGGGCACTCGACGCGCGACGTGGCTTTCTCGCGGGATGGGCGGCGGCTGTTCATCTCGGTGGGCTCAGGTTCAAATGTCGCGGAGAACATGCGCAAAAAAACCGGGTCGGACCTCGTGTCCTGGGAAGTGGCCCACGGCTTGGGCGCGGCGTGGGGGCCGGAAGCGCAGCGCGCGGACATTCTGGTGACGGACCCGGAGGGGAAGGAACCGCTTCGGGCGTTTGCGACGGGCATTCGCAACGGCGTGGGTCTGGCGGTGAACGCGGAGACCGGAGACTTGTGGGTCTCCACCAATGAGCGCGACGGGCTGGGCGACGACCTGGTGTGCGATTATATCACGCGCGTGAGGGAGGGCGGGTACTATGGCTGGCCGTGGTATTATCTCGGCAATCACGAAGAGCCCCGTCACGCGGGCGAACGGCCGGATCTCGCGGGCCGGGCCACGGTGCCGGACGTGCTGTTGCAGGCGCATTCGGCGTCGCTGGAGATGGCTTTTTACACCGCGACCAATGGCGTGGCGGTGTTTCCGAAGGAGTATCGCGGGGAGGCGTTCGCCGCGTTGCATGGTTCGTGGAACCGCACGTTGCGGACGGGTTACAAGGTGGTGCGCGCGCGGCTGAACCACGGCGTGCCCACCGGCGAATACGAGGATTTTTTGACGGGCTTCGTGGTGGACGAGCGCAGCGTGTGGGGCCGGCCGGTGGGCGTGGCGGTGGCGCACGATGGCGCATTGCTCGTGAGCGAGGATGGCAACGGCACGATCTGGCGCGTGGCGCACTAGTTTTAGCCGGGCGCGGCTGGCGCGTTATTCGCCCTTGGGATGCAGGCCGTACTGCAACAACTTGTCCCGCAGGGTCATGCGGGAGATGCCCAGCCAGCGCGCGGTCTTGGCCTGGTTCCCCTGCGCGAGTTCGATGGCGCGGCTGATGAGGATCTGGTCGGCCGTGTCGTGCATCCGCGCGAGGGCGTCGCCGCCCTCGGTGCGCTGGGCCACGGCCAGCAATTCATCCGCATACGCCTGCAAGGATTTTTCGGCGGAGGGGATGGGGCGGTCAATTTTGGCGAGGGCCTTGCGGACGTGCTCCACGCTGATGGTGTAGCTCTGCGATTGCAACAGGACCTGGCGCGTCACGTTTTCCAGTTCCCGCACATTGCCCGGCCAGGGCTGCGCCGCCAGAAACTCGAGCGCCTCGGAATGAATGGACGGATTTTCCACGTTGAATTCCGCGCCGTATTTGCGCAGGAAAAAGCGCACCAGCCCCGCGATGTCCTCCTTGCGGTCGCGGAGCGGCGGCAGATTCAGCACCACGACGCTGAGGCGATAGAACAAATCCTCGCGGAAATGATGCTGCTTGATCGCCGCCTCCAGGTCGCGATGCGTGGCCGCGATGACCCGCACATCCACGCTAATGGTCTCCTTGCCGCCCAGCCGTTGCAGGCATTTTTCCTGGAGCACGCGGATTAATTTAACCTGCGTGCCCGGCGTCATGTCGCCGATTTCATCGAGAAAAATCGTGCCGTGATCCGCCTGTTCAAAGCGGCCGATCCGCCGGGATTCCGCGCCCGTGAAGGCCCCGCGCTCGTGGCCGAAGAGCTCGCTTTCCAGCAGCGTCTCGGGAATCGCCGCGCAGTTGATCGCCACGAACGGCGCGTTGGCGCGGTCGCTGTGCTGGTAAATCGCGCGGGCGATCAGCTCCTTGCCCGTGCCGGTCTCGCCGCGGATGAGCACGCTCACCGGCTTGGCGGCCACGCGCCCGATCTCCTTGTAGATGGACTGCATCGCGCGGCTGTTGCCCACGATGGCTTCGCGCGCCTGGCCCGCATCGCCAATCTGCACGGGTTCCGACATCAGCCGGGAGGCCGCGACGGCGCGGCGCACGAGCTCCAGCAGTTCCGGCATTTCAAAGGGCTTGAGCAGGTAGTCGTAAGCGCCCGCCTGGATCGCTTCAATGGCCGTCTCCGTGGTGCCATGCGCGGTCATCATGACGATGGGCAGCCGGGGCCGCGCCGCATGCAACTGCCGCACCAGCGCCAGCCCGTCCAGCCCCGGCAGTTTCAAATCCGTGATCACCAGATCGAACGGTTCCGCCGTCGCGCGCGCCAGCCCGGCATCGCCGGTCTTCTCCACGGCCACCTCGTGCGCTTCATCGGCCAGCACGCGGCGCACGGTCATGAGAATCGCGGGATCGTCCTCGACAAGCAGGATTTTGGCAGGAGTGGTCATGGTTTGTATTCCGGCAGAATGATGCCAAAGGTCGTGCCGCTGTCCACCTTGGACTGATATTGCAGGGCGCCGCGATGTTTTTCCACAATTCTCGCCGCGATGGGCAGGCCGAGACCGGTGCCAAATTCCTTGGTGGTGAAAAACGGATCGAACAAGCGTTTCTCCGCCTCGGGCGGAATACCTTTGCCCGTGTCCGCGACTTCCAAAATCACCACCTCCACGGTCTGTTCGTTGAGCCGTTTTTCATCGCGCCGGGCGCGCAGGGTCACCGTGCCGTTTTTGCCGATGCTGTCCGCGGCGTTTTGAACGAGATTGATCAGGACCTGCTTGATCTGTTGCGGGTCGATGCGAATGGGCGCCGTCAGCACTTCGGCCAGCACGAGCTGGATGTTCGCCTTGACGAGTTGCGGGGCCATGAGCCGCCGGACTTCATCGAGCGGCTGCTCGGCGGTGACGGTGACGAGCTGCGGCTCGGAGGGGCGCGCGAACTGCAAAAAATCCTTCACGATGCGCTCCAGCCGGTTGATTTCGCCGCCAATGAGCTCCGCGTCGGAAAACTCCGGCGTGCCCGGCGCGAGGTGTTTTTGCTGCAAATACAGCCACGCCTTGATGGCGGTCAGGGGATTGCGGATTTCGTGGGCGACGCCCGCGGCCAGCATGCCGAGCGAGGCGAGCTTCTCCTGCCGCTCCACGAGCTGCCGGCTTTCCACCAGTTGCACCTGCAAGGGCGCGATCATGTCGCGATAGACCACCACCGCCAGCAACGCGCCCGCCAGCAGCAGCAGGACCAGCGCCCCCAGCAACGTGTACCGCAGGCTGTTCAGCGATTGCGTGGTCTGCCGCTGGAAAACATCCAGCGATTCCTGGTGCACCTTCGCCAGTTGAAAACCGAGGTCCAGGATGCTCTGCGATTCCTTTTCAAACTGCGTGAACTCCATCACCCGGATCAGCGACTGGCGGTTGCCGTAAATCTTCACGTTGATCGCCTTGGCCGCCTGCAGATAATTCGTGTACACCGTTTTGATTTGCCGCAGCAACGGCCGTTCCTGGTCCGCCGAGACGATGGGCTGCTGGTCTTCCAGCCAGCGGTCCAGTTCCCGGCTGGCCCCTTCAAAATTGGTCCAGTCGGACGCATTCCGGTACGTCGCGTAGCGCAGCACCATGTTGTTCAAGCCGAGCACGGTTTGCTGCAAATGATCCGCGATCTGAAAACTCTTCCACTGCTGCGCCGACAGATGTTCCTGCAGCTCCCCCGTGCGCCGCCAGGAGGTGTGCGCCGTCCAACCGATCAACGCGGCAAGCAGCGTGATGGTCGCAATAAACACAACGAGTCTGAATAGGATTCCTGGATTCATGGCGCCGGACGCAAACGTGGGCCTGGGTCGCAGCGGACGCAAAATACACTCCCGTCCGCAAGGCCTCAATCTGCAAAACACCTGTCGCCCCCGGCCAGTTGTGGGCCAGTCGTGTCCAATGAGTTGCCACTGCTTTCAGACAAGTGGACGCTTTTTACGGGGCTTTTTCGTTAAAGCTGACGTGGGTGGTAATGTTTTCACGCTGGCATGCTAAGTGCTTAGAAGGTTTTGCAGAGTGCAGTGTACGAAGACCGCCGCACGACAGCGCCATAAACCGCCACACCAAAAATATATTTATGCAACCCGCCATAAAAATATCTGAGCCGGCTGCGCTGCCCGTGGCGGTGGCCGTGGCGGCGGCGCCCGCGCGTCGCAAGGTGCTGCTGGTGGACGATGATCCGGCCATTCGGCAGATTCTCCGCCGCCTCCTGGCCGAGGAGAATTATGAGGTGCTGACCGCCGCCGACGGCGCCGAAGCCCTGGTGCTCGCCGACGCCAACCCGCTCGATCTGGTGTTGCTGGATTTGAACATGCCCGTGAAGAACGGCTGGGACACCTTTGACCATTTATCTGCCAAGCATCCGCTGCTGCCGATCATTCTGATCACCGCGCGGCCCAACCAGTTCTTTCCCGCCTGGGCGTCGGGCGTCGGCGCCTTGATGGAAAAGCCGCTGGATTTTGCCAAGCTGTTTTACACGATCCAAAACTTGCTCGCGGAACCGGCCGAAATGCGCCTCGGCCGCTACGGCGGACGGCCCGCCGTGTTTCGCAGCGCCCCGCCCGGCAACGACGGGCCGGGAAAACCCCCGTTTGATTAATGACGGTGCGTGCCTCGTGCCGGCCGGCTGAACCGGCCCCCGCCGCCACCACAACCTTTAATCGACACTGATTTATGAAAAAGAAAGTCCTGTTTCTGGCCGGTCTGGCCATGACCGTGGTGACGCACTTCGGCTGCGACCGGCATGCCCCCGCCGTCGTCAGTCCCGCTGAGACGAATGCCAGCCCCGCCCTGATTTCCAGCGCGGACCAAACCAATGGTGCCGCCCTCGCCAACGCAGGCGTGACCAACAGCCCCACCACCACTTCCACCAACAGCCAGCCGTAACTGACACGACTCCGACGCCAGTGCCGGTCAAAACCGCCCCACCATCAACCACTCTGCGATCAACCTTATGACTATTCCAGACATGCCGGAATTTGAAGCGGATAAATTGCCGATGCGCCCCAGCGTCGTCGGACCTCTGCTCATGGTGGGGATCATGGCCTTGGCGCTTTCCTTCGCCTTTTACCATCGGTTTGTCGTGGCGCCATCCGAGGCGAACCTCGCTCCGGTCACGCTGGCCAACCCCTTGGGGGTGGCGTCCGCGCGCCCCGGTCCGGCCTCGCGCAGTCTGGCCGCCATGGCCGCCGCCGGTCAGTACGTTCCCGAAGCAGCGTCCCGCGGGCGGGTCCAGGAGCTGAGCCAGTTGAGCCAGAGCGGCAATGCCGATGCGCTGCTCATCATTGCGGCCGGCCTCACCAACGCCGAACCCCGCATTCGCTGCGCCGCGCGCGAAGCCGCCGTCCAGTCCGGCAAACGCGACCTCATTCCCGCCCTCGTGGCCGCCAGCCAGCAGACCGAAGACCCCGAGGAAAAAACCGAGCTCCAAAACGCCGCCGATTTTTTGCAGCTTCCGTCCCTGACCGGCGCTGACAGCAAACTTTAGCCGTGAAAGCCACCCGTTTGAAGCAAACCTTGATCCGCACCGCCTTGGCGGTCCTCTCAGCCGCGTGTTGCAGCGCCGGTGATGCGCTCCCGTCCGCCGCCCCGGGGCCCGCCCGCGGCTTTGTCGGCGTGGACACCGCCAAATTCGGCGCCGGCATCATCGTCGGGGAACCCACCGGCGCGACCCTGAAGTATTGGCTGAATGACACGTTCGCTTTGGACGGCGCCGCCGGCTGGTCCTTCCGCCAGGACTCCACCTTGTATCTCCACGGCGATGTGCTGTGGCACACCTTTGACTTGATCCCCGCCACGCATGGCCGGCTGCCGGTCTATCTCGGGGTCGGCAGCCTGGTGCGCTTCCGCGACGACCACCGGGACAACGAGTTTGGCGTCCGTTTTCCCATTGGCGTGTCCTATTTTTTTGAAAAATGTCCCATCGAAGTCTTCATGGAAGTCGGCCCCGCCATCGATTTCGCTCCGGCCACCCGCTCGGACTTTACCGGCGGCATCGGCATCCGCTATCGGTTCTGATCGTTTGACAAACCATCCATCTTCTCGTACAGGAAAAATATGAAAACGTTACCTCATTGGCTGACGCTCGGACTGGTGGCCTTCACGGCCACCATTGCTGTAAACGCCTCCGCCGGCCAGCCGGCGGCTGACCGCCCCGAAAAACATTGGACCGGCACCATCACTTACGTCTCCCCGGCCGACCGCGTCTTGAAATTAAAAAATTGGACCTCGTTCCAGAAGAACTTCAACCTCGCTGAAAACTGTGTTTACGCGCTGTGGGAAAAAGGCGACGCCACGCCCGCGAACCTGCGGCCGGGGCAAAAAGTCATCGTCAGCTATCAGGATGCCCATGGCGTCCTCATTGCCAGCCGCATCGAGCAGGAACCCCTGCGGCTTGAGGGCATGGTGGTCGCGATCGATCCCGGCCAGCACCAATTGACCATGCATCAGCGCGGTTTGGATCGCACCGTGCAAATTGCCGCCGAATGCCAGGTCATTTTGCACGGCTCCCGGGCGGGCGCGCTCACCGACTTGCAGGCCGGCAGCTATGTCACCGTCACTTACGAAACCCCCGGTGGCACGCTCACCGCGCGTCAAATTGAGCAGACCAGCCAGACCTTCACCGGCACCCTGACCGCCATTGATCTCGGCGAGAAGACCCTCAAGGCCAAAACCGCCTTTGACACCAAAAAATTCAACGTGGCCGACCATTGCGCCATCGTCATGAACGGCCGGCTGGACGGCCGGCTGGCCGACCTCAAGCCCAACGAAAAACTGGTTTTGCATTTCGACGAAATCAACGGCGTCAACGTCGTCAACTGGATTGCCCCCGCCGGGAACGCCCCCGCCACCAAGACCACCGGCAGCCAGCCCTCAGGTTCTTGAGTGCCGTTGTTCCCGGCCGGCCTGGCCCCGCGCAGACCAAGCGGCCGTTCGCTCCGGTTGGGGTGGGGCGGGAGCATCGCTGTAAATGTTCCAGCCCGGATGCTTCCTGGCTGTCGGTTTGCCTTTGCTTTGCACTTTCATTAGCACCGGGCTTCCAGCCCGGTGTTGGAACAGGCGGTGATGACCACAGCCGTTTTAACGGCTTCCGGCACCCTGTCAAAGCCGCTGAGCCGCTCCTAAAATTCGTCTTCATTCACGCGTTGCGCGGCCATTTGCGCCCATACCCCTGCGGTCTTTTCCGTCTGATTGCCCTGTGCCTCCTTGGAAATCGAAGCGCCCGGCTTTGTCACCAGCACTGGTGACATGCAAAAAATTCGGGATCGGCTAGACTGTCTTCGTTGGAAGTAGTGCTCCAACAGAAAAATTTAAGTGTTGTTGTTTTAGGCGGCCGGAGTAGTGTCCGGCCGCTTTTCTTTTTCCCCCGCATTCCCAAACGCTCCGCCTGCACCGGGCGCATGACGCCGCCGCGCCCCGTAGCGCCGACTGGCAGTCGGCTGTATCGCGGGCTGGCAGCCCGCCTGCGTTACTATTGGCACACCCCGCCACCGCGTGCCTTTCCCCCGGACCGCGAGTTGTCCCAACTCGCAGCGCGCGGCCAATCCGGGTTGCCCGGCACCATCCCAACCCCGCTCTCCCGCTCTGCGCTGCGTCCTCCGCCCTCCGACGATAATGGTTTCCTCCCGCGCCCCGCGAACGCGCCAGCGTCCTGGAGTGCGGCGGCCCTCCGCCGCTTTGGCAGGGGCCGGCTCAAACCCGACCACTGCGCAGATGCCCAGGCCCCGACGCGCGCCCACCATTCCGGCTCAGGTTGGCGCGAACCGCCAGACACTTGCTCCGACCCGGGCACGGTGGGCGCGCCCTCCGCTGTGCGCCGCCGCGCCCCGTAGCGCCGACTGGCAGTCGGCTGTATCGCGGGCTGGCAGCCCGCCTGTCTTACTATTGGCACATCCGGCCACCGCGTGCCCTTCCCCCGGACCGCGAGTTGTCCAAACTCGCAGCGCGTGGCCAATCCGGGTGCCCGGCACAATCCCAAACCCGCTATCCCGCTCTGCGCTGCGGCCTCCGCCCTCCGACGATAATGGTTTCCTCCCGCGCCTCGCGAGCGCGTCAGCGTCCTGGACTGCGGCGGCCCTCCGCCGCTTTGGCCGGGGCCGGCTCAAACCCGACCACTTGCGCTAATGGCCAAGGCCCCGGCGCGCGCCCATCGTTCCCGTTCGGATTGACGCGAACCGCCAGACACTTGCTCCGATCCGGGCAGGGTAGGGCGCGCCATCCGCTGCGCCCCGGAGCGCCCCGTAGCGCCGACTGGCAGTCGGCTGTATCGCGGGCTGGCAGCCCGCCTGCTTTACTATTGGCACACCCCGCACCGCCTCACCGCCACCGCGTGTCCTTCCCCGGACCGCGAGTTGTCCCAACTCGCAGCGCGTGGCCAATCCGGGCGCATGGCACAATCCCAACCCCGCTATCCCGCTC
>Ga0302322_100005712_pt1 | contig 10933 bp, 6 predicted proteins | sample Fen_T0_2_FD_203757 | JGI IMG/M metagenome (GOLD analysis project Ga0302322, IMG submission 203757) | Peat permafrost microbial communities from Stordalen Mire near Abisko, Sweden - Fen_T0_2 | ecosystem: Environmental > Terrestrial > Soil > Wetlands > Permafrost | place: Sweden: Abisko... | reverse complement strand
GCTCGGAGAAGAAGTAGCTCATCCCCACCCCGTACACCCGGCTAATGGTCGCCAGCGTCGGCAGGGTCGGGATCATCCGGTCGGTTTCCAGTTTGGAAAGCAGCGCCGTCGAAAGCCCCGTCTCGGAGGCCAAACGGGAAAGCGTGAGCCTCTTTTGCGTTCGCAGCGCGCGAAGTTTCATCCCGATGCAGTAGGGTTCAAGCGACCACTGGGCGTAGGAAACGGCTTTCGTCATGGCGGGGTCCTTTCTGCCATTTTCGCAGCCTCTGCCGTTCAAATTCCTGACAAATCCCTGAAGTCTCTCTGAAGATACTTGTGCGGAGCGCCTTCCCAGCCGGTTTATCATCTCCGAATGAGCGGCAGCAAACTCGACCTTTTGCCCGCCGGAACTAGAGCCATTCAGGTCGAAGGAGTTTCCCCATGCCCTTGCGTTCCCCCTCGCGTCTTACCGTAGCCATTCTCTTATTCACTTTCGCCTGGGTTTTTGCCGCCCCGACTCTCAGCGCCGACACGGTCGTCCTGAAGAACGGCGACCGGCTCACCGGAACGGCTGTCAAGCTGGACGGTGGCAAACTCACCTTCAAAACTGATTACGCAGACGCAGTCGTTATCACCTGGGACCAGGTGACCAGCCTCATCACCGCCAAACCCCTGGTGCTGCCCACTGCGCAGAAGAAGCTGAATATCACCTCGGTCGAGCGCTCCTCCGCGGGTCTGATTGTCGCCACGGATGCGGGCTCCGCCACCCTGGACCCCGCAGCCGTCACGGTGCTGCGTTCGCCGGCGGACCAACAGGCTTATGAGGACTCGCTGCATCCCAATTGGGGCCATGCCTGGGCTGGAGCGCTCAACGTGAGCCTGGCCATGACCCATGGCAACTCGCAGACCACGTCCTTTGGCACCGGGCTGGCTCTTGCCCGTCAGACCCGTACAGACAAGACCTCGCTCTACGTCTCCACCGTGTATAGCCGTGACGGACATGCCAGTCTCACCACTGCCAACAGCACATCGGGCGGGGCACGCTACGACCACAACATCAATCCGAGGCTCTTTGCTTTCGGCACCGCGGACTTCTCCTCTGACGCCTTGCAGAACCTCGACCTTCGCTCCATTATGGGCGGCGGATTCGGCTGGCACGTCAGCGCAACTCCCCGGCAGAGCTTCGATGTGCTCGGCGGGCTCGTATGGACCCACGAATCCTACTCTCCCAGCACCACCAACAGCTTTGCCGCCCTGGATCTAGGCCAGCAATACACCCGCAAGCTGGGCGCGACAAGCGGGTTCACTGAACAGGCCTATTTCTATCCCAATCTGCAAAACACCGGACAATACCAGTTCACCTTGAACTCGAGTTTCAGCACCAAGCTGGGGAAATTTCTGAACTGGCAAACCGCTTTCACCGACCGGTATACGTCCTTTCCGCCGGCGGGAACCTTGAGCAACGATACCGTTCTCACCACGGGCATCGGGCTGTCGTTGGCGCGCCATTAGTGCCAGATGTGGAACCGGATGGGTAGATCAGCCAATTAGTGCTTGATTCCGTAGATCTTTCTCCCCCAAAAATCGCTGCGGACATCCCTTTGCTGGGGCGGCGCACCGCTCCGGATTGCCTTTTTTGCTGGATCGACGTGCGGCAGATAGCGTCGAAATTGCGGCGCCTTCCATGCAAGGTAACCATACATGATTACTACTTTGTAACTAAAAAGCGCTGAATTTCCCGTTCTCCACACCTTAGAATCGGTTAATCTTGCTCTTAACAAAAACTGCGCTCAAAGAAGCACAGATTTTCATCGGGATATCTGCATCATTTTTCTCCGGGTCTCCATTGCACGCAGGTTCCCGCGTAGGTTTTAAGCGGCTGCCAATCTCCCTCTGTCGAACCAAGGGGGTGAGAAAGCCGTTGGCCCGGTATGCGAGGAACGACGTTGGCAAGGCAGATTGAGTCCCCCCCCATCGCGCAACTCCCCTCCGATGCAGGCTACTGCTTTGGGGGATTCAGGTTGGAGGCCGACGGAACTCTTTGGCGAGGGGATGCCGTAGTACACCTGCCTCCCAGGGAACTGGCTGCGCTCCGCCTCCTGCTGCAGAATGCCGGCCAGGTTGTCTCTCCTCTACAAATCAGGAATGCTCTTTGGGGCGATGTGCACGTGACGGCTGACAGCGTTCCCAAGTGCCTCTCCTCTCTGAGATCCCGGCTCGAGCCGGAAGCATTGATCCAAACGGTCTACAAGCGCGGCTACCGCTTCTCGGCCGAGGTAAGGCGCCTGGAGATCGCTCCGGCAGGCGCGGCCCCCAGGTTGGCCATCATGCCCTTTGCCTGCGGGTTCACCGTCCCCCCTCACCTTGGACTCACAATTGCCGAGGAGGCCATCGCCCGCCTCGCCAGTCTCCGCTTCCCCACCGTCTCGTTGCTGGCCCGGGATTCTGTTTTCGCTCTGGCCCAACAAGGGCTTACCGCTCAGCAGCTCGGTCAGACCCTCAAGGCCGATCTGGTTTTGACTGGAACCCTCCGCGTGCTCTGTTCTCATCTTCGATTGAGGGCCGAGATGATTCGTGTCCACGACGGCGCGCAGATATGGATCGAGGACCTGATTGTCGACCGTGAGCGCATTGACAGCCTCGATACCGAACTGCTGCACAGGCTGGCCTTTCGGCTCGGCCAGGGCGGGTTCTCCATCTCCGCCGTCGCGGACACTGAACCGCAAAAGGAACACGGCCTCATCCAGAGAGAAGCTCGCGAGATGTTTCAGCGCGCGCACCACGAATGGCAATCCCTCGAGCGCCACCGCATGCAGGATGGGCTCCAGCACCTCTCCCGCGCCACTGAGCTCGACCCTTCTCTGATCGCCGCAAAAGTCGATCTCGTGCACCTGTGTGTCACACAGGCCTTCTACGGCTTCATGCCACCCGCGGTTGCCGCCGATCTGATTCAGCGCACCGCTGACACCATCCCGGATCTCGCCCATCAAGCCGAAGCCATTCTGCCCGGTCTGGGCTGGACCCAATTCCATGTTCACTACAACTTGCCTGCGGCCATCTGGGCCTTCTCGGTCAGCTCCCACCTGCCCCACGATACCTGGAACACTCGAGAGCGTGTCATGCTCGCCCTCAGCCGCCACCGCTTTGAAGAGGCGACCGAACGGATGCAGGCTGCCCTCCACAGCGACCCATATTCCCCCTGGCTCCATGCCCGCATGGCATGGACCTTCCACCTCTCCGGACGAGCCGCCGAAAGCCTCGAGCAAATTCACCGCGGATTGGCTCTCTTTCCTGGACATGAAGGAATTCTCCTCTATGCGTCCATGATTCTTCCCTTCCATGGGGACACGGCTCGGGGTGTGGAGCTTGCATCCGATCTGGCCCAGCGCCAGCCGCATATCGATCTGGTTACGGCTGTTCAGGCCTATGCATTGGCCTGTGCCGGCCGTAAGGATGAGGCCGCCGCTATCATGGAGCGGCTGCGATGGCTCAGCCGGGAGCGATTCGTCGTCAAATCCTTCAATCCCGCCGTCCATGTTGCACTCGGCGATCTCGACGCCGCGGTCGCTGAACTGGCCTTGGCCGAGCAGGACCGCTGCCCATGGTTCTTCCAGATGCTGGCAGATCCCCGATTGATTCCCCTCCGCGGGCTCCCGGATTTCGAGCGCATGCGAGCCATTCTCACGCGCATGGAAGCGCAGGCGGCTCTCGAACGGCCGCCTGAGAACTGAGCGGCTCCCCCGGTCTCCACTTTATCTCCATTAGTAAACCGATAAAGCTAGCCAGAAGCACCCTTGGCCTAGTAAAGTTCTCGGCGGCGGCCTTTTTCGGATTGCGCGGCTTGGCATCTACCCAGCCGGCCCGTGTCTGTCACCGGCGCAACTGCCCCACGCGCCGCAAGGAAGACCTGCCTTGGAAGGAATCAACTCATGCCGCTTCGCCGCTGGCTCTTTCTGCTTGCTTTCGCCTCTGTCCTGCTCGCCCTTCGCGCACCCGCACAGCAGGCCCCCTATCTTGATACCAAGCTCCCTGCCGCGGAACGCGCCCACAACCTCGTCGCCCGCATGACTCTCGAAGAGAAAGCCGCCCAGCTTGAAGACTGGGCCACGGCTATCCCGCGGCTCGGCATTCCCGACTACCAGACCTGGAACGAGGCCCTGCACGGCGTCGCGCGCGCCGGCTACTCAACCGTCTTTCCCCAGGCCATCGGCATGGGAGCCAGCTGGGATACCGGTCTGGTCAAGAGCATGGGCAATGTGATCTCCGCCGAGGGGCGCGCCAAGTACAACCAGGCCCAGCGCGAGGGCAATCACCGCATCTTCTTTGGCCTCACCTTCTGGTCGCCCAACATCAATATCTTCCGCGACCCCCGTTGGGGCCGAGGCCAGGAGACCTACGGCGAGGACCCCTTCCTCACCGGCCGCATGGGCGTGGCCTTTGTGACTGGTGTGCAAGGCCAGGACCAGACCAGGCCCCGAGCCATCGCCACAAGCAAGCACTTTGCCGTGCACTCCGGCCCTGAGACCCTGCGCCACGGCTTCAACGTGGACCCCTCGCCACGCGACCTCGAAGAGACCTATCTCCCCGCCTTCCGCGCTACGGTCATGGATGGCCACGTGAAGTCCGTCATGTGCGCCTATAACTCCATCGACGAGTTCCCCGCCTGCACCAACAAAATGCTGCTCAAGGAGCATTTGCGCGACGCCTGGGGATTCAAGGGGTTCGTCGTCTCCGACTGCGGCGCCATCGTGGATGTCAACCAGGGCCACAAGAAGACCGCGGACATCACCCACTCCGCCGCCCTGTCTCTCGAAGCCGGAACCGACCTCTCCTGCAGCATCTGGACCCCCGGCTTCAACACCCTCGCCGATGCAGTCAAGCAAGGGCTGGTCTCTGAAGCTCTCGTCACCCAGGCTGCCGAGCGCCTCTACACGGCACGCTTCGAGCTGGGCCTCTTCGAGCCCATGGGCTCCACCGTCTACGACAGCATCCGGCTCTCCAACGACCTCATGTCCCAGAACCGGGAAGTCGCTCGCCGCGCTGCCCAGGAAAGCATCGTGCTCCTGAAGAACTCCGGTGTGCTGCCGCTCAAGGCCGCTCCCGGCCACATCGCTGTCATCGGTCCTACCGCCGATCTGCTGCCCTCCATCCTGGGCAACTACGTGGGCACGCCCATCCGCCCAGTCACCCCGCTTGATGGCCTGTCACAGCAGTTCAAGAGTTCGCCGATCCTCTATGCACAGGGCTCCACGCTGGCCGCCGGCGTAGGCGTTCCTGTTCCCCGCACCGCGTTCGGCCTCAACAAGGGCCTGCAGACCGAGGTCTTCGCCACCCCCGACTGGACCGGCCGCCCGCTGGCCACCATGACCCAGCCCGAGATCCAGACCGACTGGGAAAATGTCCAGCCCGTTCCGCAGTTGGCCACCCACAACTACTCCGTCCGCTGGACCGGCTCCATCGCCGTCCCCGCCCCCGGACACTACGTCTTCTCCGTCGAATCCGGCGACAGCTTCCCCTACTCCCCAGCGGAAAGCTACCGCCTGGTCCTCGACGGCAAGGTGCTCGGCGAAGGCAGCCTGAGAGCAGGCATGGATTTGTCCGCCATGGGTAACTTCAAGGCCGCGCCAGGCGCATCGCCCACTGCCCCTCCCGTCATGCAGTTCCCCAAGGTGCCCTCCATCGACGTTGACTTCGCCGATACCAAGCCCCACGATATCCGCTTCGAGTACTCCCACTCTGGCGACCAGGCCGGCGGCGGTGTCACCCTCAAGTGGGAAGCCCCTGCTCAGGCCCAGCTCGACGAAGCCGTCGCCCGCGCCAACGAAGCCGACGTGGTGGTAGCCTTTGTCGGCCTCTCCCCGCAACTCGAAGGCGAGGAGATGAAGATCAAGATCGACGGCTTCGATGGCGGCGATCGCACCAGCATCGACCTCCCCGCGCCGCAGCAGAAACTCCTTGAAGCCGTGGCCGCCACCGGCAAGCCTTTGATTGTTGTGCTGCAAAGCGGCTCCGCGGTCGCCCTCAACTGGGCCAACCAGCATGCCGGGGCTATTCTCGAAGCCTGGTATCCAGGCGTCGAGGGCGGCGCCGCCATCGCCCGCACCTTGGCCGGACTCAACAACCCCGCCGGCCGCCTCCCTGTCACCTTCTACGCCAGCCTTGACGGGCTCCCGCCCTTCACCGACTACGCGTTCAAGGACGCTTCGGGCGGCCGCACCTACCGCTACTTCGCCGGCAAGCCCCTATGGGGCTTCGGCTACGGGCTCAGCTACACCACCTTCAAGTACGGCCCCGTCAAGCTTTCCTCTGAATCGCTGAAAGCCGGCGAGCCGCTCACCGCGACGGTCACAGTCACCAACACCGGCGCCGTAGCCGGAGACGAAGTAGTCGAGGCCTATGTCAAGACCCCGCAGGCGGGCGGCCCCATTCACTCGCTGGCTGGCTTCGAACGTGTCAACATCAACGCCGGGGAATCCAAGGACATCACGCTCATCCTCGATCCCCGCTCCCTTTCCAGCGTGGACGATAAGGGCAACCGCTCGATTCTCGCCGGCAAGTACATCCTGACAGTGGGCGGCGCTCAGCCCCAGGAAACAACAGCCAAATCCGAAGCCGCCTTCACCATGACCGGCTCCGCCCCCCTCCCCAAATAGACCCATCAACAGCGCAGGCAGGCTCCATGCGAGCCTGCCTGCGCAAGATCAGGTTCGCACGAACAGGGCCCCGTCGCCTGCAATCGCTGCTGCGTAAATTCCACCAGGCTGGGTGCCCCTTTCAATCGGGTCATGATGGCCCCGTGACCCAAATCACAACCCCACCCTTCCCGGCTCCGGAATAATCCTGGACATTGGCAGTGGACTCGCCCTGACCCAGGGTGATATTCCTCCTTGTTGCCCACTCCATCCAACCGAAAGTGGAGGCAAATTGCTTCTCGGTATTCTCAAGGAATCCGCTCCCGGCGAGACCCGTGTCTCTCTCTTACCGGAAAGCCTGAAATCATTGCTGGCCCAGGGGATCACGGTCACCGTTGAATCCGGCGCCGGCCGTGCCGCCGGCGCATCCGATGCGGCCTATGTTGAGGCCGGCGCCACCGTCACCGCGGACCGCGAAACCCTGCTCGCCTCCGCCGACGTACTCCCGGTCGTCAACGCCCCCGCCGGCCGCGAGCAGGCTCAGCTCAAGCCTGGCGCCGTGGTGATCGGTTTCCTTCGCCCGCTCGACGCACCGCAGGCTCTCGCCGCCGCCATCGCCCGTCCCGTGACCCTCTTCAGCATGGAACTGGTGCCCCGCATCAGCCGCGCCCAGTCCATGGACGCGCTCTCTTCCATGGCCACCGTGGCCGGGTACAAGGCTGTCATCGACGCCGCTGGACTGCTCCCGCGCCTCTTCCCCATGCTCATGACCGCTGCGGGCACCATCCCTCCGGCACGCGTCTTCGTCATCGGCGCGGGTGTCGCAGGGCTCCAGGCCATTGCCACCGCCCGTCGGCTGGGCGCTGTCGTCGAGGCCTACGATGTCCGCGCTGCCGCCGGCGAGCAGGTCCGCTCGCTCGGCGCAAAATTTCTCGATGTGGATCTGGGCGGCATCGCCACCGAGGGCGGCGGTGGCTACGCCGCCGAACTCACGGAAGAAGCCCTGGACCGCGGACGCGACCTCATTACCCGCACCGCCGCCCACTCCGACGTCATCATCACCACGGCCCAGGTCCCAGGCCGCCCCGCGCCCCGGCTTATTCGCCGCGATGCCATCGAAGCCATGCGCCCCGGCTCGGTTCTGGTCGATTTGGCGGCCCCGGCCGGCGGCAACTGTGAGCTCACACAGCCCGGCGTGACGCAGACCCTGGGCGGAGTCACCCTGCTCGCTCCCATGAACCTCCCCGCCGAAGTTCCCGTCCACGCCAGCCAGCTTTACGCGCGAAACATTCTCAACTTCCTCGGCCTCATCTTGAAGAAAGGCGAACTGACGATCGATCTGGCCGACGAAGTCCTGGCCGGCGCTTGTGTCGCGCACCAGGGCACTCCCGTCAACCCCCGCGTCGCCAAGCTGCTGGAAACTGTTGTCTGACTCCGCCTGGCACAGTGCTCCGAGCTTCGCATTTGAGACCACGGAATCAACGCCAACTTGCTAACTGACGCGAAGCGCCGCTAACCCGCTAACTCACTCATATGGAAAACACATGAATCCCGCCGCCCTTATCGCATCTGTTTACGTCTTCGCGCTGGCCGCTTTTCTCGGCTATCAGGTCATCAGCCGCGTGCCGCCCCTGCTGCACACCCCGCTCATGTCGGCCACGAATGCCATCTCCGGCATTTCGCTCATCGGCTCACTGGTGCTTGCCGGCGCAAAGGGCTATCCCCTCCCCGCCCACATCCTCGGCTTTGTCGCTGTCACCACCGCCACCATCAACGTGGTCGGCGGCTTTGGCATCACCGACCGCATGTTGAAGATGTTTGGCAAGCGCAAGCCTGAGGCGGCGAAGGCCCCGGCGAAGGGGGCCGCGCAATGAATCTGGCCATTTACTTCATGGAAGCTACCTATCTCACTGCTTCCATCCTCTTCATTTTGTCGCTGAAGATGATGTCGCACCCCGACACCGCCCGCCGCGGCATGTTCCTCGCCGAGGCCGGCATGTTCGCCGCCATCGTCGGCACCCTCGTCGGCACGCAGATTGTCTCCTGGGTCTGGATCATCGCCGGCCTTGCCGTCGGATCCATCATCGGCGGCTGGATGGCCGTCACCGTCCCCATGACCGCCATGCCCCAGCGAACCGCGCTCTCCCACGCCTTTGGCGCGCTTGCCGCCGCCCTTGTCGGTATCGGCGAGTTCGTCGTCAAGGCCCACGAGATGGGCACGGTTACCCGCGGCGCGCTGGGCTTTGAAGTCATGCTGGGCGCCCTCACCACCACCGGCTCGCTCATCGCCGCGGGCAAGCTCCAGGGCTTGATCGCCGGCAAGCCCATTCAGTTCCGCGGGCAGAACGCTCTCAACCTCTTCATCTTCCTCGGCATGGTCACCAGTTTTGCCTATTTCTGGGCGCATCCTGAAGTGGTCGCCGCCTTTTACACCATGCTCGGGCTGGCCTTCGTCTTCGGCGTGATGCTGGTCATCCCCATCGGCTCGGCCGACATGCCGGTGGTCATGTCGCTGTTGAACTCCTACGCAGGACTGGCCGCTGCCGCCACCGGCTTCGTCCTCGGCAACAACGTCCTCATCATCGCTGGCACCCTGGACGGATTCTCCGGCTTCATCCTCTCCGTCTTGATGTGCAAGGCCATGAACCGCTCCATCACCAATGTCCTTTTCGGCGGCTTCGGCTCGGTCATCGCCGAGGCCAGCGCAGACGCCGGCGGTGTCATGCGCGAAATCAACCTCGAAGATGCGGCCATGCAGTTGGCCTTTGCCAATCGAGTCGTTTTCGTGCCCGGCTACGGGCTGGCCACCGCACAGGCCCAGCACGCCGTCCGCGAACTGGCCGAACTGCTCGAAGGCCGCGGTGTCACGGTTAAGTACGCCATCCATCCCGTCGCCGGACGCATGCCCGGCCACATGAACGTCCTGCTCGCCGAGGCCAACGTCCCTTACTCCGCGTTGTATGAGATGGAACAGATCAATCCGGAGTTCCCCTCGACCGACGTGGCCGTCGTTATCGGCGCCAACGATGTGGTCAACCCCGACGCCCGCGACAATCCGAAGTCGCTCATCGCCGGTATGCCCATCCTTGAAGTGGACCGCGCCAAAAGCGTCATCGTCCTCAAGCGCGGACAGGGACGCGGTTTCTCGGGCCTTGAGAATCCGCTCTTCTTCAAGCCCTGCACCAGCATGCTCTATGGCGACGCCAAGAGTACGCTGAGTCACTTGGCCCAGGCCGTCCAGCGCGTATAGCGCCGTCGTTTGAAGATCAAAAAATGGGCGGCAAGTTTGACCTTGCCGCCGCCCTGTCCCTGGGTTGTCTTCGAGTTACCGCAGTGCTGCTAAACCTGACCCTCTTACTGCAACAGCTTGGTCACTTCCTGCTGCACGCTGTTGGCCTGCGCCAGCGCCGCAATGCCGGTCTGACTCAGAATCTCATACTTTGACATGTTCGACGTGGCCGATGCATAGTCGGTCGCCTTGATCGCATTCTGTGCCGAGAGCACGTTTTCCTGCTGCGTCGTCATCACCTGGCTGATCGAATTCAGAGTGTTGATCTGTGCGCCGATGTATCCATCCTGGCCGGCTACGTCGGTGATCGCCTGGTTCAGAAGGTTCAGAGTCGTTTGCGCGCTCGTCGTGTTGGCCAGCGAAGTGCCGCTCAGGTCCACCGAACTGCCTGCCGTGTAGCTGATTGTGGCCACGCCGCCTGTCGCGCTTGCATCCTGCGTCAGCGTCGAGGAAGCAGTAGAAGGCGCGCCAACACCCAGCGTGAATGTCTGTCCGGTTGAAGAGTCATACACCAGGTCGGTCGCGGCATTGGTCTGGTCCTGGCTCAGGCCCACATGATAGGTGCCCGGTGTCGGCGTTGTGCCCGCGCTCACCGACCCCTGGACGATGATGCCCGTCTCGGACTGGTGTCCCGCGCCGGCCGCCGCTACCGCTCCCGCACCCGCCGTCAACGCCGTTCCAAAACTCGCTGTCAAGCCCAGGCCTGCGCTGTTGATGGCGTCGATCAAACCCTGCGCCGTGTTGTTGGCGCCCGTCACGGTGATGGTGGTCGAGGCGGTATTCGAAGTCCCGGCAACAAGATAGGTAACATCGAGCGTCGTCGTCCCGCCCGCCGCCAGGCTATCGGTCGATTGTGCGTTCTTGGTGGCTGTCGACAGGTTGATGAACACGTTCGTCTGGCCGTTCGTGTATCCGATCGTCCCGCCGGAGTCGCCCATCGTGCTCGAGCTCAGGCTGGAGAATGTCAACAGGTCGATCGAAGATCCTTGCGACGAAGAGTCACCTGTGTAGATGGCCACCGATCGGCCGGTGA
>Ga0302322_100005710_pt1 | contig 10936 bp, 7 predicted proteins | sample Fen_T0_2_FD_203757 | JGI IMG/M metagenome (GOLD analysis project Ga0302322, IMG submission 203757) | Peat permafrost microbial communities from Stordalen Mire near Abisko, Sweden - Fen_T0_2 | ecosystem: Environmental > Terrestrial > Soil > Wetlands > Permafrost | place: Sweden: Abisko... | reverse complement strand
CTGACGCGTGCGGCGGTGAAGGCCGCGCCCGCCTACGAATCGTCTGCCGAACTCAACCGGAAACACGAATCGGGCCTGTACGCGCACTACGGGCGAACCGGGTACTGGACCAGCGGTGCCGTGCTTGAGCGCGAAAACTGACGCTCGTGTGGTGGGCGCTGACTGCAGTCACACAGTCGTCGAACGCTTACCTGCGGCAGGAGCAAAAAGATGCAAATCGGCATGATCGGGCTGGGCCGCATGGGTGCCAGCATGACCACCCGGCTGCTGCGCGGGGGCCACGACTGCGTGGTCCATGACAGGCACCCGGAAGGCGTGGCGCGGCTCGTCGCGCTCGGCGCCACCGGAACGGGCTCGTTGCCTGAAATGGCCCGGGCCTTGACGCGACCGCGCGCGATCTGGTTGATGGTTCCTGCGGCAGGCGTCGATGAGGTGCTGACGCAGCTGACCCCGCTGCTGGAGCCGGGCGACTGCGTGATCGACGGCGGCAACTCGTACTACCGCGATGACCTGCGCCGTGCGGTCGCGTTGCGCACCGCGGGCATCGACCATGTCGACGTGGGTACCAGCGGAGGTGTCGCCGGTCTCGGGCGGGGCTACTGCCTGATGATCGGTGGCGATGACGAACCCGTGCAGCGCCTCGCGCCGCTGTTCGCGACGCTGGCGCCAGGCACCGGCACCGCCGCAGCGACACCGGGCCGCCGTGCCGGTGCGAGCACGGCCGACCAGGGCTGGTTGCACTGCGGCCCTCACGGTGCGGGCCACTTCGTCAAGATGGTCCACAACGGCATCGAGTACGGGCTGATGGCCGCCTATGCCGAGGGCCTCAATATCCTGCGCCACGCCAACGTGGGCCGGCGTGAGGCCGTTGTCGATGCCGAGACCACCCCGTTGCGCGAGCCCGAGGCCTACCGGTACGAGATGAACCTGCCCGAGATCGCCGAGGTGTGGCGGCGCGGCAGCGTGATCGGCTCGTGGCTGCTCGACCTGAGCGCCACCGCGCTCGCCGCCGACCCGGGGTTGACCGGCTTCGAGGGCCGTGTGTCCGACTCCGGCGAAGGCCGCTGGACCATCCAGGCGGCCATCGATGAGGCGGTGCCGGCACCGGTGCTGAGTGCAGCGCTGTATGCGCGCTTCGGCTCGCGCGGCAAGGCCGACTTTGCCAACCGCCTGCAGTCGGCCATGCGGCATGAATTCGGTGGCCATGTCGAACAGCCCGCCGCCCTGTCAGAGCTGAAGGATTGAGATCATGAACCGCAACCCAGATCAGGTGGCAGCGCCGTCAGACGCTTTGGTGGTGTTCGGTGCGACCGGGGACCTTGCCCACAAGAAGATATTCCCCGCGCTGTATGCGATGTGCAAGAGCGGTGCGCTGAAGGTGCCCGTGATCGGCGTGGCTTCTTCTGCATGGCGCATCGAAGAGTGGCGTGCGCATGTGAAGCAGAGCATCGAGCGGCACGATGCGCGCTGCGACCCGCGCGCGCTCGACCGCCTGCTGACGCTATTGCAGTACGTCGGCGGTGACTACAAGAACCCCGCCACCTTCGATTCACTCAAGCGCGCGCTCGGCACGGCACAGCGCCCGGCGCATTACCTGGCCGTTCCGCCGGCGCTGTTCCCGACCGTCATTGCCGGCCTGAGCGCGGCAGGCCTCGCCGCACAGGCCCGCGTCATCGTCGAGAAACCGTTCGGCCGCGACCTCGCTTCGGCCCGCGAGCTCAACCGCATCGCGCTCGAGGTGTTTGCAGACGACGCGATCTTCCGCATCGATCACTTCCTCGGCAAGGAAGCGATCATGAACATCCTCTACTTCCGCTTCGCCAATTCGTTTCTCGAACCGATCTGGAACCGCAACCACGTGGCGAGCGTGCAGATCACGCTCGCCGAACGCTTCGGTGTCGAGGGCCGCGGAGGCTTCTACGAGAGTGCCGGCTGCCTGCGCGACGTGATCCAGAACCACTTGTTCCAGGTTGTCGCCTTGCTGGCGATGGAGCCACCGACCAGCCGCGGCTTCGAGGCCGTGCATCGGCAGCGGGTCGATGTCTTCGATGCGATGCGCGCGCTGCGGCCCGACGACATCCTGCGCGGGCAATACGAAGGGTATCGCCAGGAGCTGCAGGTCGCGAGCGACTCCGATGTCGAAACCTACTGCGCCGTTCGTCTTCACATCGATTCATGGCGCTGGGATGGCGTGCCCTGGTACCTGCGTGCGGGCAAGCACCTGGCCGACACGGCCTGCGAAGTGGTGGTGCGGCTCAAGCCGCCGCCGCAGAACCTGTTTGCCGACTCGGCGGTGCGCGAAGAGGCGAACTACCTGCGCTTCCATTTGTCGCCACGTTCGACGATCGCGCTGGCGGCGCGCGTCAAGCGGGCCGGCAAGGAGTTTGTTGGCGAGCAGCAGGAGTTCTCTCTGCTGGAAGAAGAACCCGGCGAGCAGGCCCCTTATGAGCGGCTGCTGGGCGACGCGATGAACGGCGACGGCGCGTTGTTCGCGCGCGAAGACGCCATCGAATCGGCATGGGCCGTCGTCGAGCCGGTGTTGACCGATCACCCGCCCTCGATCCCCTACGCCAAGGGAAGCTGGGGGCCTGACGCTGCAAATCACTTCATCGCGGCCGACGGGGCAGGCTGGCACAACCCCGAGCCCGCCGGTTGAGGCGCTGCCGCCAGCGCTGCGCCAGTCACCGGCTCGACATTGCTCCGAACCCATCAAGGAAAGCTCATGACCCCCATGCAGTCGCTACACGATCTGGGCCAGAGCCTGTGGCTCGACAACATCACCCGCCCCCTGCTCGACAGCGGTGCGCTGGCCCGCTACATCCACGACTTTGCGGTCACCGGGCTGACATCGAATCCGACCATCTTCGAGCACGCCATCGGCCAATCCGAGGCCTATGACGGGGCGATCCGCAGCAAGGCCCGCGCCGGCAAATCGGGCGAGGCCTTGTTCTTCGAGCTTGCACTGGAAGACCTGACACGAGCGGCCGACCTGTTTCGCGCGGTCTTCGACGCGACCGGCGGCGTCGACGGATGGGTCTCGCTGGAGGTCTCTCCGCTGCTGGCGCGTGACGCGGCGCGAACGATCGCCGCTGCGTCCAAGTTGCATGCCCGCGCGGCGCGCCCGAACCTGTTCATCAAGATCCCGGGCACCACTCAAGGCCTGGTGGCAATCGAGGCGTCGATCTTCGCCGGCGTGCCAGTCAACGTCACGCTGCTGTTCTCGCGCGCGCACTATGTGGCCGCCGCCGCGGCCTACCTGCGCGGCATCGAGCGCCGCGTTGCTGCCGGGCTCGACCCCAAGGTGGGCTCGGTGGCGTCGCTGTTCGTCAGCCGCTGGGATGTGGCAGCCAACAAATCGCTGCCGCAGCGCTTGAACAACCGCCTTGGTGTGGCCGTCGCTGGGCGGGCCTGGCACGCCTACCGCGAGTTGCTGGCGTCGGCGCGCTGGCAGAAGCTCGCAGCAGCGGGCGCCCAGGCGCAGCGCCTGCTCTTTGCCAGCACCGGCACCAAGGACCCGGCCGCCCCTGACACGCTCTATGTCGAACAGTTGGCGGCCCCGGGAACGATCAACACGATGCCCGAGAACACCTTGAAGGCCTTCGCCGATCACGGCCAGGTGAAGCCCGGCTTGACGACCGAAAGTGCAGCAGCCGCCGAAGCGGTGCTCACCGAATGCCGTGCCGAGGGCATCAACGACGAGGCGCTCGCCGCACAACTGCAGCGCGAAGGTGCCGAGGCATTCGCCACGTCGTGGCGGCATCTGCTCGAAGGCATCGCCGACAAGGCAGCCCGACTGACGGAGGACCCGACAGGATGAGCCGTGTCGTCAGCAGCAGCGGCTCGGGGCCGGGCAGCCTCACACTCACCCACCGGCCGGCCTGGAAGGCGCTGGTCGAACACCATCGCGGCATCGCCGGGTTGCACCTGCGCCAGATGTTCTCCGACGACCCGCGGCGCGGCGAGCGCTTCAATGCCGAGGCGGTGGGCATCTACCTCGACTACTCGAAGAACCGCATCAACGACGAGACGCTGCGCCTGCTGATCGAGCTGGCGCAGCGCTGCGGCCTGCGCGAGCGCATCGATGCGATGTTCCGCGGCGACCCGGTCAACACCACCGAGAAGCGCGCCGCGCTGCACACCGCGCTGCGCGCCCCGGCCGGCGCCCGCATGCAGGTGGATGGCGCCGACGTCGTGCCCGAGGTGCATGCGGTGCTCGATCGCATGGCCGCCTTCGCCGACAGCCTGCGCAGCGGCCAGTGGCTGGGCCACACCGGCCGGCGCATCCGGCACATCGTCAACATCGGCATCGGCGGGTCGGACCTGGGGCCGGTGATGGGCCATGAGGCCTTGCGTCACTACAGCCAGCGCGACCTCGACTGCCGCTTCGTCTCCAACGTCGACGCCACCGCGCTGGTCGAGGCGACGCGCGATCTCGATGCCGCAGAGACACTCTTCATCGTCTGCTCCAAGACATTCACCACACGCGAAACACTCACCAACGCCCATTCGGCACGCGCCTGGTGCGTGCGCAAGCTGGCCGACGAGCGGGCGGTGGCCCGGCACTTCGTTGCGGTATCGACCAACGCCGAAGGTGTCGCGCAGTTCGGCATCGCCCCCGATGGCATGTTCGGCTTCTGGGACTGGGTGGGCGGGCGCTACTCGATGGATTCGGCAGTCGGCCTGTCGCTGATGCTGGCCATCGGCCCGGCGCACTTTCGCGCCATGCTCGACGGCTTCCATGCGATGGACGAGCACTTTCGCAGCGCGCCGTTCGGCCAGAACCTGCCGGTGCTGATGGGCCTGCTGAGCGTTTGGTACACCGATTTCTTCGGCGCGCAGACCCAGGCCGTGCTGCCCTACGACCAGTACCTGAAGCGCTTTCCGGCCTACCTGCAGCAGCTGGCCATGGAGAGCAACGGCAAGCACGTGACACTGGCCGGTGCACGCGTGGACTGCGCCACCTCGCCCATCGTCTGGGGCGAGCCGGGCACCAATGGGCAGCATTCGTTCTACCAGCTGCTGCACCAGGGCACGCCGCTCGTGCCGTGCGACTTCATCGGCTTTTGCCAAAGCCTGAACCCGCTGGGTGCCCAGCACGATCTGTTGATGGCCAACCTGTTTGCGCAGACGCAGGCTCTGGCCTTCGGCAAGACGGCCGACGAGGTTCGCGCCGAAGGCACGGGCGAGGCCTTGGTGCCGCACCGTGTGTTCGAAGGCAACCGGCCGAGCAACACGCTGCTCGCCGAGCGGTTGACACCCTTCACGCTGGGCGCCCTGGTGGCGTTGTACGAGCACAGCGTGTTCACGCAGGGCGTGATCTGGAACATCGATTCCTTCGACCAGTGGGGTGTCGAACTGGGCAAGGTGCTGGCCGAGCAGATCGCGGCCGAGCTGACCCGCATCGAGCCGCCGGTGACCGGCCACGACAGTTCAACCCAGACGCTGATCCGCCTCTACCGGCGGCTGCGAGAGGAGCGCCCATGAAGCCCGACGACGAGACGCTGGACCCGCTGTGCATCAACACCTTGCGCACGCTCGCCATCGATGCGGTGCAGAAGGCGAACTCGGGCCACCCCGGCACGCCGATGGGCGCGGCGCCGGCCGCCTACTGCCTGTGGCAGCGCTTCATGCGCTTCGACCCGAACGCCCCCGCGTGGCCCAACCGCGACCGCTTCGTGCTGTCTGTCGGCCATGCGTCGGCGCTTCTCTACGGCTTGCTGCACCTGTGCGGCGTGAAAGAGGCACCAGGCACGCATGGCGACGCCCGGCCCGGGCTCGCGGTGACGATGGCCGATCTGCAAAGCTTCCGGCAAGCCGGCAGCCGCTGCACCGGCCACCCCGAACACGGCTTAACCACGGGGGTGGAGACCACCACCGGGCCGCTCGGCCAGGGCGTGGCCACCAGCGTGGGCATGGCCATTGCGCAGGCCTGGCAGGCGGCCACCTACAACCGCCCCGGCCACGCCTTGTTCGACCACAAGGTGGTCGCACTGGCCGGTGACGGCGACATGATGGAAGGCATCAGCGCCGAGGCGGCCTCGCTCGCCGGTCACCTGAAGCTTGCCAACCTGTGCTGGATCTACGACTGCAACCGCATCAGCATCGAAGGGTCGACGGCCATCACCTTCACCGAAGACGTCGGCGAGCGTTTCGAGGCCTGCGGCTGGCAGGTGCTGCACGTGGCCGACGGCAACGACCTGGAACTGCTCACGCGCAGCCTGCAGGCCTTCAACGACACGCGCGACCGGCCCACGCTCATCATCGTGCGCAGCCACATCGGCTACGGCGCGCCGCACAAGCAAGACAGCAAGCAGGCCCATGGCGAACCGCTGGGCGTGGAAGAGGTGCGCCTGACCAAGCAGTTCTACGGCTTCGACCCCGATGCGCAGTTCGCCGTGCCGCCGGGCGTGCAGGCGCACTTCAACGCAAACTTCGGCCTGCGCGGCGCCAGCGCCCACGAAGCCTGGCAGGCCAACTTCGCCGCCTACCGCACGCAGTACCCCGATCTCGCTGACCAGATCGACCGCATGCAGCGCGGCGAGCTGCCCCCGGGCTGGGACAGTGCACTACCGAGCTTCCAGGCCGATGCCAAAGGCCTCGCCACGCGAGACGCATCGGCCAAGGTACTGAACGCCATCGCTGCCCATGTGCCGTGGTTGCTGGGTGGAGCGGCCGACCTGGCGCCCTCGACCAAGACACAGCTCGCGTTCCATTTCGCGGGTGTCTTCGAGCCCACCGACACGGCTGCTGCCAACGGGGAGGTCGACACTGCGGGCTACTCGGGGCGCAACTTCCACTTCGGCATTCGCGAACATGCGATGTGCGCCATCGCCACCGGCATGACGCTGTCGGGCTTGCGCGCGTTTGCGGCGAGCTTCTTCGTCTTCACCGATTACTGCCGCGGCGCCATCCGCCTGGCCGCGATGATGGGCACGCCGGTGATCCATGTCTGGACGCATGACTCGATCGCCATGGGCGAAGACGGCCCCACGCACCAGCCCGTCGAGCAGCTGGCGTCGTTCCGTGCCATGCCCGGCATGGTGATGTTGCGACCGGCCGATGCCAACGAGGTGGTCGAGGCCTGGCGTGTCGTGATGCAGCTGAAGGACCGCCCGGCCAGCCTGGTGCTGTCGCGCCAGGCCTTGCCCACGCTCGACCGCAGCCGGTACGCCAGCGCCGGGGGCGTTGCACGGGGTGCCTACGTGCTGGCAGACGCGGCAGGCGGCGCACCCGATGTGCTGCTGCTGGCCAGCGGCAGCGAGGTGGCGCTGTGCATTGCCGCACACGAGCAGCTGAAGGGCGAGGGCATCGGCGCGCGCGTCGTCAGCATGCCGTCGTGGGACTTGTTCGAGCGCCAGGACGAGGCCTACCGCGAGAGCGTGCTGCCGGACGCGGTGGCCGCGCGCGTGTCGGTCGAGGCGGCGTCGGCGCTTGGCTGGGAGCGCTACGTGGGCCGCCACGGCGCCATCATCGCGATGCGCTCGTTCGGACTCTCGGCGCCCGGCCCGGTCGTGCAGGCCCATTTCGGCTTCGATGTCGCGCACGTCGTGGCCGCCGCCCGGCAGCAGCTCGCGCTGCATGCGGCCAGCCCGCAATGAGCACGCACATCAGCCCGCTCGCCGGCACGCCCGCGCCGCCGTCTTCACTCATCGACGTCGGCAAGCTGCTCGCGGCGTATTTCTCAATGCGGCCCGATCCCACGCTGGCAGCGCAGCGTGTGGCCTTCGGCACCTCGGGGCACCGCGGGTCAGCGTTCGATGGGTCGTTCAACGAATGGCACGTGCTGGCGATCACGCAGGCGATCTGCGACCACCGCAAGGCGCAGGGCATCGTCGGTCCGCTCTTTCTCGGCATCGACACCCATGCACTGTCGGTGCCTGCCGCCGCGAGTGCGCTCGAGGTGCTGGCGGCGAATGGCGTCGACGTGGTGCTTGCGAAGGACGACGAATTCACGCCGACGCCCGCCATCTCCCACGCGATCGTCAAGCACAACCACCGCGGCGGCAGCAACCGGGCGGACGGCATCGTGGTCACGCCGTCGCACAACCCGCCGCGCGACGGTGGCTTCAAGTACAACCCGCCGCACGGTGGCCCAGCCGGGGCCGACGTGACGAATGCCATCCAGGAGGCCGCCAACGGTTTTCTCGAACAGGGCTTGGCCAATGTGCGGCGCCTGCCTCATTCCAAGGCCCTGCGGGCTGCGACCACGCACCGCCACGACTACCTCGGCAATTACGTGGAGGACCTGGGCCATGTGATCGACATGGACGCGATTCGCAACGCCCGAATCCGCCTGGGCGTCGATCCGCTGGGCGGTGCTGGCGTGCATTACTGGGCCGCCATCGCCGAGCGCTGGCAGATCGACCTGACCGTCGTGAGCGAGACCGTGGCCCCGACCTTCCACTTCATGACGCTCGACTGGGACGGCCAGATTCGCATGGACCCGTCGTCGCCGTTCGCGATGCAGCGGCTCATCGCCATCAAGGATCGCTTCGACATCGCCTTCGCCTGCGACACCGACCACGACCGTCACGGCATCGTGACCCCGGGCGGCGGCCTGCTGCCGCCCAACCACTACCTGTCGGTGGCCATCGACTACCTCTTTCGCCACCGGCCGCAGTGGGCGGCACACGCGGCCGTGGGCAAGACGGTGGTCAGCACGCAGTTGATCGACCGCGTGGCGGCCCGCCTCGGCCGCCGGCTTGTCGAGGTGCCGGTCGGCTTCAAGTGGTTCTCGCCGGGCCTGCTCGATGGCAGCCTGGGTTTCGGCGGTGAGGAAAGCGCGGGCGCCGCCTTCCTGCGCCGCGATGGTTCGGCGTGGACGACCGACAAGGACGGCATCACCGCGGCCTTGCTGGCCGCCGAGATCACGGCACGCTGCGGGCGTGACCCGGGTGAGCTCTACCTCGAACTGGCCAGGGAACTGGGCCAACCGGTGGCCGACCGCGTGGACGCCCCGGCGACGCCACAGCAAAAGCAGCGGCTCGCCGCACTGTCGCCCCAGCAGATCACCACAGACTGCCTGGCCGGAGAACAGATCGAAAGCATCCTCAACCACGCGCCGGGCAACGGTGCGCCGATCGGCGGCATCAAGGTGAGCGCGGCCCATGGCTGGTTCGCCGCCCGGCCCTCGGGCACCGAAGACATCTACAAGATCTACGCCGAGAGCTTCATGGGCACCGAGCACCTGCAGCACATCTTGAAGGAGGCGCAGGCCACCGTCGATGCCGCGCTGGTGTCGGCGACGGCGTCAGCGACAGGCCCGAATGTCAGTGCGCCGCCGTGATGGCCACTCACTCCACGCTGCCGGGCGACGCGGTGCAAGCCGACGACGACGCGATGCTCGAGCGGCTGCAGCATGCCGCGTTCGGCTACTTCAGCCGCCACTGGAACCCTGCCAATGGTCTGGTGGCCGACACCTCGCGCCCGGACTCGCATTCGAGCATCGCCGTGGTCGGCTTCGCGCTGTCGGCCTACCCGGTGGCGGTGGAGCGCGGCTGGTTGACGCGTGAAGAGGCAGTGCTGCGCGGCCTGGCCGCGCTGCGCTTCTTCTGGCACAGCGACCAGAGCGGCACGCCCGAATCGACCGGCCGCAACGGCTTCTACTTTCATTTTCTGCACATGGACAGCGGCACGCGCGCGTGGCGCTCGGAACTCTCGCTGATCGACAGTGCCCTGCTGCTGGCCGGCATGCTCACCGCGGCGGCGTACTTCGATGCGCCGACCCCGGACGAGGCTGAACTGCGGCAACTGGCAGACGACATCTACCGTCGGGCCGATTGGCGCTGGGCGCAGCACGATGGGGCTGCCGTGGTGCACGGCTGGAAGCCCGAGAGCGGCTTTCTGAACTACGGTTGGGAAGGCTACAGCGAGGCCATTCTTCTGTACGTGCTGGGCCTCGGCTCGCCCACGCACCCGCTGACCGAAGACAGCTTCGAAGCCTGGACCGCGACCTACCAATGGGAGAACCTCTATGGCGAGGATTTTCTCTACGCCGGCCCGCTCTTCATCCACCAGTTCTCGCACGCATGGATCGACTTTCGCGGCATCCGCGACCGCTTCATGCGCGAGAAGCGCTGCGACTATTTCGAGAACAGCCGCCGGGCGACCTATGTGCAGCGTGAATACGCCATCCGCAACCCGCGCAGCTTCGTCGGCTTCGATGCGGACTGCTGGGGCCTGTCCGCCGGAGACGGCCCGAGTGTCAAGCCGCGCCGTGTCGCGGGCCGGCGGCAGGCGTTCTACGGCTATGCAGCGCGAGGTGTTCCCTGGGGCCCGGACGACGGCACCATCTCCGGCCCGTCCACCCTGGCGTCGCTGGTCTTCGCCCCCGAGATCGTGTTGCCGGCCGTGCGCCAGCTGCTGACCCGTGTCGCCGGTGAGGAGGGAAGGGCGGTGCACGCCAGCGGCGTCAACGCCACGGCGCGTGCAGCTGCCACTTCGGCGAAAGCGGCAGGCTGGGTCTCGGAAGGCGAGTTCGGCCTCGACCAGGGAATGATCGTGCTGATGATCGAGAACTTTCGCTCCGGCCTGCTGTGGCAACTGACGCGCAGCTGCCCCTGCATCGGCACCGGCCTGCGCCGCGCCGGTTTTCGTGGCGGTTGGCTGGCGTCGGCCACTCGGCCCACACGGGCCTGATCACCATGCGGCTTGCCCCGAGCACGAGCCCCTATCACCCGGATGCGGGCCTGCCGCGTGAACGAAACCCGAATGCCCGCCCGCACGGCTGGCAAAACCCGACGGCTCGCAGCCCCTACGACCTGCTCGTCATCGGCGCCGGGCCTGGCGGCCTGGTGGCGGCGCGGGTGGCTGCTGCCGCGGGAGCTCAGGTCGCTTTGATCGAAGGCCACGAGATCGGTGGCAACTGCCTGAACGATGGCTGCCTGCCTTCCAAGACCATCATCCGCAGCGCGCAGCTGTACGCCGAGATGCGAAA
>Ga0302322_100005709_pt1 | contig 10936 bp, 2 predicted proteins | sample Fen_T0_2_FD_203757 | JGI IMG/M metagenome (GOLD analysis project Ga0302322, IMG submission 203757) | Peat permafrost microbial communities from Stordalen Mire near Abisko, Sweden - Fen_T0_2 | ecosystem: Environmental > Terrestrial > Soil > Wetlands > Permafrost | place: Sweden: Abisko... | reverse complement strand
CTCGGTGACTTGCTCCAAGGTCGCAAACGTTCCCGAGCCGGCATTCGCGAACAGAATATCCAAGCGACCTTCTTTGTTCCTGATCTGCGCGTAGAGACGATCCAAGTCTTCGTTGCTGGTCACGTCTCCTCGAACGCCGATCGCGTTTGGGCCGATCCTTTCGACGGCCGCGTCCAGCTCGATTTGTCGGCGTCCTGTGACGTAAACCCGCGCACCTTCTTCGGCGAAACGTTTGGCGGTCGCGAAACCGATGCCGCTGTTGCCTCCGGTGACGAGCGCGACTTTTCCACTGTGTTTGAGGGTTCCCATATGACTCCCGATTTTCTGAGGTCTTGTCCGAGCACGTTTCTACTTTGGATCGCGGGTGCTGCTCATCGAGCTAGTCACCGGCTTGGATGCTGGTTTGGATCGCGTAGCATTGGTCCCAAATGAAGACCTCGAACGCGGCCAGCTCGTGGGCCCACTTTGGGGTGAGTTCGTTGACGCAGCCAATGGCCGCTCGGTCGAGGTAGTTGCCGAAAACCGCGTATGGATTCGTGAGGTCGCTCGCCGCCATTCCCACGCGGGGTTCGGTGGTCTGCAGGGCTCGAGCACCCGCTGCCTTCAGGTCGGCCATGAACGCGCTCTGCCGCTCGACGTCCGCTCGTGTGCCGGTCCTCGACACGTGACCGCTAACCAGCGTGGCGAAATCGTAGGTCTTGACCTTCTCCACCGCGGCGTAGGACCCGGGGACGTCTTCGGCTTCCACCAAACGCCGCCAGGGCATCCAACCGGGGAAAACGACATCCACGAGCATCAGTGTTTTCTGGCGCGGGGCGTAGACGAAGATGTTGCCGGGTTCGTGGTTGGTGCCGAAGTAGCTCAATTGCAGGCGCTCACTGCCAACCTTCAGCTCGTACGAGTCCGCGAACGTCAGCGTTGGTAGCGGGCGGTGCGGATCGCCGGCCCGGGTGAGCAGCCTTTTGGTCTCCGCCTGAGCAATGATCGTCACTGGGCCGGGAATCGTCGACGCCCCACCGATGTGGTCGGGGTGCGAGTGACTGTAGATGAGATGCGTCACCGGCTTCTTCGTGATCTCGGCGATCGCCACGGGCAAGAATTTTGCGAGCGATGGCGGCGCGTCTACGAGCACCGCACCCTGCTCGTAAACGAGGAACATGGCTTGGTAGACGCCCTCGGTGACCATGTACAGATCCCGTCCCAGCGCCTCGATCCGGTAGCCCTTGCTAGGGTCGATCACGGGCCCGCGAGCGGAGTCGGGGATCTCCGCATACTTGCGGATGCGCGCACCAATCGGCGCAATTTCTGGCGTGTTCGGGTAGGCGTCGCCTGTCTCCGACGCGCGGTTTGCCGCTCTTTCCGTGTTCGCCGTGCTCGCCGTGGCAGCCGACACCGCCGCAGCAGCCGGTGATGGCGGCGTGTGGGAGACGCTGCAAGCAACGAGCGCGCAAGCGCCTACGAATGCTGCTTTATTCATGATACTGCCGTCGGAAAGGCGGGACTGCATGCGTCGTGCCGGCCTGCGTTACTACGGACTTTGGGCGCATTTCCCCGGCGAAATTCGATTTACGCGAGGGCGATCGCGCCATCGATGCGCGAGCCCCGACTAGGAGTTAGCCGGCCGAGTCAATTAGTGGTCGGGGGACTCAAGAGCTGATGAGTGCCCCGACTCGTCATCGCAGCACAGAACTTGCTCTCCAGCGTGGAGGAGGCTCGAGGCAGCGTCCGACGTGGCGTGCCTGAGTGTTTCCGGAAGTCGCAAAGCTCGGCGCTGGGCCGTCCAGTCCGAACAAGATCTTGTCGATGCGCTCAAATGTTGGCCGACTCGGCTAATTTGTTGCGCGGACCGCGAATTAACTGGGCGGAGATACAGCAATGCGGCATCGAAGCATGCTGGCGCGATACTTGCGCCTCGCGCAACGGAGCATCCCTTGCATCAAGTTCCAGCGGTCTTATACTTGCTTCTTTTTGCCTTGTTGGTTGCCACGGGGAACGCTAGCGCGATCTCGAGCTCGACGCGCCGGCCTCGACCCCGGTCCCGGCGGGCAGAACCGTGACGGAGAGCACGCTCGCCGAGCAGGGCCTGGCGAAAGCCGAGCGCCAGCTGAGGCTGATGATGCAACTGTCACACTCGTCCTTCTGGGAATTCATCCTGACGGACGGTTTGGTCGAAAACAGCTACTTGGACGAAGGCGCGGCTTACTGGGACGATGCCCGTGACGCGCCAGCGGGGTCCGACTTTGGTTCGAGCCTGATTGCGCTGGGCGTGTTGCCAGAGGACCGCTTCCCGCTGACGCAAGCGATCCAAGCCTGCGTCGACGGCAAGACGCCGGAGTTTCACGTCGATGTGCGTTGGCGACAGTCAGACGGAGCCATTCGCTGGCGCCAGGCGCGCGGCACCGTCTCGCGCGACCCGGACGGAACTCCTCGCAGCTTTACGGGCATTGACACCGACATCACCGAGCTGAAGCGAGCGGAGGAGGAAGCTCGCAGAAGCAGGGAGCGGCTCGAGCTAGCGGTGCTCGGCTCCCACGCTTGTACTTGGGACTATGAGATGGCGGACGGCACGCTTGCCAACAGCCGCGCAACGTACACCAACGTCTGGGAGCTCCTGGGTTACGAGTCAGCTGGGGATACCCGAGGCTTCCCTCAACATGTCGAGAAGCTGATCCCCGAGGAGGATCGGCAGGCGTTCATGCGCTTGGCCCAATCGTTCCTCGACGGTGAAGGTCGAGCATGGAGCCACGAGGTCCGGGTTCGGCACCAGGACGGCTCCGACCGATGGCACCTAGCGCGCGGGGTGGCCGAGCGCGACGCAGCCGGTCGCGCCACGCGCTTCACCGGGACCAGTGTTGACATCACCGATCGCAAGCTGATGGAGAAAGCGCTTCGCGACAGTGAAGAGCGGCTTCGCGCGATGTTCGATAACGCCGGGGTCAGCATGGTCGTCACCGACGTGGAAGGTGCGCTCCTCGACTACAACGATCGCTTTTGCGAGTTCCTCGGCTATTCCCGGGCAGAGCTGCAACGCAGCTTCCGTGATCTGCTGGTGCCAGACGAAGTCGCCCTCGACATCGAGCAGCAGCGTCTCGTGGCCAGCGGGCGGGTGGCTCGCTTCTCACGCGACACACGCTACGTCAGAAAAGACGGCAGCGTGGCCTGGGGCAGTGTCTCCACTGCCGTTATCGAGCGAGATTCGGCGGGCAAGCCAGCCCGCATCATGCGAGTGATTCAAGATATTACCAAGCGGAAGTCACTCGAGGACTCGCTGAAGGAGAGCGAGTACCGCTGGCGAAGTATTGCCGAAACACTGCCTTTACTGGTCTTTACCGCAGCGGCCGACGGCACGGTCGAATACCTCGGCACTCAGGCTTGCGAATATACAGGTCGAGCCGAGCAGGAAATGTGCGGTACGGGCTGGGCAGCATCGATTCACCCGGACGACTTGGAACGCACACGCAAGTCGTGGTTCGAAGCGATCGAGAAGCAACACATCCACGAGGTGCAGCACCGTATTCTCCGAGCGGATGGCGAGTATCGCTGGTTCACCACTCGTGCTGCGCCCGCTCGAGACAGCTCGGGCCGAGTGTTCAAGTGGGTTGCCACCTGCACCGACATCACGGCTTTGAAGCAACTCGAGCAGGCATTGCAGCGCACGAAAGAGCGGCTGGAGCTTGCGGTGTTCAGCTCCAATCTGAGTCTCTTCGAGTTCGAATTGCCGGACGGAAGACTCCAGAACAGCAAGCACACTTTGATCAATTTCTGGGAGCAGTTGGGCTACGACCCAAACACGGTTCCGCAATCTTTCGCCGAATCCGCGCACTTCGTGCTGACCGCGCCCGACCGAGTGCGCGTGCCCACCGCGATGCAAGCCTACTTGGACGGCGAAATCCCTCGCTTCGAGCTCGAGCATCAAGTGCGGCACCAGGACGGTTCGCTGCAGTGGCGCCTTGCGCGCGGAATGGCCGTACGCGATGAACAAGGCGTCGCTGTCCGTTTCGTCGGTAGCCACGTGGATATCACCGATCGCAAGCGAGTCGAAGAAAAGCTCCGCGACAGCGAAGAACGTTGGCGAACGCTGGTCGACACCGTGCCGCACCTCGTCTTCACCGCCCGACTCGACGGCGAGGTCGATCACTACAGCGCTCAAACCCTGGCCTTCCTGGGCCGCCCCGAGAGCGAACTGCTCGGCTCGGATTGGCTGGAGGCCATTCATCCCGAGGACCGCGAATACGTTTTGACGGAGTGGTCCAAGTCGATCGAACAGCGCCGAATGCATGAGACGCATCATCGAGTGCGGCGGGCGGATGGCGAGTACCGGTGGATGACGACGCGCGTGACCCCGTTGCTCGACGATACGGGCCAGGCCCTCAAATGGTACGGCATCAGCACCGACATCACGACCATCAAGCAGCTCGAAGCAGAGCTGCGCCACGCCAAAGAACTACTGGAGCTCGGCGTGCGAGGCTCCAAGGTGAGCATCTTCGACTTCGACATGCCGGATGGTGAAGTCGAGCGCGCCCGGCAAACGATGGTCAACCTGTGGGAGTCACTCGGCTATGACCCAGCCACAGCGCCCACCCAATTTGGCCCTGGTTCCGAGCTCGCCATCCACCCCGATGACCTCACGCGCTTTAGCTCGGAGGTCCGAGCTTATCTAGATGGCTCGCGCCAAGACTTCGAAATCGAGTTTCGCGTCCGCCGCCAAGACGGCAGGGTACTTTGGCACCTGGCGCGTGGCGTGGCGTACCGAGATGCCCAGGGCAAACCAATTCGGTTCATCGGCAGCTTCGTCGATATCACGGACAAGAAGCAGGCCGAAGAGCGGCACCGCCAGAGCGAACAACGTTGGCGAACGCTGTCCGAGTCCCTGCCGCTGCTCGTGTGCTCCACCACCGCAGACGGCATCTGCGATTACTACAGTCGTCAAGCTCAGGAGTTTACCGGCCTCACGGAGCTCGAATTGATCGAGGGCTGGCTCGATATCATTCACCCCGATGACCAGGCACTCACCCTCGAGGCGTGGGCCAAGGCGTTCGCAACGGAGACTCCTTGCAACGTGGACTACCGCATCCGTCGCTTTGACGGCGTCTATCGATGGTTTAGTTCGCGATCCGTGCCACTCCGCGATGATACGGGTCACGTTTTCAAATGGGTCGGAACGTGCACGGATATCGAAGAGCGCAAGCAACTCGCCGAGAACCTGCGCGAAAGTGAGCGGCGATGGCAGGAGCTCGCCGAGATGGTGCCGCACTTCGTGTGGAGCGCATCGGCGGACGGCACGGTCGACTACTACAGCGCCCAGGCAACCGAATATACTGGCCTGCCCGAGAGCGAGCTCCACGGTTTCAGCTGGACGCAGGCTCTACACCCGGAGGACCTAGAGCATTCGGTCAAGGCTTGGCTAGAAGCGCTCGAGCAGCAGCGACCGCACAACGTCGAGCACCGGATTCGGCGGCACGACGGCACCTATCAGTGGTTTTCGACCCGCGCTGTACCGATCTTGGATGGCGCCGGTCGGACCGTGAGGTGGTTCGGCACCAACACCAACGTCGAGGGTTTCAAGCATCTCGAAGCGGAGCTTCGCGCGAGCGAGCAGCGTTGGCAACACCTGGCCGAGATGGTGCCGCAGCAAGTGTGGACCGCGACGGCCGACGGCTCAGTCGACTACTACAATGCCCGAGCCACCGAAAATACCGGCATCCCCGAAAGTGAGTTGCACGGCTCGGGCTGGACCCAAGCCATCCATCCCGATGACTTGGAACCGACCCTCGCGGCCTGGGTCGAGATTAGCGCACAGCCGGCCGCTTTCGAGTCCGAGCACCGCGTTCGCCAGCGCGATGGTCAGTACCAATGGTTCGTGACACGCGCGGCACCTATTTGGGATAGCGCGGGTCAGGTCGTGAAGTGGTTTGGCACGGACACCAACGTCGATAGTTTCAAGCGGCTCGAAGCGGAGCTGCGGCACGCAAAGGATTTGCTGGAGCTCGGCGTGCGCGGCTCCAAGGTGAGCATCTTCGAATTCGACATGCCGGATGGGGAGCTCGAGAACGCCCGCCAGACGATGATCAACCTCTGGGAGTCACTTGGCTACGACCCAGTCACGGCGCCGTCCCAGTTTGGTCCCGGGTCCGAGCTGGCCATTCACCCCGATGACCTCGCGTGGGTCCGCGCGGAGGTTCATTCGTATTTGAACGGCGAGCGCCAAGATTTCGAAATCGAGTTTCGCGTCCGACACAAGGACGGAGCCGTGATCTGGCACTTGGCGCGTGGGATCGCGCACCGCAACTCGGAGGGCAAAGTGCGGCGCTTCATCGGCAGCTTCGTCGACATCACGGACAAGAAGCAAATCGAGGAGCGGCTCCGCGCCAGCGAGCAACGTTGGCGGAGCCACGCCGAGAGTTTGCCGCAGTTCGTGTTCACCACGACGCCAGACGGGGCCGCCGACTTTTTCAGCGCGACGACCTCAGCGTATACGGGCTTACCGCAGGCCGACTTGCTCGGCTTTGCCTGGGGAGCTTCGATCCACCCGGACGACATCGAGCGCACGGCCCAGACCTGGAACGATAACCGCACGAATAGGCGTCCCCACCAAGTCGAGCATCGGATTCGCCGCGCGGACGGCGTTTACCGTTGGTTTACCACTCGCGCCGCCGCTGTTTGGGGTGATGACGGCAACATCGTCGCTTGGTTCGGAACGTGTACCGATATCGAAAATCTGAAGCAGCTCGAAGCGGAGCTACGGCACGCGCGAGATCTGCTGGAGCTCGGCGTGCGTGGATCCAAGGTGAGCATCTTCGAATTCGACATGCCGAACGGGGACATCCAAAGTGCCCGGCCTACGATGATCAATTTGTGGGAATCTCTCGGCTACGACCCAGCCACGGCGCCGACCAATTTCGGTCACGGGTCCGAGCTCGCGATTCACCCCGATGATCTCGACCGTGTGCGCCTAGAGGTCATTTCTTACCTGAATGGCCAGCGTCAAGATTTCGAAATCGAGTTCCGCGTCCGACACAAGGACGGCAGGGTGCTCTGGCATCTTGCGCGTGGCGTGGCGCATCGCGATGCCGAGGGGAAAGCGCGGCGCTTCATTGGTAGCTTCGTCGACATCACGGACAAGAAGCATGTCGAAGAGCGGCATCGTGAGAGCGAGCAGCGTTGGCGAACGCTGGCCGAAGCGCTGCCGCTACTCGTCTACAGTGCGAACGCCGAGGGCGTACCGGACTTCTTCAGTGCCCAAACGGTCGATTTCACGGGGGTCTCGGAGGTCGACCTATGCGAGGAGGGCTGGCTGAATTCGGTGCATCCGGACGACCGAGCACGCGTCGCCCAGGCTTGGGCCAAGGCTATTGCGACGGCGAGCGAGTATGAGGTGGATTACCGGATCCGCCGAGCGGATGGCGTGCATCGCTGGTTCACGTCGCGAGCCCGGCCAGTATTGGACGGCGCCGGTGGCATTTCACGCTGGTTTGGCACGTGCACGGACATCGAAGAGCGCAGACTGTTGGCAGAAGAACTGCGCGCGAGTGAGCAGCGTTGGCGCAGCCACGCGGAGACTCTGCCCCAGCTCGTGTTCACCATGACCCCCGAAGGCATGGCCGATTACTTCAGCGCCACGACCTCTGCCTATACCGGCATTGCCCAGAGCGAGTTGCTCGGGGCGGCCTGGCTAGCGGCGATCCACCCGGACGACAGGGAGCGCACGGCCCAGAGTTGGGAGGAGAACCGGGTCAACCGGCGTCCTCAGCAAGTCGAACACCGGATTCGACGCGCGGACGGGGTATACCGCTGGTTTACGACCCGCGCCACCGCTGTCTGGGATGGGGAGAACATCGTTGCCTGGTTCGGCACGTGCACCGACGTCGAGAATCTGAAGCAGCTCGAGGCGGACCTGCGCCAAGCGAAGGAGCGCTTGGAGCTAGCCATCCGCAGCGCCAATTTGTGCATCTGGGAATACGACATGCCGGACGGCACGCTCGAGTCGAGCCGCGAGACGTTGACCAACGTTTGGGAGTCGTTCGGCTACGACCTGCTCGATCCGCCGCCGTCAGTTGCCTCGGTCATCCATCCCGAGGACCTCGTCGGAGTCGGCCAGCAGATCATGGCTTGCTTGAGCGGAGAAAGTCCGGCGTTCGAGTCCGAGCATCGGGTCCGTCATTACGACGGCTCGTATCATTGGATACTCGGGCGCGGCGTTGCGTTGCGCGATTCAGACGGGCGCCCGACACGCTTCGTCGGGACCAGTATCGACATCAACGCCATCAAACGCATCGAGGCGGACCTGCTACGCGCACGTGAGGCTGCCGAATCGGCCAACCGCGCCAAGGACGAATTTCTGGCCAACGTGAGCCACGAGATTCGCACGCCCATGAACGCAATCCTGGGCATGACCGATCTGGCGCTCGACTCGGCGCGGTCGGATCATCAGAAGCAGCTGCTCGCGACGGTGCGATCGGCCGCACGAAACCTGCTCAATATCATCAATGACTTACTGGACTTCTCCAAGATCGCAGCCGGCAAGCTCGCGCTCGACGAGCTGGATTTTTCACTGCGAGCCGCGCTTTCGGAGGTGGTGCGCGCTCTGGCCCCGCGCGCGCAGCGCAAAGGGCTCGAGCTCGTTTGCGATGTGCATGCGGACGCGCCGGACGCGCTGTTTGGAGACGTCGGACGCTTGAGACAAGTGCTGATGAACTTGATCGGCAATGCCCTGAAATTCACTGCCCAAGGTGAAGTCGTCGTGCAAGTCACCCACTTGCGGAACGTGGCCAATGTGGACATGGTTTCCCTGCGTTTTACCGTTCGCGACACGGGCATCGGCATCGCCCGAGACAAGCAAGTCGCCATTTTTCGCGCCTTCGAGCAAGAAGACGCCTCGACGACCCGAAAGTTTGGCGGCACGGGCCTGGGGCTCACCATCTCCTCGCAACTGGTGGGGCTGATGGGCGGCGAAATTACCGTGGATAGCGAGCCGGGGCGGGGCAGCACCTTCGCTTTCACGGCGAACTTCGCGCGCTCTTCGAGACCGGAGTCGAGTGCCCTCGCTGCGTCTCCCGAGTTGCTGGAGGGGTTGCGCGTGCTCGTCGTCGACGACAACGAAACGAACCGCCGGGTCCTCGTCGAACGGCTGACCGAGTGGCGCATGCGGCCCATGGCGGTAGGAAACGCGGCCTCCGCGGTCGAGGCGTTGGCTCGCGCGGATGACAGCGGGGCGCCGTATTCCCTGGTCCTCTTGGATGCGCGAATGCCAGACATCGACGGCATTTCGCTGGCCGCCGAGCTTCAGGCTCGCTTCGGGTCGGCGGCGCAGCGGCTGATCCTGCTGAGCTCGGATGACGATCCGGTTCTGCCGGCCCGTTCGCGTGAAGCAGGCATCCAGGGCTACTTGCTCAAACCGGTGCAGCAATCGGAGTTGCTCGAAACGATTTGGGCGGTGATGAATATGCCCGCAGACGGCTTGGCGGAAGTGAGATCCGGGTCGACGCCCCGGTCCCAGCCTGTCTTCGGCACGCGCACCGCCCTGCGCATCTTGGTGGCGGAAGACAACGAGCTCAACGTGGCTCTGCTGCGGGAGCTTTTGTCCAAAGCCGGACACCGTGCGGAGTTTGCGGGGGACGGCCGCGCCGCACTTGGCCTGCTCACCGCCAACGCCTACGACCTACTACTGCTGGACTTGCACATGCCGGAGATGGATGGCTTCGAGGTCGTGCAGGCGATCCGTGAGCAGGAGCTCGGCACGAATCAGCATTTGCCCATCGTTGCCCTGACGGCGCGTTCGTCGAACCGGGATCGCGAGCGCTGCCTCGCCGCCGGTATGGACGACTTTTTGTCGAAGCCCATCGAGGCAGACACGCTCTGGGCCGCCATCGAACGGATCGCCTCGGCGTTCCTGCCCAACAGGCCGCGACCATCGCGTTTGCTCGACCACGGCGCGATCTCGCGCGCGTGCGGCGGTCGTCAGGGCATCCTCGAAAAGCTGTGTGAGGTGTTTCAGCGCAGTTTGCCGGAGCACGTGGCAAAGGTTCGCTCGGCGCTCGACGCTCGGGATCTACGAGGTCTGAGCGAGGCGGCACACCTGCTTTACGGTACGGTGGCGGCTTTCTCGACCATCGCCGGTGCGCTGGCGCTCAACCTCGAGGGTTTGGCAGCCGCCGAAGACCTCGAGAGTTGTACGGAGCTCGTCGAACGCCTCGGATCGATGTGCTCGGAATTGCTGGAGGATGCGCGTTCCCTGGTGGACCCGCCGTGACCGAGATTGCGGCGCTGGCAGGGTACGAGCTCGAGACGTTATCGAGGGATGGCGAGCTCGCGCTGCTCCGCGGCGTTCGGGATTCATCGTCGTTGTTGGTACTGACGCCGGTGACCGAAAGGCCAGGGCCCTCGTCGGTCGAGCGGATCGAGCATGTCTGGGCGCTGCGCGAACAGCTGGACTCCGCGTGGACGCCTCGGCCGCGGGTGCTCGAGCATCACCGCGGGCAGGTCTTGTTGGTATTGGATGACCCCGGGGGCGAGCTGCTATCGCGCTGGGTCGGACGCTCCGTCGAGCTTACGGCACTGCTACGCGTCGCGATCGGTCTCGCCGTTTCGATGGGACATTTACATCGCCGCGGCCTGGTTCACCAGGACGTCAAGCCCGACAACGTGCTCGTGGACTTCCCTACCGGTCAAGCTTGGCTTTCGGGTCTGAGCGTCGCTTCGCTGGTGTCACGGGAGCGAAAGGGCTTGCAGTGGCTGGATTCGATCAAGGGCACGCCGGCCTATATGGCGCCCGAACAGACGGGGCGGATGAACCGTTCCATCGACTCGCGCAGCGACCTCTATTCGGTTGGCGTCACGTTCTACGAGCTGCTCACCGGGTCTCTGCCGTTCAGTGCTTCGGACCTGATGGAGTGGGTGCATTGCCATGTCGCGCGGGAACCTCGCCCGCCGCTGGAGC
>Ga0302322_100005707_pt1 | contig 10937 bp, 11 predicted proteins | sample Fen_T0_2_FD_203757 | JGI IMG/M metagenome (GOLD analysis project Ga0302322, IMG submission 203757) | Peat permafrost microbial communities from Stordalen Mire near Abisko, Sweden - Fen_T0_2 | ecosystem: Environmental > Terrestrial > Soil > Wetlands > Permafrost | place: Sweden: Abisko... | reverse complement strand
CATCCGACACGAGACCGGGCGCCCAGGGCGGGACGCTCGCTACGCTCCGCCCTCGCTGGGTCGCTCCGCTCGCTGAACCGGCAAGCCATTCGACCCGACGCCGGGTGCCCGGGGCGGGACGCTCGCTACGCTCCGCCTCGTGCCCGTGACCGGTTTCGACCACGCCGCTATCCCGACCGCCGACTCCGAACGCTGCATCGCGTTCTACAAGGCCCTCGGCTTCGGGATCGACGGTGAGGACGCCTGGCGGGCCGGCACGGTGCCGGTGTTCGCCATCACCTTCGGCGACAACAAGATCAACGTGCACCCCGAGGCACTCGTGGAGCACCGGGGCCAGCCGTGGTACCTGCGCGGCCCCACCGCCGAGCCGGGCTGCGGCGACTTCTGCTTCGTGTGGGAGGGCGGCATCGACCTGCTTCTGGCCACGCTCGCCACCGCGGGCGTCGAGCCGATCGAAGGGCCCGTTCCCCGGATCGGCGGGCGCGGCGCGGGCACCGGGTCGGGCGTGAGCGTCTACACCCGCGACCCCGACGACAACCTGCTCGAGTTCATCTCGTACGACCCCGACGACGTGGCCCGCTACCCGCGCGCAACCGTCTGACCCATCCGACCCGTCTCATCACCCCGAGGAGTCACCATGCCCACCGCCTTCGTCACTGGCGCGAGCCGCGGCATCGGCAAGTCCTGCGCCCAGTTCCTCGCGCGCGCCGGGTTCGATGTCGCGATCTCCGCCCGAACCGTCACACCGGGCGAGGCGCGCGAGCACTCGTCGACCGTCGCGAGGTCCGACACCACCCCGCTGCCCGGATCCCTCGAGGAGACCGCCGCGCTGGTCGAGGCCGAGGGGCGCGAGGCCTTCGTGGTCGCGGCCGACCTCACCGACGCCGCGTCGCTCGGCGCCGCCGCCGCGACCGTGCTCGCGCGCTGGGGCCGGGTCGACGTCGTCGTGCACAACGGCCGCTACATCGGCCCCGGCCACATGGACCGGCTGCTCGACACGCCGATCGAGCTGATCGAGAAGCAGCTGTTCGCCAACGCGGTGGCGCAGCTGATCCTCGACCAGTACTTCTTGCCCCCGATGCTGGCCAACGGCCGGGGCACGATCATCAACATCACGTCGGCCGCCGGCTACGGCGACCCGACGGCACCCGCGGGCGAGGGTGGCTGGGGGCTCGGCTACCCGATGTCGAAGGCCGCCGCGCACCGCATCGCGGGCGTGCTCGCGGTCGAGCACGGCCACCAGGGCCTGCGGACCTACAACGTGCAGCCGGGGTTCATCAACACCGAGCGCATGGCCCAGGACATGGGCGAGTTCGGCTTCGAGCTCATCGGCGCGCCGCCCGACGTGATCGGCGCCGTGGTGGCGTGGATCGCCACGAGCGACGAGGCCGACGCGTTGAGCGGCTCGACCGTCGAGGCGCAGTTCGTGTGCCACGAGCGGCACCTGCTGCCCGACTGGCCCGGCCCGCGTCCCAACACGAGTGCGCTCCGCTACGACAAGTCCGGCGCGATCCTCGAGGCGATGGAGGAGCAGCTCCGCGCCACCTACGACGCCTGACCGCCGCGGGACGCGGCGGCGTGCGTCACGGCTTGGTGACGTCGGGGAGCGGGTGCCGGAACAGCTTCGCCGCGTTCTCGTGCGTCATCATCCGCAGCTCTTCCACCGGCAGGTGGCCCCAGTACTTCTCGATCTCGTCCTGGGTGGTCGGCCACGTGCCGTCGCCGTGCGGGTAGTCGGTCTCGACCATGATGTTCTCGACGCCGATGCGGTACCGGGTGTCGATCGTCGACGGGTCGTCGATCGTGCAGAACCAGAAGTTGCGCTTCAGCACGTCGGCGGGACGGTTCTCGGGGCCGTAGCCGTCGGACAGGTACCCGGAGCGGTCGACCAGGTTGTCGAGCCGGTCCATGAGCATCGCGACCCAGCCGATGCCGCCTTCGGACATCGCGATCTTCAGGGTGGGGTACTTCACCATCCACGCCGACCACAGCCACTCCGCGCACGCGGTGAGCGACAGCTGGCCGAACAGCGTGGCGCTCGGGCCCATCTTCGGTGCGTCGGGCGCGGTGTCGGCCATGCCCGAGGAGCCGACGTGCAGCGAGATCACGGTGTCGGTCTCGGCGCACGCGCGCATGACCGGTTCCCAGTACTCGTTGAAGATCGACGGGAAGCCGATCTTGTGCGGCCGCTCCGGAAGGCTCACCGAAACGAAGCCCCGCTCGGCGTTGCGCCGGATCTCGGCCGCAGCCTGCTCGGCGTCGGCGAGGTAGGTGATGCCGAGCGGGATGAAGCGGTCGGGGGCCTGCTGCCACCAGGCCTCGTACATCCAGTCGTTGTACGCGCGGGTGACCGCGAGCCCGAGCTCGGGGTCCTGCGCAGCCGAGTACACGCGACCGCAGAAGCCGGTGATCATCGACGGGAAGTTGAGCGACGCCCAGATGCCACCGATGTCCATGTCCTTGACCCGCTCGTGCGGGTCGTAGCAACCCGGGCGCATCTGGTCGAAGCGGAACGGCTCGACCTCGTAGGTGTTGGGGCGCCGGCCGGCGAGCGCGTTCATGCCGACCTGGTAGTGGGTCTGGCCCTCGAACTCCCAGACCTCGTGGCCCGCCGCGTTGACGACGATCTTGGGCGCCGATTCCTGCAGCTTCGCGGGGAGCCGGCCCTCGAACATGTCGGGCGGCTCGACGAGGTGGTCGTCGACCGAGATCACGGTGTACTTCACCGCGGTCGGCTCCGGCTCGGGCAGGAACAGCTCCGGGTCCAACATCTGGGTCATCAGCTCGGCCTTTCGCACGCCGTCAGGTTGCGGTCACACTATCCCGGCCCCAAACTGGCGCCACCAGTGGCCAAGGAGCTTCTCGTGGGATCGGTGTTCAACCATGTCGGCCTGTGCGTGACGGACGTCGAGCGGTCGCGGCGGTTCTACGAGGACGTCCTCGGGTTCGACTTCTGGCGCGAGTTCGACGCGCCCGACGCGATGACCGCCCAGCTGCTCGACCTCCCCGAGCCCGTGGGGCTCAAGGCCGTGTACCTGCGCCAGGGCGAGTTCATCCTCGAGCTCCTCTCCTTCGCCGACGCGGGCGCGCACCCGTCGGCGAAGCCGCGGGTGATGAACGAGGTCGGCCTCACCCACGTCTCGGTGTCGGTCGACGACATCGACGCGACCGCGGCGATGGCCGTGGAGTGCGGCGGCAGCGTGCTCGAGCAGACCAACGTCGGCGCCGCGGTGATGATCCGCGACCCCGACGGTCAGCTCATCGAGCTCCTCCCCATGGGCTACCGGGCCAGCCTCCCCGACTGAGCCGACCCCGGTTCGTGCGAGCGGGGTCAGGTGAAGATGATCTCGCCGCCGGCGGCCATCTCGTAGAACTCGCCGACGGTGATGATGTCCTGGACCTGCTCGACGAAGTCGTCGGCCGAGAAGCCGAACATGTCGACCGACGCCTTGCACGCGTAGAGGCCGGCGCCGGTGTCGCCGATCATCTCGATGAACTCGGGGATGTTCGGGATGTCGAGCTCCGCCATCTTCTTCCCCATCATCTTGGTGGCGATGGCCGACATTCCGGGAAGCACGCCGATGAGGCTGGCCATGTGCATCCCGGGGTTGCCCACGGTCGCCACCTTGATGTGCTCGATCCGGGAACGGTGGATCGCGTCGAGGCCGAAGAACGTGAAGAACAGGTTCGCCTCCATGCCCTCCGCTCGGGCGCCGTTGGCCATGATCAGCCCGGGGTAGATGCCCTCGAGCGAGCCCTTCGAGATGATGATCGAAACCTTCTCGATGCTGTCGGTCATGAGTCGTGGCCTCCGGTCAGATGCAGCCGCGTGGCTTCGGGATCCCCGCGATCTTCGCGGCGAGCTTCGCGGGACCCTTCGGGAAGAGCTGGTACAGCTCCTTGACCGAGACGCCCGACGTCTTGCCCAGGGCGCGCACCGTCGGCCCGGTTCCCTTCTCGAAGTACTCCGCGCGCATGAACTCGATCACCTGCCAGTGCTGCGGGGTCAGCTCGGTGATGCCCTCGTTCCGCGCGATCTCGGTGGCGATGTCGCGGCTCCACTGGTTGGCGTCCTCGAGGAATCCTTCGTCGTTGACGGAAACCTCGACACCGGCGATGGTCGCGGTGCTCATGGTGTCCTCCTCAATCCTTGGGTGCCGTCGCGACGTGCTTGCCGGCGACGGGCATGTCGGGGGTGATGCCGGGGATGTCGCGTCCGGGGAGCAGGGCGTGCCAGTAGAACCACTGGAACATCAGCTTGCCCAGATGGTTGAGCCGGGACTCCTTGAGCAACGGCGCGCCGACGGGCGACGGGAAGTGCCCGCCCACGGGCTCCTGCTCGTAGTTGAAGTCGATGAGCATCGCCTTGTGGAAGCCGGTCTCGATGAAGCAGTTGGCGTGGCCGTCGTACGACGCGTCGAGCGGCTCGCCCTGCAGGAAGCGGGCGACGTTCTCGACCAGGATCTCGCCCTGGAAGTGGGTCACCGAGCCGGCCTTCGATACCGGCAGGCTCGACGCGTCACCGAGCACGAACACGTTCTCCTTTGCGCCCGACTGCAGCGTGTGCGGGTCGGCCGGCACGAAGTCGAGCGCGTCGCCCAACCCATCCGACGCGCCCACGTACGCCGCGCCGCTGTGGACCGGGATGACCACGGCGAGATCGAACGGCACTTCGCGCTCGTCGTACCCGACGAGCCGGCCACCGGCGCCGTCCACCTCACCGGTGTTGAACTCGGTCACCAGCTCGATGCCGCGGTCCGCGAGCATCCCGCCGAGCGCGGCGGACGCGGTGGGCTTGGTGAACGCGCCGTCGAGTGGCGTGACGTACGTGATCTCCACCTTGTCCCGCACCCCGCGCTCGTGGAAGTACCAGTCGGCCAGGAAGCAGAACTCCAGCGGCGCCACCGGGCACTTGATCGGCATGTCCACGACGTTGACGACGAGGCGCCCCGCGTCGAAGCGAGCGAGGCGAGCCTCGAGCGCGGCGGCCCCGACGAGGTCGTAGAAGGTGAACACGTCGGTCATCCAGCCCGGCCCGAGCAGACCCTCGGTCTCCTCCGGGGCGAGGCGGGCGCCGGTCGCCACGACGAGCACGTCGTAGTCGAGGACGGTCCCGTCCCCGAGGTGGACGCGGTCCTCGGCGACATCCACTCGCTCGATCCCGGTCACTCGGAAGTCGATCCCGGCGTGGAGCTGGCGTCCGCGCGGCCGCACGATGTCCTCGGGATGGGTCAGCCCGAACGGCACGAACAGCAGGCCCGGCTGATAGACGTGGCGGTCGTCCTCGTCGACGACGGTGATCACCGCATCGGCGAACGCTCGCCGCAGGCGGTTGGCCGCGAGCGTCCCACCGGTTCCGCCTCCGAGCACGACGATTCGATGCGTCACGGACACAGTGTCGGCGCAACGAGACCGATTCGGCAGGGCCGAAGGACCCGGGTAGCGCTAGGTGCGGGGCTTGATCAGGGTGACGGTGGTGACCGGCTTCTTGTCGGCGCCCTGGCCCCCGACCAGATAGCCCACGCCGTCGACGACCACCGCGGCCGAGTCGCTCAGCGGCGCGCCCAGGGCCGCACCCGTGTCGGCCGTGGTCAGCGCGCGCGGGTCGAACTTCCACACCTGCCCGCCGAGGCGGTTGTTGACGTAGCCGCCGATCAGGTACACGACGTTGTCGAGCACCACCCCGGTCGCGTGCGACAGCGGCGCGGGCAGCTTCGCGGCCACGGTCGTCTGCTCGGTCTTCGGGTCGTAGCGCTGCACCGACGCCGTGTCGGAGCCGCCGGTCGTGCTGACCCCGCCGAACAGGTAGATCACGTTGTCGATCACGGCGACCGCCGGGTACCGCACCGGCTCGACGAGCGACCCGGCCGCCCGCCAGGTCGCGCCGCCGTCGGTGCTCGCGACGACCGTGCCCACGAGGTTGGAGGCCTCGTCGCCCCCGCCGAGTGCGTAGATCGTGTTGTTGACCTGCGCGACCACGTGATCCGCACGCGGCGGTGCGGGGAGCTGCCCGATCACCTTCGTCGCGCCGCCCGGCGTGACCGACTGCACCTCGGTGCGGATGGGCGGTGAGCCACCGGCCACCACCACGATCTGGCCGTCGCGCCACACCCCCATCGCGTCGTGCACCGGCAGCGACAGCGTGCCCACCGAGGTGCTCTTCCCGGTGGCCGGCTCGAGCTTGAGCACCGCGCCGCTCGACACGCCCGCGGTGTCGAGCCCCCCCGCGAGGTAGAGGTCCTTGCCGTCGGTGACGAGCACCTCACGGCACACGGCCGTCGCGAGCTGCCAGGGCGCGGCCGCCAGCGCGACCCCGCGCGCCCCGGGCGTGCCGGTGGACGCGGGGGTCGGCACGGTGGTGGACACCGGGGGTGCGGTCGCGCTCGCGGTGCCCGCCGGGTTCAGCGCAGAGCCGCCACCGCCACCGCCGCCACAGCCCGCGAGCAGCGCGACCGCCGCGACGGCGGCGCCCACCGCGACCAATGCCTTCCGGGAACGCATCCCCCAAGGCCTACCATGACCCCCGACAGATCCATCCCACCGGGGAGCTCGGGACAGCCGGGCTGAGAGGGCGACCACGCCACACCGTGCCGGTCCATCCGGCCACGGAGGCAGCGTCGCCGACCCCTCGAACCTGATCCGGGTAATGCCGGCGAAGGGAGGGAACCATGACGGACCCCGTCTGGCGCGCCGTCGTCCTCGCGGGCGGCGAGCTGCCACCCCGCGAAGCCCTGCACGCGGTCCTCACCGACGGGCCGCCGCTCGTGATCGCCGCCGACTCCGGCCTCGATCACGCGCTCGCGCTCGGGATCCACACCGACCTCGTCGTGGGCGACCTCGACTCGGCCTCCGCCGCCGCGCAGGACGCGGCCCGGGCCGCCGGCACCGAGTTCGAGACGCATCCCGTCGACAAGGACGCGACCGACCTCGAGCTGGCCCTCGCCGCGGCCCGCGACCGCGGCGCCCGCCGGGTCACCGTGGTCGGCGGGGGCGGCGGCCGTCACGACCACCTCCTTGCGAACGCGCTCGTGCTCGCGGCGGTCGAGTTCGCCGACCTCGACCTCGACGCGCTGGTCGGCACCGCCCGCATCACCGTCGTGCGCACCCGGGTCACCCTGCACGGCCACCCCGGTGACCTGTGCTCGCTCATCCCGGTCGGCGGCGCCGCCCGCGGCGTGCACACCACCGGGCTCCGCTTCCCGCTCCACGGCGAGGACCTGCTCCCCGGCTCCACTCGGGGCGTCTCCAACGAGCTGCTCGACACCACGGCGACGGTGTCGCTCGCCGACGGCATCCTGCTCGCCGTCCAGCCCCACGCCCTCGAGGAGATCTGACGTGCGCCGCATCCCGGTCCTGCTCGCCGCACTCGCCGCACTCGCCGCACTCGCCGCCGTGCCCGCGGCCGCGGGTGCCCAGGCGAGCCCGAAGCCGCAGACCATCACCCTCGTCACCCACGACTCGTTCGCCGTGAGCAAGGACGTGCTCGGCGCGTTCACCAAGCGCACCGGGATCACGGTGAAGATCCTCCAGGTGGGCGACGCCGGACAGGTCGTGAACCAGGCGATCCTCACGAAGGACAACCCGCTCGGCGACGTGCTCTTCGGCGTGGACAACACGTTCCTCTCCCGGGCGGTCGACGAAGGGATCTTCGAGCAGTACCGCTCCCCCGCACTCGACGGCGTCCCCGCCGCATTGCAGCTCGACCCGAAGAACCGGGTCACGCCGATCGACTACGGCGACGTGTGCATCAACTACGACAAGCAGTGGTTCGCGGACCGGAAGCTGAAGCTGCCGCGCACCCTGGCGGACCTCACGAAGCCCACGTACAAGGGTGCGCTGGTGGTGGAGGACCCGTCCACGTCATCGCCGGGCCTCGCCTTCTTGCTCGCGACGGTCCAGGAGTTCGGACCCGACGGCTGGCAGCAGTACTGGAAGCAGCTGGTCGACAACGACGTGCAGGTCGTCGACGGTTGGGAGCAGGCGTACTACGAAGCGTTCAGCGGCGGTGGCCAGGGCGGAAAGCGGCCGTTGGTGGTGTCGTACGCGTCGAGCCCAGCCGCCGCCGTCGTGTTCGCCGACCCGCCGATCTCCACGTCCCCCATCGGCACGATGACGCAGTCGTGCTTCCGCCAGGTCGAGTTCGCCGGGATCCTCAAGGGCACCGAGCACCGGGCCGCGGCGCGTCAGCTCGTCGACTTCATGCTGTCGGAGCAGTTCCAGGGCGACGTCCCGCTGCAGATGTTCGTGTACCCCGTGGTGGAGGGCACGACGCTGCCCAAGGTGTTCACGCAGAACGCCGACGCGGCGGAGAGCCCCTACGAGATGAGCCCCACCCGCATCGGGAAGCAGCGGGACGCGTGGATCCGCGAGTGGACCGGCATCGTGCTGCGGTGACGCGCCCACCCCGCGCCCGCGCCGCCACGTACGGGACCCGCGGGAGTCGCGTGGCGGCGGGCATCGCGATCGCGATCCCGTGCGCGTTCATCGCGGTGTTCTTCGCGTATCCGGTCGCGAGCATCCTCGGGCGCGGCCTCGCCCCCAATGGCGCACTCGACCTCGACCCGCTGCGGCGGGTCTTCACCGACCCCACCCAGCGCGGCGTCGTGTGGTTCACGGTGTGGCAGGCCGCGCTCTCCACCGTGCTGACGCTGGTCCTCGCGCTCCCCGGCGCCTACGTGCTCGCGCGCCTGCGCTTCCCCGGCCGCAGCCTCGTGCGCGCGCTGGTGACGATCCCGTTCGTGATGCCGACGGTGCTGGTGGCGAGCGCCTTCCTCGCGCTCGGCGTCCCCCGCTCCCTCGGCGCGATCCTGCTCGCGCACGTGTTCTTCAACTACGCGGTGGTGGTGCGGGTGGTCGGCGAGCTGTGGCGCCACCTCGACCCCCAGGAGGAGGACGCCGCGCGCATGCTCGGCGCGAGCCGGCTCCGGGTCTTCCGCGAGATCACGCTGCCGGCGCTCCGGCCCGGGATCGTCGCCGCGGCCACGATCACCTTCCTCTTCTGCTTCACCTCGTTCGGGGTGATCCTGTTCCTCGGCGGACCGACCCGGTCCACGATCGAGACCGAGATCTACCGCCAGACCACCCGCTTCCTCGACCTGCCCCTCGCCGCCGCGCTGTCGATCGTGCAGCTCGCCGCGGTGATCGCGCTGCTGTGGCTCGTGGGACGGTTCCAGCGGGGCGCGTCCGTCCCCCGCCGCCTGCGCGCGGCACGCGAGGTGGAGCACCGGCCCCGCAGCATCGCCGACCGCGTGCTCCTCGTCACGAACCTCACGGTGATGGCGACGCTCCTCGCACTGCCGCTCGGCGAGCTCGTGGTGCGTTCGCTCACCCCGCCGTCGGGCCCCGGCTTCGGCTACTACCGCGCGCTGGGCACGGTGCGGGCGGGCAGCACGTTGTTCGTCGCTCCGCTCGACGCGGTGGGCAACTCCCTGCGCTTCGCGGTGGTGGCCACGGTCATCGCGGTCACGGTCGGTGGCCTCGCGGCCTGGGCCGGGGTCCGTACCCGGTCGCGGTGGCTCGAGGGAGCCCTCGCGCTGCCCCTCGGCATCTCCGCGGTGACGCTCGGCTTCGGATTCCTCATCGCCCTCGACGAGCCGCCGCTCGACCTGCGGGGCTCGCAGTGGCTGGTCCCCCTGGCCCAGGCCCTCGTCGCCATGCCGTTCGTCGTGCTCCTCACCGCGCCGGTGCTGCGCGCGATCGACCCACGGATGCGCGACGCCGCGACGATGCTCGGCGCGTCGCCGGCCAGGGTCCGGCGCGCGGTCGACCTCCCCATCGCGGCCCGGGCGCTGTTCGTGGCCGCGGCGTTCGCGTTCGCGATCTCGCTGGGCGAGTTCGGCGCGACCACGTTCGTCGCCCGGCCGGACACGCCCACGATCCCCATCGTCGTCTACCGACTCCTCGGCCAGCCCGGCGACGTGAGCTTCGGCGCGGCCATGGCCGCGAGCTGCATCCTGATGCTGCTCGTCGCGCTGGCCGTGCTCGCGGGCGACCGGGTGCGGGCCGGCCGGCTCGGGGAGTTCTGATGCTCGAGGTCCGGGGCCTGGTCGTGCGGTACGGGGACACCGGCGAGAAGGCGGGCGCACCGGCGGTCGCCGGGATCGACCTGCGGGTCGGCGACGGCGAGGTGGTGTGCGTCCTCGGTCCGAGCGGCAGCGGCAAGAGCACGCTGCTCCGGGCGATCGCCGGACTGGAGCCAGCCGCGGCCGGAACGGTCGCGTGGGACGGCGTCGACCTTCACGACACCCCGCCGCACCGGCGCCGGTTCGGGCTCATGTTCCAGGACCACGCGCTGTTCCCCCACCGCGACGTGGCCGGCAACGTCGCGTTCGGCCTCCGGATGCAGGGGGTCCCCGCCGACGCCGCCCGGGCCCGCACCGCCGACCTCCTCGCCCTCGTGGGCCTCCCGGGCACCGAGGACCGTCCCGTGCGGGCGCTGTCGGGTGGCGAGCAGCAGCGCGTGGCCCTGGCCCGGGCCCTGGCGCCCGACCCGCGGCTGCTCATGCTCGACGAGCCCCTCGGCGCGCTCGACCGCGCCCTGCGCGAGCACCTGGTCGACGAGCTGCGGGCGATCTTCGGGCGGCGGGACCGGGCCGTGCTGCTCGTGACCCACGACCACGAGGAGGCGTTCGCGCTCGCCGACCGCGTGGTCGTGGTCCGGGCCGGCCGGGTCGAGCAGGACGCCGGTGCGGCCACCGTGTGGCAGCACCCCGCGACCCCGTTCGTGGCCGAGTTCCTCGGCTACAACGTCACGCGCGTCTTCGGCCCGTTGCTCGCCGTCCGCCCCGAGGGCCTCACGCTGGGCCCGGCCACCGCCGGGTCCGTCCCCGTGACCGTGGTGGACCGGACGTTCCGCCGGGACCACTTCCGGGTCCGGGTGGCCACCACCACCGGGGAGGTCCTCGACGTCGCCGTCCGCGACACCGCGATCCCCGAGC
>Ga0302322_100005706_pt1 | contig 10937 bp, 9 predicted proteins | sample Fen_T0_2_FD_203757 | JGI IMG/M metagenome (GOLD analysis project Ga0302322, IMG submission 203757) | Peat permafrost microbial communities from Stordalen Mire near Abisko, Sweden - Fen_T0_2 | ecosystem: Environmental > Terrestrial > Soil > Wetlands > Permafrost | place: Sweden: Abisko... | reverse complement strand
CGGCGAGTTACCTCGCGATCGATAATTTCTACACGTCCACGATCTACAACAAGGGCGCCGAGGTCATCCGCATGATGGCCACGATCATCGGCCGCGATGCGTTCCGGAAAGGCATGGATCTGTATTTCCAGCGGCATGACAACGATGCCGTGACGATCGACGATTTCGCCGCCGCCATGGCGGACGCGTCCGGCGTCGATCTGACGGCGTTCAAGACGTGGTACCACCAGGCGGGAACGCCAGAGATCAGTGTCGACGACGCGTACGACGCCGCCGAGAAGCGATACACGCTGACGATCAGGCAGCAAACCGCGCCCACGCCCGGCCAGCCGGATAAGCAGCCGCTGGTGGTCCCGGTGGCGATGGGGCTGCTGGACGGGAATGGGCAGGAACTTCCCACACGGCTGGCGGGCGAACCCGCGGCGCGTGACGGGACCCGCGTGCTGCTGGCGGACGGTTTGGAAAACCGGTTCGTGTTCGAGGACGTGGCGAGCCCGCCCGTTCCGTCATTGCTGCGCGGTTTTTCCGCGCCAGTGAAACTATCCGGGATATCGCCGGACAAGCTGCGGTTCCTGGCCGCGCACGACACCGATCCGTTCGTGCGGTGGGAGTCCGGCCAGCAATACGCGGCCGGGGTTCTGCTGGGCATGATCGGCCCCTGGCGCCGCGGCGAGGCACCAGTTGTCGACCCGGCGTTGATCGACGCGATGATCGCGTCGCTCCGGCATGCCGATAAGGACCCGGCCTTCACGGCGGAGGCGCTGACATTACCCGGCGAAGCCTTCCTGGCCGACCAGATGGCGGTGGTGGAAGTAGACGGGATTCATGCGGTTCGCGACCTGTGCCGCGCCACGTTCGGCCTGTCGGCACGGGATCTGTTGCGTGAAACCTATGACCGTCTGGCGGAACCCGGCCCTTACCGGACCGACGGCACCGCGATCGGACGGCGCGCGTTACGGAATACCTGCCTCGCCTACCTCGTGGCGGCGGGCGATCCCGACGCGATCCGGCTGGCCAAGAGTCAATTCGACAGTGGCGGCAACATGACGGATGTCCTGGCCGCGTTGTCGATCCTTGGCGGCGTGGACTGTCCGGAACGGGAAGCGGCGCTGGCCGCGTTTCACCGGGCCTGGCGGGAGGATGCACTGGTGCTCGACAAGTGGTTCACTATCCAGGCCACGTCACCTTTGCCTGGCACGCTGAACGCGGTGCGCGATTTATTCCGCCATCCCGATTTCGATCTTCGCAATCCCAACCGCGTGCGCGCGCTGGTCGGTGGATTCACCAGCGGCAATCAGGTGCGTTTCCATGACGCGTCCGGGGCCGGATACCGGTTTCTGGCGGATACGATCATCCAACTGGACCCGGCGAACGGCCAGATCGCCGCGCGGATGGTTTCGCCCCTTGGCCAATGGCGGCGCTTCGATCCCGCGCGCCAGTCCCTGATGCGCGCGGAGCTGCGGCGCATTCTCGATCTTCCTGGTCTCAGCACGAACACGTTCGAGATGGCTTCCAAGAGTCTCGCGTGACCTAAAAAGGGGAAACCAAAATGGCCCAGAACAGCCGCTTCGCCGGCCAGATCGATGATGCCTGGCTCGCGCGCCATACCGAGGACATCCTGGAACCCGGTCTTCCGATCGTCGATCCGCATCATCATCTGTGGGTGCGTAATGGCAACACGTATTTACTGCCGGAACTGCTGGCGGATATCGCCAGCGGTCACAACGTCGTGGCGACGGTGTTCGAGGAATGCCACTCCATGTACCGCGCCGATGGACCGGCCGAGGAAGCATCGCTGGGCGAGACGGAGTTCGTGACCGGCATCGCGGCGATGGGTGCCAGCGGAACGTTCGGCCAATCGGCTGTCTGCCGCCGCATGGTTGGGCGTGTCGATCTGATGCTGGGTGCGGCGGCCGGGCCGTTGCTGGAACGTCACATCGCCGCCAGCGGCGGGCGGTTCGCGGGTATTCGGCAATCCACGGCGTGGGATGCCAGCGATCGTATTCACAAGGTCGTGCCAACTCAAGGCATGCTGCTGGATACCACGTTCCGCCAGGGTTTTTCGGCCCTCGCCCGCCTTGGGCTGGTGTTCGATGCCTGGGTCTATCATCCGCAGATTGGTGAAGTGGCCGATTTGGCGGGTGCGTTTCCGGGCACGCCCATCGTCCTGAACCATGTGGGCAGCCCGATCCTGGGCGGGCCTTACGCGGCGCAACGGGATACGGTGTTCAAGGACTGGAAAGCCGGCATGGCGGCGCTGGCCGCGCATCCGAATGTCACGGTGAAGCTGGGCGCGCTGCCGATACGGTTGCCAGGCGTGTCCACCGCGTCAAGGGAGACGCCGCCCTCATCCCGGGAAGTCGCGGATGCCTGGCGGCCCTGGCTGGAAACATGCATTGAATTGTTCGGCGCGGATCGCTGCATGTTCGAGAGCAATTTCCCGGTGCAAAAACGCTGGTGCTCCTATCAAGTGGTTTGGAATGCATTCAAGCGCCTCGCGGCAGGGGCTTCCGCGCGTGACAAGGCCGCGTTGTTCGCCGGCACGGCCGCGCGCGTTTATGGCGTGCCCTTGTAAGGAACCAACTCATGGCGAGTTTCACGGATCAGGCCTGGCAGCGCACGGCACCATTGCGTGCCGCGATCGACGCACTGCCGTTCAACACCGAACTCGCGGCTGGCACGCTCAGCCGCGAACGTTTCCAGGGCTACATCATCCAGGATGCGCTGTACCTGGATCAATACGCACGCACATTGGCGATGGCGGGCGCGCGCGGGCCTGACGGTGCCACGTTGCGCGCCTTCGCGGAATCGGCGGTGGAGGCAGTGGCCGTCGAGCAGGCCTTGCATGGCGAGTATCTGACCCAGTTCGGTATCGACCCCGCGATGCTGGCGGCGGCCGAACCGTCCCCCGATTGCCTCGGCTACACCAGTTTCCTTTTGGCGACGGCCTATCACGAACCGTGGGAAGTCCTGGTCGCCGCGCTGCTGCCCTGCTTCTGGATTTACTGGGACGTGGGCAACACGATCGCGCGGAAGGCCAGCACGGATAATCCGTACCGCGCGTGGATCGATACCTATTCCGATGAGGCTTTCGGCGCGGCGGTGCGCGCCGTTATCGCCGCCACGGACCGCGCGGCGGACGGAACCACCGCGGCGATCCGGGAGCGGATGATGACGGGGTTCATCCGTTCGACCCAGTATGAATGGCTGTTCTGGGATGGTGCCTATCAGCGCCGCGGCTGGCCGATGAGCGTGTAGGCCTGGCGTTACGCGGGGGCAGTCCCGCGCAAACACGTCCGGTGCAGTACCCGCGGAAACCGCGCCGCGTCGAAATTCGGGTCGGCGCGGTGCAGCAGGCAGCGATTGTCCCACATCAGAAGGTCGCCCGGATGCCAGGTATGGCGATACATGAAACGCTCTTGCGTGGCATGTTCCTCCAGCGCCGCGAGACGCGCCCGGCCTTCGGCCATCGGAAGCCCGTCGAAATGGGAGGCATGCTCGCCCATGAACAGCGATTTCTCGCCGGTGTCGGGCAGCACCCGGACCAGGGGATGGGTCATGGGCGGCGCGTCGTCGATCTCAGCCTGGGAAATCCGCACGCCGCTTTTCAGGCGTGACAGTTCCCAGCTGTGAACAACGCCGACGCCATCGAGCGCGGCCTTCTCGGTATCGGGCAATGCTGCATAGGCGCTGATCATGTTGGCGAAGCAGGTATCGCCTCCGTTCGGCGGCATGACGACCGCGTGCAGGATCGTGGCCAGCGACGGCGCCTCCCGGAACGATTTATCCGTGTGCCATTTTGTGGAGGCGACCTTGCCGCTGGGTTTGCCGTCTGAACCCAGATTGGTAACGATATGCACCAGCGGGTGGCCGGTGCCGCGGTTCGTCAGTGTGTGACGCTCCAGCGTGCCGAATTGTTCCGTGAACGCGACCTGCTCGTCCTGCGTCAGCGACTGGCCGCGGAAGCACAGCACGTGATAGCGGACGAAGGCATCGTACAAGGTCTTGCGGGCAGCCGCGTCCAATGGCTGGCGAAGATCGAGGCCGACAACCTCCGCCGCCATCACGGGGGATAGCGGATTGATCTGGAATACAGCCGGACGTTCGGCGACGGTAGCGGACATGGTGCGATCCTTTTGCTGACCGCAGCATCACCGCTTGCCGGCCTTTCTGGCAAGTCCTACCCATTACCGCGGCCGGCCCATTACCGGGGCCAGAATGGCCCGAGACTCAACAATCAGGGAGAACGATCCATGAAACGCTTATCGCTCACCGCTTTCGCGGCCGCCGTACTCGTGTCCGCCGCCGCCCATGCCCAGGCCCCTGCGGCCCCGCCCGCCGCGGCACCGGCCGCGATCCCCGAGGCAATGCCGTTCGACATCCCCTACGGCATGCCCATCAGCCTCGACCAAGCCCACAAGGCGATCATGGCGGCGGTGGCCGAGGCGAAGAAGCACAACTGGAAAATGTCGATCGCCGTCACCGATCCGTCCGGCAACCTGATCGCGCATGCCACGATGGACGGCACCCAGATCGGCTCCATCCTGTTCTCCCAGGCGAAAGCCCGCACGGCGGCGCAGTTCCGGCGCCCGTCCAAGGTCTTCGCCGACTCGATCAATGGTGGCTCGCCGGGCACGCTCAGCGTGTTGATGGGCATGGGCGGCGCCGCGTCGGAGGGCGGTTTCCCCATCGTCATCGACGGCAAACTGGTGGGAGCCATCGGCGCCAGCGGCGGGCTTGCCCCACAGGATGGCGTTACCGCCAAGGCTGGATTGGCGGGTCTGGGCATCGCCAATTAAGCAACCCTTGTCCGGGCGCGCGGCGGGCGCTACCCAGCGCACACCGCGCGTTCCCCGGAGGTTTGAAACCATGCCGATTCGGCCCGTGATGCTGGCAATCCTGGATGGTTTCGGCTGGCGGGAGGACCCCGCCGATAATGCCGTCCGTATGGCGAAGACCCCGTCGTTTACCAGCCTGTGGGATGGCTGCCCGCACGCCCTGCTCGATACGTCGGGACGCGATGTTGGATTGCCCGGCGGCCAGATGGGCAATTCCGAGGTGGGGCATCTGAACATCGGTGCCGGCCGAGTGGTCATGCAGGAGCTCGTGCGGATCGGCGACGCCGTCGAAGACGGCAGCATCGCCCACGCCCAGGCCTTCGCCGATCTCGTCGCCGCGCTGAAAAAGAGTGGCGGGACCTGCCATCTCATGGGCCTCGTATCCCCGGGCGGGGTGCACTCCCACCAGGACCACGCGGCCGCGCTGGCTGGCTTTCTCCGCGCCGCCGGTATTCCCACGGTGGTGCATGCGATCACCGACGGCCGCGACACGCCACCCCAGTCCGCCATCGACGATCTGACCGGGTTGCGCGCCGCGTTACCGGCCGACGTGCCGGTCGCCACGGTCATTGGGCGGTACTTCGCGATGGATCGCGACAAGCGGTGGGACCGTGTGTCCCTGGCATACGCGGCGATGGCCCTGGCCCAGGGCGTGCGGTGCGGTGAGCCGCTCCAGGCCGTGCGTGACGGCTACGCCCAAGGGAAATTCGACGAGTTCATCCCGCCCACCGTCATTGGCGATTACCAGGGGATGAAGGACGGTGACGCCATACTGTGCTTCAATTTCCGCGCCGACAGGGTGCGGGAGATTCTGGCGGCGCTGCTCGATCCCGGGTTCGATGGGTTCCCCCGGCAGCGGACCATCGCCTTCGCCGCCGCCGTGGGAATCACACGGTATTCGGACGCCCTCGCCCCCTTCATGACCGCGATATTCCCCCACGAGGAGCTGCACGACATTCTGGGGGAAGTCGCGGCGCGCGCCGGGAAGACGCAGCTCCGCATGGCGGAAACCGAGAAATTCGCGCACGTCACCTATTTTCTGAACGGCGGCCGCGAGGAACCCTATCCGGGAGAGGACCGCATCATGGTCCCATCCCCCAAGGTCGCGACGTATGACCTCCAGCCGGAGATGTCGGCGCTGGAACTGACCGATCGCGCGGTGGAGGCGATCGACAGCGGCAAGTATGACCTGATCGTCCTGAATTTCGCCAACCCCGACATGGTGGGCCACACCGGAATCCTTCCGGCCGCGATCAAGGCGGTCGAAACGGTGGACACCGGTCTTGGCCGTATCGCCGCTGCGATCCGGCGCCAGCATGGGGCCCTGGTGGTCACGGCGGATCACGGCAACTGCGAAATGATGCGGGACCCCGAAACCGGTGGCCCGCACACCGCGCATACGACCAACCCGGTGCCGGTCCTGGTGATGGGCGGTCCGGCCAACGCCGTGCATGATGGCCGGCTGGCGGATGTCGCACCGACGTTGCTCGATCTGATGGGCATTGACCAACCCGAGGCAATGACGGGCCGGTCCCTCCTTCGCTCACCGGAGATGCACCCCGCCGGGACACCAACCCGGGCCGCCAATGCCAATGACGCGCGGGACGCGAACTAGTCTTCTTGCCCTGATCACGTCGTTGCCGATGGCCGCTTTGTGCGCGCCACCGCCGGACGAAGCCACGCAGCGTGCATTGCGGGACGCCGAACGAACACGGGCGGCGGACGTTGCCGCGCGGAAGGAGGCGGTGGCCAGGGCGGTCCAGGCGACGATCGAGGAGCATCGCCTCGTTGCTGAACGGATCGCCACCGCGGCGCGGTTACGCGCACTGGAACAGACAACGGACACGATCGCCGAACGGATCGAGAATCTGGCCGCGAGGCGCCGCGCCGCCGAAACCCGCTTGCGTGCGCGGGCAGCCGCGATGCGGCCCCTGCTGCCCGTGATCGAACGGCTGTCGCTGTATCCGGCGGAGACCCTGCTGGCGGTTCCAGCCCCGCCCGAGACCGCGATGCGAGCACTGATAGTGCTGCGAAGTCTCTCTCAGAGGCTTGAACAGGACGCCGTGGCCCTGCGGCGGGATCAGACCGATATCGACGCGGCGGCGCGCGATCTGGCGGCGGAATCCCCCCGTTTGACCACGGCGCTCGCGGCGCAGGCCACGCAGGCGGCGGCGTTGGATCGCCAGCTCGCGGCCGCCCGGGCACTTCGTGACCAGGCTGAAACCGACGCGGAAGCCGCGGAGCGGCGCGCCAGCGCGGACGCGGCGCGTGCCGACACGCTGCGCGCGGCGCTGGCCGCGCTGGAAGCACGGCGCCGGGCCGAGGAAGCCCGGGCCAGAGAGGACGCGATCCGCGCGGAACGTGACAAGAAACAGGCAGAGGCCGAATCCGCCCGGCGGCGAGAGGCCGCGCTCGCGCATCCGGCCGGGCCCGGAACAATGGCGGCGGCGGGCGCGAATGGGAGTCCGAGTGGGCGGCCCATTGGAAATACCGGGGGACATTTGATCGCCCCCGTGGCTGGGACCCTGATTCGCGGCTGGGGTGACGCCTCCGAGGCCGGGCCCGCCACTGGGTTGTCCTATCACGCCCCGCCGAGGGCCCGGGTGGTGTCGCCTTGCGGCGGGCGGGCGGTGTTCGCGGATACTTTCCGCAGCTTCGGGCTTTTAACGATCATTGACTGCGGCGGCGGTTTTCACGCGGTGCTGGCCGGATTCGAACGATTGGACATCAAGGCCGGGCGGCCCGTACAGGCGGGTGAACCCCTGGGCACGATGCCGGACTGGGAACCGGGCGGCGGCGGAAAACGCCCGTCGCTTTATGTGGAACTCCGGCGGGACGGGCAACCGGTCAACCCAACCCCCTGGTTGAAGCACGGCCTTTAACGTACACCAGACTCCGGCGGATCCGTGTTGGTGAAATGAGCACTGGACGGCGGGGGCCTGCCCGCGCGAAAACATGCGAGGTCCCGGTGTTCCACCGATGGACCAACACCGTCCGTTGGCGAGTTCGCGCCACGGCGAGGGGATTCAGAATGGACTTCCGTCAACGAGGCTTCCGCTACGGTATTCTGCTTTCAGCGACATTCCTGTCCGGGGCCTTGCTAGGACCGATCCTGGCTCGCGCGGCGAGCCAGGACAGCAACCAGTCCGAAACCTATCAGTTGCTGAAGACCTTCAGTGACGTGTTCGAACGGGTGCGCGCGGACTATGTCGAGCCCGTTAAGGACCGCGAAGTCATTGAAAACGCGATCAACGGCATGCTCACAGGCCTCGATCCGCACAGCTCCTACATGAATGCCAAAGCGTTCAAGGATATGCAGATTCAGACCAAGGGCGAGTTTGGCGGCCTGGGTATCGAGGTGACCGAGGAAAAGGGCCTGATCAAGGTCGTATCGCCGATTGACGACACCCCCGCGTATCGCGCCGGCATCAAGCCGGGCGACATCATCACCGCGCTCGATGGCAAATCTGTCGTTGGCCTTGCGTTAAACGAAGCCGTCGATCGGATGCGCGGCCCGCCAAATTCCAAGATTGTCCTGACGATCAAGCGCCAATCCGTCGATAAGCCGCTGGAAGTTGCGCTGACCCGGGAAACAATCAAGATCCAGGTCGTCAAATCGCGGATGCTGCCAGATAACATCGGCTATGTGCGGCTGTCACAGTTCAGTGAACAGGCGGACGCCGGGATCAAGCAGGCGGTCCGCAATCTGCGCCAGCAGGCTGGCGGCAAGCTCACCGCGCTGATCCTGGATATGCGCAATAACCCCGGCGGACTCCTGGATCAGGCCGTCGCGGTGTCATCGGACTTCATCGATCGTGGGGAGGTCGTCTCCACCCGTGCACGTCACACGGAAGAAAGCCAGCGCTGGAACGCCCGCGGCGGCGACATCACCGGCGGTATTCCCATCGTCGTTTTGATCAACGGCGGGTCGGCCTCGGCGTCGGAAATCGTAGCCGGTGCGTTGCAGGATCATCAGCGGGCGGTTCTGCTGGGCACCCGTAGCTTTGGCAAGGGATCGGTTCAGACGGTGATCCCGCTGCCCGGGAGCGGCAATGGCGCGATGCGGCTGACAACCGCACGGTATTACACGCCGTCGGGCCGTTCCATTCAGGCGCTGGGGATCACACCCGACGTCGTCGTCGCCGACAGCCGCGAAGAACCGGCGAGGTTCGGCGTGGAGCGGGAAGCTGACCTCAATCATGTGCTGCGCAACCAGGGCGGGGCCGCTGAAGATACACGCGCGCCACGGACCGATCTTCCGCCGATCGCGGCGCAACTGCCGAACAAGCCGCCCGAGGGATTCCCAAAATTTGACATGCTGAAACCCGATGAAACAGACTTCCAGTTGCAGCAGGCGGTAGTGCTCGCGAAAGCCATGGCGGGGCGCAAGAGCGCCGCGGCCAACTGATCGTTCGGCCGTGCGGGGTTTCGTCCGGGAGGATTTCGAGGGTTGGCGGGGCCTGGTACACTTTTGGTTGTTGGTTCTCTGTCTGCTGACGGTGGCTGGCGCGGTGCTGCAATGGCTCGGGCCGCCATCGCCATCGCCGCCGGTTCGCGATAGCAGAACGGCGCCGTCTCCCGTACCGGGACCAGAGGCTTTGACCGCCGCGAAGCCCGCCGAGCCGCGGCCGGAACCCGTGACGGAAGCGGTCAGTCGTCCTGGCCGGGACTTGCCGGGTCCAGTGGCGGACCCGGATCCGGCGCTGCTGGAACCCGATCCCGCATCCACTGGCCAGTCCCTGCCAAAGATCGCGCTAGATGGCCGGATGCCCATGCAAGTGTACGCGGCGGGGTTTGACCGGCCGACGCGGCGTACCCGGGTCGGTCTGCTGCTTGCCGGATTCGGCCTGAACGAAGCGGATTCCGCCGCCGCGGCCCGCGCCCTGCCCGGCGGCATCACCTTCGCGATCTCGCCCTATTTCAATGGCGACCTTCGCAAATTGCTCGACGTCGTCCGGGCGCACGAGCACGAGTATCTGCTGTCGGTTCCGATGGAGCCAAGTAATTTTCCCGCCAACGATCCGGGCCCCCAGGCCCTGATGACCGACCAAACGCCGATTGAGAATCTGAAGCGATTGAACTGGAGCCTGTCGCGCCTGGCGGGCTACGCCGGTGTGACGGCGGCCTTGGGCACTATGCACGGGGAACGGTTTCTCGCGGTGCCAGATCAACTGGAATCCGTGCTGACCGTTTTGAGCCAGCGGGGGTTGCTTTTCGTCGACAGCCGGAAGGGCGATGTCATGCTGCCAAGGGTTTGGCACCGCGGGATCGATTTGGTGATCGATGAACCGGCCAATCCGGAGGCGATCGAGGTCAGGCTGGCGGAACTCACGAAGCTGGCGATCACGAACGGCACGGCTCTGGGCCTCGCCACCACGCCGCGGCCGGTGACGATCGAGCGGATCGCCGCCTGGGCCAATGGTCTGATGGAGAAGGGACTGGCGCTGGCACCGGTCAGCGCTTTGGCACGCCCGCCCGCGGATCCGGAGCCGGCGCGATGACCGTGCTGCCGTACCGCCCGAACGTGGGCGCCGTCTTGTTCAATCCCAAGGGGCTGGTGTTCGTCGCCCGCCGTGCTGATACACCGGACGCGGAGGGTCCCGCTGGGGGATGGCAATTGCCGCAGGGTGGGATCGACCCGGGCGAGGATCCGCGTACCGCCGTGCTGCGGGAACTGGCCGAGGAAATCGGCACCGGGAAGGCCGAGATTATCGGCGAGCATCCGGATTGGCTCTTGTACGATCTTCCGGATGACCTGATCGGTGTCGCGCTGGGCGGCGAGTATCGTGGCCAGCGGCAGCGCTGGTTCGCGCTGCGCTTCACCGGGCAGGACACGGATATCCGGCTCGATCTTGATCCACACCCGGAATTCGATGCCTGGCGATGGGCGCCCCTGGCCGATTTGCCCGGGCTCGCGGTGGCTTTCAAACGGCCAATTTATCAGGTTTTGGCAGGGTCGTTCGCGCGTTTCGCCGCGATTTGAGACCAGCGGCCCTCTAACGATCGACCCCGGCCCCCGCCGTCATGGCACGGCGTGTCCGGGCCACCGATCGCGGCATTCATTTGGACGATCAGCGGGCCCCGTCCCGGAGACGGAGT
>Ga0302322_100005704_pt1 | contig 10941 bp, 5 predicted proteins | sample Fen_T0_2_FD_203757 | JGI IMG/M metagenome (GOLD analysis project Ga0302322, IMG submission 203757) | Peat permafrost microbial communities from Stordalen Mire near Abisko, Sweden - Fen_T0_2 | ecosystem: Environmental > Terrestrial > Soil > Wetlands > Permafrost | place: Sweden: Abisko... | reverse complement strand
CAGTTCCGATGATCTTCTTTCCTGCACTGGCCTGGTTTACATTCAAGCCGCTCTTTAAATTTGACGAATAATTGTCTTCGTCAGTGACTGATTCACCGGCATCTTCATCTGAACGCCGAAATATTATCATAGTCTTCTTTAAATAGCTAACTTTCCTGTTGGTCTGATAATTTAATAAATTATACCGATGAGATCAACATCAATCAAGCCGATAGCAGTTTTAGCCATTGCTTTACTGCTTAGCATTCACGCATATTCCCAGACACCTGGGCAGAAGGATCAGGCAGACAGAAAACCCCTGGCTGACAGTCTCTTTTTCAATGCACTTGTTACTCAGTATGTAGAGTCTATTAATCAGGCTGATACAATGCTTGGCAGAAAAATATGGGCGCCAACAGCAGAAATTTCATTCATACATCCCGGAGGAACAGAATATGGCTGGGATGGAGTCAAGAATATCTATAAGCTATTCAGCGATAAATTCTCTTTAAGAAAGTTATCTTTTTCCAGCCTTAAATTTGCTTACTATGGCGATGTCTCGTGGGTAACATTTTACTGGACATTTGATGCAAATCTTAAAGCTGATAACAAGCCTGTTCAGGATAAGGGACGTGAGACTCAGATCTGGCGGAAAATCAACCACGAATGGCGCCTAGTGCATGTCCACTACTCAGGAATGCCTGTTACCGCTCAGGGACAGGGTTTTTAAGTTAAGCGCCCGTGTGTGAATTATGTAACTCTTGGCAAGAGTTATGTAACATCAGCCCGTTTACCATAATATAACTTTGCAATCATATTGCGATGCTTTGCTCACAAGCGGAGATCTGCCATCACATTGTTCATGCATTTTTCGATAAATTAATATCAGAAATTATGAAATCATACATCAGGGTCCTTGCAATTATAACCGCACTTGTTATGTTTCAGGGATTATTTACAAAGCCGGCTGCAGCACAGCCATCCAGTGTAAGCTTCCAGGTTTTCTATGATCAGTTAAGCCCATACGGACAATGGATAAACCATCCAAATTACGGTTATGTATGGATACCTGATGCAGGACCCGACTTTGCCCCTTATTCATCAAACGGTTATTGGGTACTGACAGATTATGGATGGACCTGGTCGTCGGATTATGAATGGGGATGGGCGCCATTTCATTATGGACGCTGGGATTTTGACAACTATTATGGATGGTTCTGGATACCCGATAATGAATGGGGTCCTGCATGGGTGACGTGGAGGAGAGCCGAGGGATATTATGGATGGGAACCAATGGGGCCCGGGATAACTATCGGCATGAGCTTTGGGAATAATTATAATAATTATAATCATCACTGGACATTTGTCAATGACAGGTATTTTGGAAGAAACGACCTCAACCGCTATTATGTAAATCAGAATGATCATGAAAGGATCTTCAGGAACTCCACAATTATTAATAATACATATAATGATAACAGGCGTCAGATAAAATATGTCTCAGGGCCGGAAAGGACAGAAGTACGAAAAGTTACAGGAAGGAATATAAGTCCCGTCACTTTTCAGGAAAACAGTGTGCCGGGGCAGAAGGTACAGAATGGCGTGTTCAGAACATACAGGCCCGATGTGAGAAGCAATAAAGGAGATCAAAAGCCACCCTCACCTGCAAGAGTTACAAACGTGCAGGATGTCAGAAAACCTTCGGAAAGAAACTCTTCAGGTCTCCAAAACAAAAACACAGGACAGCAGCAACAGAATAGTACAAAACAGCAGCCCCCTGCGGAAAGGCAAAATACTGTGAATAAACAAAATGAGACAAACCAGCAAAATGCCGTAAAACAACAAAATGCTATAAACCAGCAAAATGCACTGGACCGCCAGAAAGAGGCTCAAAAACAGTTTACAATTAAACAGCAGGAAGCTGTAAAAAGGCAAAATGAGATAACAAGACAGAATGCTGAAAAGCAGCAGAATAATACAAAGCAGCAGCAGGATGTTGTGAAGCAGCAGACCAATACAAGGCAGCAGCAGGATGTTGTGAAGCAGCAGACCAATACAAGGCAGCAGCAGGATGTAGTGAAGCAGCAGACAAATACAAAGCAGCAGCAGGATGTAGTGAAGCAGCAGACCAATACAAGGCAGCAGCAGGATGTTGTGAAGCCACAGAATAATACAAAGCAGCAAAATGTTGTGAAGCCACAGAATAATACAAAGCAGCAGAATGTGACAAAGCAAACGGATGTAAAAACAAACACCACAACTAAAAAGGAAGAACACTGAAAAGTGCCGGTATATTAATAGATTAGAATTGAACAATCTCTAAAATAAGACAATGAAAAAAATCACCTTCTTTTTATTCCTGATATTTTTAGGTTATGGAGCTTATGCAAATCCTCCGCTTGCCTCAAAACAGCAGATCGGTATGTTCAGGAATTCGAAAACCTGTATCGTACTTGAAGATGGCATGAGTTCATTCAACGTGTTTATAAAAGACGCTGCGGACAGATACTGGAAAGCCACACCCTTTGAATATATCGATCAGCAGGAGTTTGAAAAAAGGCGGTTCGATTCAAAATACTCTTTTTTAATTCTGATGAAAGGTGTATTTGACAAGGATCCGGGCGGAATAAGTTATAACTATATCAGCCTTGTTCTGGGAGACCCGACAAATGATCTGACCAGAATGCCCGAGCTTTGCAGCATACCCATATCATATTCCGGAGACAACAATTTCGACTATGGATATGTCATTCCTTCTATTGTCAAATTCATGCAGAAGCATATTAAAGTTCTTGAGGATAAAAGATTTCTGATTTCACTTGAAGGGCTGAAATACTATAACCGGTCAACAGGTTATAAAGACAAGGTATTACTATTGAACAAAGATAAGGTGGCTTCAGATGCAAGCACGCTACCAAGAATTAACTCTGTTTACCCATACCATGTTAAGCTGCTTTCAGTATCCGAGATCAAGGAAGAGCTCAATTCAAACCCTTCAAATACATTGTTCCATTTTCATGTGGGTCCTGCAGAAAATAGCGGAGCCGGAAAATGTTTTGAGATGATCTTTGATACAGAAGGGACTCTCTATTACTATAACTCAAGAAAGATCACGAATGATAATGAAGACGGGTTTAATCTGAAGGATTTCGGGCACATCAGGTAAAAACAAAAGGTGATAAACTTAAAAATAAACTATCATGCTTATCTGTTTCAGTTTAGTCAATAATAGTCATGTAGAATAAATTAATAAGACAAGGAGTATATTATGAGTACAAGTGTAAACGTATCAAGGACAACAATCTATGTTATCGCTGTTGTTGTAATTATAGTAGCTTTTCTGCTTTTGGGCGGCGGGGCCTGGTTACAGGGGCTGGGACATCGTGGAGTCGGGTCAATGAATATGAGTCAGATAAACTGGATACAGGTTCTTATAGCTATGGCAATCGGTTTTGTACTGGGGCTTGTCGTTGGCAAAAGGAGATGGTAAAAGAGTGACGGACTACTTTAATTTTTGTTTTGAAAGATTCAGCTTTTCAAGGCTGAAAACGAAACGGATCCTCTCTGTGAACGGACCCGAAATTGATTGAATATTTTCAGATACAAATACCGGGAACCAGATCTCGAAAAAGTTCCAGATGCCGGCTTTAAACCCTGCTTCAAAGAATAACTGTGGCTTATCGTTTGTTACAGAACCATGGTCGTTCAGCAGAAGGTTGACAAAAGGCTTTACGGGGATCACTGATGCCTTACCCGGAAGGGTGCTGGCGAAGGTAAGCGAACAAAGCCAGCGGCTATATCCAAGGGTGTTATTTACCGGCGATATTAAACCTCCTTCTGAGAGAGTCATTTGTCTTGCCCAGAAATTGTTAGAAGATTCATTGAAGCGGTAGGGGAACAGTCCCTGATAGAGATATTGTTCGCTGCCGCCTCTTCCTCCCGGGGAAAATGAATAGAGTGGCTCTTCAGGATCATTCTTAAGCATCGTACCTGCAAACAACCTTATATCAAGTCCGTTCCTGCGATAGTAGCTGAATTTATAGTTCAGATCAAGTGATGTTTTACTGTACGACCGGCCTGCTTCAAGCGAGACAAGCAGATTAAAAGGGTTAATAATTCCTTTTCTTTCAACCCTGTATCCCAGTTGCATGTACGTCAGCATATCCGCCTTTACAAGCGACTCTATCTGCGTGAGGTCAGATGCACTGAAGAAGCGGCCATAAGCCTTCTGATCGACGGGACTAATTTTATTTCTGGATCTGAAATTAAGATCCACCCCGATCATGCCGGTCCTGTAATTCTGATTACCCGGCGCACCGAATTGCTGTCCTTCAAGGGTTAATGTGGCAAGTCTTATTAATTGGTTATAAGGGGTATGGTTGAAAGAGATACTCCCAAAACCGGTAAATCCGGAATTCTGAAATGCATAGAAAGGGATGAAAATATATTCCACTGGTCTGGGGATCAGAGTTCCGTTATACAAAATAACCCCGGCCATAAGGCCATCGATGTTGTTCCAGTTAAATGCAGGAAGAAAGAGAAGATACCTCTTATCCGGGTCCTCAATTGTATATAGAAACGTTAATTGCGGCAGCTGTGCTTTTCTGAAGAGGCCAGTGGTCCGGATATTATTATTGACCCTGTTAAGCTCCGTCATTCTATGCATTGGGTCGATCCGGAGTCCAGTATAACTGCCTTGTGGTAAAGGGATCCATTTCTTTCCCCTGAAGCCATCTTCCCAATGCAGAGATGTAATGGAATCCTTTATTGTCGCGGCTAAAACAAAAGGCGCCACTAGCTCCCCTTTGTTTATTACAAGCAGCTTCTCTTTTTCGATCCGCGCAAGCTTATAATCGAGACGCTTTGCTGTACCAAGGAAATCATCAAAGAACCATGAGAGACTTTTTGTTGTGCCTGATTCGAAGAGAGCCCTCAGATCTTCAGGCCCCGGATGTTTGTTTTTCCATTTGCTGTAATATTCATGCATAATGGAATCGAAAAGGGAATCTCCAAGATAACTGCGGAGAAAAGTAAATCCCTGGGTTGCCTTATAATAGATTATGGTGCTGTAATCGGCCATGCTATAATCTGTAGACGACAGATCAGCAGGTTGTTCTGCATTCAATTGTGCAGGTACAAGCCACTCGAGTTCCTGGATCCGCTGTACTGGCATCTCTTCAATGCGAAACAGCCTGGCAAGCTTGCGGTTCTTTATATCAATTTCCCAGAGCTTTTTATCAGGATATTTTTCCTCCAGATACCTTGATTCATATGAACTTACAATGCTCTCATCCATAAACGGGTATCTGCGTTCATCGGTACCTAAGGCACTATAAAACCAGTTATGGCAGATTTCATGGGCTAAAACAGCATCCAGCAGATAAGGTTCTCCGGCAATACCGATCACGGTCAGGCCAGGGTATTCCATACCTGCCCCAGAGGTCAGAGCACTCTGTACTGCGGTGAAATTATCATAGGGATATTCCCCCACGCAATTTGTAAAATATAAGATTGCATCATTAATATATGAGATGGAATTCATCCATAACGGAGCCTCAGTATTTGTGAACATCGCCCAGGTGGTTATCTCCCTTCCTGAGCCCGGGAGCAAGAGTTTTCCCTTTAATACATGAAATCTCTTGTCAGCAAACCATGCAAAATCATGAATATTTGTCCCGATGTAATTTAACGTTTTCATCTTCAGGGAAGAAGGTGGAAATTCTTCCTCTTTCCCGCCAGGCGCTTTCATCCACGAAGTATCTGCGGAACGAATATCAAGCAGCTTCTTTTCTTCCTCATTCTGAAGGTTCCCTGTTGCGCCAACAATGTAATTTTCAGGTAAAGTAATTCTGACATCAAAATTTCCATATTCAGAAAAGAACTCACCCTGATCGAGATAAGGCATGGCGTGCCATCCCGACCTGTCGTAAACTGCCGGCTTGGGGTACCACTGCGAGATCTGATAAGATTCTCCCATATGACCCAGTCGTGAAGTAACTCCTTTTGGAATTTTCACATGAAAGGGAGTAGTTATAAATATAGTATCATGTGGCTTAAGTGGCTTTTCAAGAATGATCTTGCAGATATCGGGGAACCCGGGTAATAAGTTCCATCTGACATTATGGTCATCTTCTGCAAAGCAAAGCGAATCAATATATCCCCTTAGCTCCTCATCATTGAATAGCCTGCTTTTGCCATTTTCCCTGAACAGCTCTTTGGCAAGAGCGGTATTATTATTTGAGTATGCATTTGGCCAGAGATGAAAATAGAGAAACCCCAGGGTATCAGGAGAATTATTGATATATCTGACAGACTCGAAGCCGTTCAGTTCATGCTTCCTGTCGTTAAGGGTCACATCAATTTTGTAATTTACCTCCTGCTGAAAATATTCCTGAGGCAAAGCTTCTAAGCAAGGCCAGAATATACCTTGACCCACTAGTAAGATTTGCAACCAGATCCGGCCTGGATTCTTTTTCACTTAAGATAAATTATGATTAAGTATTTAAGTTGTTCCGGAAAGCTGGCAATGACCTTTCGTACTTATTATCAAAGTTATTAATTATTAAGTTGATATACAATTTTTAACAATGTATAATACAAATGGAGATTATCAGCAGTTTTCTGTCATTTCAGCCTGAAATATGTGAATGATGTAACTAATTTAATTAATAGTGTAAGACTTAAACAAACAGGTTATAATAATTTTATGGGTTGATTTTCCCCCCCATTGGATAACTATTTGTGAATATCAAATTTGACATAAAGAACTTCGAAAAGTGAAAAGGAAGAATAAGTCAGGGATTACTATGCTGCCTTCAAGGGCGCTTCTTCTTTTTTTATTGATTATCCTCCTTCCGGTTCAGTCTGTTTATTCACAGCATACAAGCAAAAATAACTATACGGGAGCCTGGGAAACTACTTCAAGCTGGAGTCCGGGCTGGCCCAGCCACCAGCATAATATTAATCCATATGACATTACTGTGTATGGGTATATAACAGCCTATGGTTCTCTGACTTTTTCAGGCACAAGCGACTTGATTATTAATGATACTCTGGTAATAAATGGTGATTTGTCACTTGGCGATAATTCTGATTTGACAATAAACAACAATGCAATTTTAATTATAAGGGGAAACCTCTCAATGCATAACCATTGCAGAATTATCGCAAATGGTTATATTATCGTCACTGGCAACATTGATAAACATGGTCCGAATTTTGAAGGTTCATTAACAAGTGATGATAATCCTGTTAAAGTTTTTATTGGCGGAACTATTTCTCCGGCTAATTTAACCAACAATGAACCGTTTTATCCTGCCCTCGATTGCACCTCCCCACCTACAGTTCCATACTCTCATACGAACTGCAGCTATGGAGATATGACAGATCTTATTACTGATCCCATATATCCTTTCTTTCAATCTACCTGTACAATAACAACTCCGACAATATCAGCCGGTGGTCCGACAACTTTCTGTGCCGGTGGCAATGTAACATTAACATCAAGTGCAGGAACAAGTTATTTATGGTCAAATGGAGCAACTACACAAAATATAAATATTACCACATCAGGTAGTTATACAGTAAAAGTGACCAATGCAAGCGGATGTCAGAGTGCAGCATCCATAGCCACAATAGTAACAGTAAATGCTTTACCGGCAACGCCAACTATTACAGCCGGTGGTCCGACAACTTTCTGTGTCGGTGGCAATGTGACCTTAACATCAGGTGCAGGAACAAGTTATTTATGGTCAACCGGGGCAACTAATCAAAATTTAAATGTTACCACATCAGGTAGTTATACAGTAAAAGTGACCAATGTAAGCGGATGTCAGAGTGCAGCATCAGTAGCCACAATAGTAACAGTAAATGCTTTACCGTCAACGCCAACAATTACAGCCGGTGGTCCAAAAACCTTCTGTGCCGGCGGAAGTGTAACTTTAACATCAAGTGCAGGTTCAACTTATCAATGGTCCACAGGTGCAACCACTCCAAATTTAAATGTTACCACAACAGGTAGTTATACTGTAAAAGTGACCAATGCAAACGGATGCCAGAGTGCAGCATCAGTAGCCACAATAGTAACAGTAAATGCATTACCGTCAACTCCGACCATTACAGCCGGTGGCCCGACAACTTTCTGTGCAGGAGGCAATGTGACCTTAACATCAAGTGCAGGAACAACTTATTTATGGTCAACCGGGGCAACTACTCAAAACATAAATGTTATCATATCAGGTAGTTATACAGTAAAAGTAACTAATGCAAGCGGATGTCAGAGTGCAGCATCAGCAGCAACTCTGGTTACTGTCAACGCTTTGCCAATAACTCCGACCATTACAGCCGGTGGTCCGACAACTTTCTGTGCCGGAGGCAATGTGACCTTAACTTCAAGTGCGGGAACAAGTTATATCTGGTCAAATGGAGCAACCACACAAAATATAAATATTACCGCATCAGGTAGTTATACAGTAAAAGTGACCAATGCAAGCGGATGTCAGAGTGCAGCATCAGTAGCCACCATAGTAACTGTAAATACTCTACCGGCAACACCAACTATAACAGCCGGAGGTACAACAACTCTATGTGTCGGTGGCAGTGTAACCTTATCATCAACTGCAGGAACAATTTACCAGTGGTCAAATGGAGCAACTTCACAAAGTATAAATGTTACCGCAGCAGGAAGTTATACGGTTCAGGTAACTGATCTGAATGGCTGTCAAAGTGCAGTCTCAGCAGCATCCCTTGTAAATGTAAATGCATTACCGGTAGTAAATGCAGGTACAGATATAATTATTCCAAACGGAACAAGCACTACAATTAATGCAACAGTAACAGGGACCGGTCCATTTACCTATAGCTGGTCACCTTCTGCACAACTTGTAAATGCTTCTATAAAAGACCCGACAACTGTAAATTTGGCAGCAACTACACTCTTTACATTAACGGCTACTTCACTAACAACATCATGCTCTAACACTGATGCAGTAACAATAACAATAAGTGGAGTTGCATTAAATTCGACTCCAACAGCCACTCCCGGAACGATCTGTGCCGGTGCAGATATACAATTACATGCTTTAGCATTTGGCGGTTCAGGTACTTATACATATTCCTGGACTTCCACCCCAGTTGGATTTACATCGTCTGTTGCTGATCCAATCGCTAATCCGACTGTCAATACAACTTATCACGTAGCAATTTTTGACGGATTTAGTACTATTAATCCACAAGTTGCAGTAATTGTCAATGCTCTGCCTGCGACACCGGTAATTGCAGCCGGCGGACCAACAACCTTCTGTGCCGGGGGTAATGTAACCTTAACATCTGGTGCAGGAACAAGCTATTTATGGTCAGATGGGGCAACTACACAAAGCATAAATATTACCGCATCAGGTAGTTATACTGTAAAAGTGACCAATGCAAGCGGATGTCAGAGTGCAGCATCAACGGCAACTATGGTTACCGTAAATCCTGAACCGCTGACACCAACTATAACAGCTGCCGGGCCAACAACTTTCTGTGCCGGTGGCAGCGTAACCTTGACATCAAGCGCAGAAACAAGTTACTTATGGTCTAATGGAGCAACTACACAAAATATAAATGTTACCATATCAGGTAGTTATACAGTTAAAGTAACAAATGCAAGCGGATGTCAGAGTGTATCATCCGTAGCCACCATTGTAACAGTAAATGCATTACCGGCAACGCCAACTATTTCGGCCAGCGGTCCAACAACTTTCTGTGCCGGTGGCAGTGTAACCTTAACATCAAGTGCAGGAATAAGTTACTTATGGTCCAATGGAGCAATTACTCCAGGCATAAATATTACCTCATCAGGTAGTTATACAGTAAAAGTAACCAATGCAAGCGGATGTCAGAGTGCATCATCAGTGGCCACTGTGGTAACTGTAAATGCACTACCGGCAACGCCAACTATTACAGCCGGTGGTCTGACGACCTTCTGTGGAGGTGGCAGTGTAACCTTATCTTCAAGTGCAGGTTCAACTTACTTATGGTCCAATGGAGCAACCACACAAAGTATAAACATTACCATATCAGGTAGCTATACGGTTCAGGTAACCAATGCAAGCGGATGTCAGAGCACGTTGTCAGCAGCCACACCTGTAACAGTAAATGCTGTACCGGTAACTCCAACTATTACATCTGGTGGACCAACAACCTTCTGTGGAGGTGGCAGTGTAACCTTATCTTCAAGTACAGGTTCAATTTACTTATGGTCCAATGGGGCAACCACACAAGATATAAATGTTACCACAACAGGCAGTTATTCAGTTCAGCTAATTAGTGCAACCGGGTGTCAGAGTGCAGCATCAGTTGCGACAATAGTAACAGTAAATGCCCTTCCATCAACTCCTGCTATTACAACTGAAAGTCCAACGACCTTCTGTGAAGGCGATTTTGTAACTCTGACCTCAAGTCCTGGCATAGATTATTTATGGTCAAATGGAACAGCTACACAAAGTGTAAATATTACCGCTGCAGGAAGCTATACTGTTCAGGTATTAAGTGCAAATGGATGTAAAAGTGCATCATCTGCAGCCACAGCTGTAACAGTAAATGCTTTGCCGTTAATAACATCAGGTAATAGCGGTCCGGTTTGTGCAGGAGGGGCTCTCAATCTGACCGGAGGTCCGGCAGGCATGACGATCTATTCCTGGACCGGTCCGGACGAATTCACCTCAATAATACAAAATCCAACTGTGTCGGCCAACGCTACATCTGCAATGTCAGGAGTATATACTTTTACAGAGACCAATGCAGGTGGATGTATAAGTACAGCAACAACCTCAGTAACAGTTAATGAGAATCCAATAGCATTTGCAGGACCGGACCTGGAGCTGAAATTTGTTTTTGAAACACAGATGTCTGCTGAATTGTTTCCGGCAGAGACTTGTGAATGGTCCTTAATTTTCGGTACTGGCAGGATTGATGATATTC
>Ga0302322_100005701_pt1 | contig 10943 bp, 12 predicted proteins | sample Fen_T0_2_FD_203757 | JGI IMG/M metagenome (GOLD analysis project Ga0302322, IMG submission 203757) | Peat permafrost microbial communities from Stordalen Mire near Abisko, Sweden - Fen_T0_2 | ecosystem: Environmental > Terrestrial > Soil > Wetlands > Permafrost | place: Sweden: Abisko... | reverse complement strand
CCTGGGCGGCATCCACATTAGCTCTCGCCGCGATCACATCTGTCGAATCCTCGCCAGCCAAAAGGCTGTCATAGGTGCGTTGGGCATCATCCAATTTTCCTTTTTTCAAAGCGAGATCATTGGTAGCCTCTACGATCCAATCTTTTGGAGCAGGACCTTTGAAATTATGAGTGTCATATTGATACTCCCAGCCATTGCGCCCCGTTGCCACAAGCTTGGCAGTGTAAATCGTCTGAGGCACATATTCGGAATAATTCAAATACTTGAGATAGTTATCAGCTTTTGTATACGCCTCCTGCGCATCTTTTAGGTCAATCTTAGCTTGCGCCAAAGATGTTCCAGAGGTCAACAAGTCACGAAGTTTTACCTGTGCGTTGACCAGATCAGCTTTTGCCGAAACGATATTTGCAGAAGTACTGGCAGGTTGTAAAGTCGCTAGAAGATCGCCAGCTTTTACAGTATCCCCGGTCTTGATATTCACTTTCTCCACGACACCGCTGGTTTTCCAATTCAATGCCGCAAAGGGTTGAGCTTCCAACGAACCCGAAGCATCAATCGTTTCTGCAGAAGTCAGTGAAACAACCTTTCCTTCTGTATTCACCGCTGCAGTATTTGTTTTAGCTGAAGCAAACGTCCGCACTCCAAAAAGAATTGCAACGATAACAACAATTAAGATACCTAAATTTCGAACCAATTTATTTTTAAACATAGTATTTTCTCCTTTATTATTTTCTTTAAGGATACCGGGCATATGTGCAGAAGTTGTGCAGAAAGGTCACAGGATTGTGAATGATCAATTACCAATATCCAAGATTTCCTGTGTACAATATAGGATATGAAATACGAAACTCTCCCCAACCTGACTCTTCCCAAGATCGGATTCGGCACCTGGAAGATCGGCGGCGGTTCAACTGCCGACCCTGAACTTGATTCTGCTTCGATGACCGCGCTCCGCTCTGCGATCGAGATCGGCTACACTCATTTCGATACCGCTGAATATTATGCCGCCGGTCATTCCGAGGAACTGACCGGTCGTGCCGTGCGCGAGTCCAAGGTGCCACGCGAAAAATTTTTCATCACCACCAAAGTTTCGCCAGAACATCTTTCTTATAACGATACGCTTAAATCCTGCGAGAAGAGTCTGTACCGCCTCAATATGGATTACATTGATCTTTATCTCATCCACTGGCCCGGCACAAACATAAAATACGAAGAGACCTTCCGCGCATTGAACAAACTCGTCCACGATGGCAAGGTCAAGCATTTGGGCGTGAGTAACTTCAAAATGAAACTCCTCAAAGAAGCGCAGTCACTTTCCGAAACGCCACTGCTCACAAATCAAATTCCCTATAACATCCCAGACCGCACCTATACAGAGAATGGCGTCATCGAATACTGTCAGCAAAACGATATTCTTGTCACAGCCTATACACCCGTCAAATTCCGAAGCGTGAATGTCAACAAAACATTGAAAGAAATCGCAGAAGCCCATTCAGCTACAACATTCCAAATTGCACTGGCATGGCTCGTAGCGCAGCCTCGCGTTATCACAATTCCCATGTCATTCAACCCACAACATATCAAAGAAAATTTCGAAGCCGCTGATATTGAACTCAGTAACGATGAAATGACGCGGCTTACAAGTGAATAAAGTTTTTTCAAGCTTTATGTAATTTATGCCTTTTGTGTTTAAAAATGAGCAACCCAACCATTCCTGAAATTCACATCCTTGAAGAGACCGACACGCAACTCGAACCACTCTTCAAAGTCATCATCCACAATGACCCGGTCACACCAATGGATTTTGTCGTGCATGTCTTGAAAAATCATTTTTATCTATCGAACGACAAAGCCGCCGAGATCATGTTCACCGCTCACATTTACAACACAGCCTATGTACAAACCCTGCAACGAACAGAAGCGGAGAAACGCATTAACAAAGCACACTTCGATGCCAACAACGCAGGCTATCCATTGAAATTCACGATGGAATCAGAGTAGTACAATATCATCACCCCCTAATGCCTTCCCAACTCGAAAACCTCACAGAAATCAATCTCGATGACCTCGTCTCATCGTTTGGCTGGGAAAAGAATCCCTTTCTAGTAGGTATTGTTCGCCGCCTGTTCGCAAAGCCCGCCAAAAAATTCGCTCAACAAATGGCAGACTTCGATCACTACGTCGGACAATTTGGTCTTGCTGAAGCCTCTCGCAAAATTTTGCAGAACCATTATGTCCGTGACATAAAAATTCATGGCGCCGAAAACATTCCTCAAAATGGACCGGCTCTCTTTCTTTCCAATCACCCAGGTATGACAGATACCATCAGCCTCTTCGCCGCTATCAATAGACCGGATCTCAACATCATCGCATTACATCGTCCGTTCTTGGTTTCCCTCGTGAACGTAACTCGAAACCTCGCTTATATCAGTGACGATGCGGCAGAGCGTATGCGTGCTGTACGACAAGTCTCAAATCATTTACGCAACGGCGGTGCAGCGCTGACCTTTCCTGCCGGTGAGATCGAACCCGACCCGGCAGTTTACCCAGGCGCATTGGACTCGCTCAACAAATGGACCGACTCTGCTGGCGTCTTCATCCGCTTCGCACGTGATACGCAGATTGTTCCGGTGTTAGTAAGCAGTGTTATCTGGGAGAAGACCGCACATCACTGGCTGACTCACATTAAGCGTACCAGCTTCGAGCGCGAGAAACTCGCTGCAGCTTTACAGTTGCTTGCCATGGTCACACGCAATGCCCGCCCAACAACTGTCCATGTACACTTTGCTGGACCAATCGCATTAGCTGAAGTCGGTTCGACTGACTCGCAAACCATCCATGCAAAAGTTATCGAACGAATGCAAGGTTTGATTCAAAACACATTAACTGATGAAGGAATGTCTGCGCTATGAGTGATCGCGCAAAAAAATGGTTTTTTCGAATTTTTATTTTTGTTTTACTCGGTGGTCTTTTATACTTTGCTCTGCGTAAGGCGCCTCTCGCAGATATTTGGCGAACCCTCCAACAGCTCCAACTCTGGCAGATCGCTGCCATCCTGATGCTTAGTGCGTTTTACTATATCAGCGCTACTCTGCGCTGGTGGATCATTGTAGAAGCGGAACATAAACATGTGCCTTTTTTTCCGCTTTTGAGCGTACGGGTTTCGGTGTTTGGCGTCAGTTACTTTACGCTCGGTCCGCAAGTTGGTGGAGAGCCTTTGCAAGTCCTTGCCTTACAAAGAAGATATGGACTCACATACACACACGCTACTGCGGCTGTGCTCATGGATAAGCTACTTGAGTTTCTAGTTGATTTTTTTCTACTGGCAATTGGTTTGGCGGCGATCCTTCAGGCTGGGGTAATGAGCAAGAGTGGCATACAGCTTATGGGAAGTCTGATCGGGTTGGTGCTTTTGATCGCATGGCCGCCCATTCATCTCATCTTGTTATATAACCGCCGTTATCCCTTGACTGCTTTGGCCTACACCATCCCATTCATCTCTAAGAGTTCAAAACCGATCCGCTTTTTGCACGCCGCCGAAAGACTGGCAGGGAGATTTTGTCAGCGCCATCCGCAGCGCTTGTTGATCGCGCTAGGTTTTTCATTGTTGGCTGGCACAGGTATGCTGGTAGATTACGCGCTGATGGCGTACTTTCTGGGTATTCAGCTCCCGTTTTGGAAAATGATCGCGGGCTGGATGATGGGCTGGGTCTCACTATTGATGCCTTTGCCTGGTGGTTTGGGAGCCTTGGAAGCAAGCCAGGTATTTACTTTGGGGAAGTTTGGATTTAACGCCGCAACTGCTCTTAGTCTGACTTTATTGATTCGAGGCCGTGATATGTTCATCGGTGGTATTGGATTACTTTTAGCCGGGCGTGGTGTTACAAAGTAAAGAATGACGTGATGAGCGCATCCAATATAAAATCCGATCGCCAAAGGAGTTGCAAATGAAATTCACATCCAGACAGTACGGTATTATCGTGTTAGCTCTGATCACTGCAGTTTTGCATTTGCTTGCCGCATTTGATAAACAATTATTTCCTGATGGTGCTGATCCCTTATTCATCCTGAACGGTGTAGGATATATTGGTTTACTTGGCGCATATTTCCTGCCCATTGCATTTTTTCAACAGAAACATAACCTAGTCCGACAAGGATTTATCGGTTACACCATTCTCACCATTGTGGCATGGCTGGTGATCTGGGTTGGCTTTAGTGTCATTCGCGATGGCATTCCCTTCTTCAGTCACGACTCAATCTACGGTGTGCCTGCAAAAATCGCTGAGGTGATTTTGCTTATGCAACTGCGTTCCGATAAAGAATAAATCCAGAGTGCAGGGGGTAAAATAGACTCGTGAAACGAAAAACGATTTACTTCACCGCGCCAAATCAGGTGGAACTCCGTGAGGAGTCTTTGCCTGCTCTCGGCGTGGATGATGTTTTAGTCGAAACGATTTGTTCATCCATTAGCGCCGGCACCGAGATGCTCATCTATCGCGGGCAGTTTCCACATCTCGCCGATTCGCATGATAGTTTTAGCAGTGATCTGAATTATCCATTAGCATACGGATACGCATGTGTGGGTCGTATCAAAGAAACTGGGAAACAAGTTGATAAGTCATTATTAGATAAACTTGTTTTTGGATTTCAACCCCACACCTCAGCCTTTATCTGTAATCCTTCAGCCTTAATCTTCGCTCCCGCTTCACTCTCAGCCGAAACTTGCTCCTTCCTCCCAAACATGGAGACCGCTGTAAATCTGGTCCAGGACGCCGCGCCCATTTTGGGTGAACGCGTCCTGGTGTTGGGACAAGGCGTTGTGGGGTTGCTTGTTGCGTCACTGCTCAAAGAATTTCCACTAGAAGTATTGGTCACATCCGATCGATTTGAATTGCGGAGAAAAGCATCACTTGAAATCGGTGTGAGCGATTCGCTTGACCCTGATTGGATTAAAGAAATTCATAATGAGACCAATACCACACATAAAATTGCCTACGCGCCTAACTTCGATCTGACTTTCGAATTAAGCGGCTCGCCCTTTGCCTTGACTGACGCCATCGCCATGACAATCTTTAGCGGACGCATTGTCATCGGTTCTTGGTACGGAGAAAAGAAAGCGTCCATTGATCTCGGCAGCACGTTCCATCGTTCAAGAATCAAATTGATCTCATCCCAAGTCAGTAGCATTGCACCAGAATTATCCGGGCGTTGGGATAAGACCCGTCGCTTTGATGTGGCATGGAAAGCCCTGGAAAGAATCAAACCCCAAAAGTGGATCACCCACCACTTCCACATTGAAGAGGCGGCAAACGCTTACGAACTGCTTGATCAAAATCCACACGAAACGATACAAGTGATATTTGAATACAAATCCTGAAGTTGGAGATTTATATGTACACACTCGGAGTTCGTCGTAATTTTATCGCACGGCATTTTTTGATCGGTGGAGATTGGGGACCAGAAAATCTTCCCAACTCACATCATTACATCCTTGAACTTCAACTGGAAGGTACTCAGCTCGATCAACACGGTTATCTCGTGGACATTGTAGATGTGGAAAAACATCTCGATGAGATCGTGGATTATTACAAAGAGAAAATGCTAAATGAGTGTCCCGAATTCGGCGGATTGAATCCATCCATTGAGCATTTCGCGCGAATATTAGCCACCTCACTCAGTGACCGCATCAAGGCAAAGAATATTTCTGCGGTGAAAGTGGTGCTGTGGGAGAACGAGTCCGCGTGGGCGGCGTATCGCGTTGAACGCTAGGGTCTCGATACGGATTAGCGTCCCCACCAGATATGAACATGAAAATCGGATTTGTGATTTACGGTTCGCTGGATACCGTCAGCGGCGGCTATTTGTATGATCGCAAGCTAGTGGAGTATTTGCGCGCACAGGGAGATACAGTGGAGATCATCTCCCTGCCCTGGCGAAACTATGGCGCGCACCTGACAGATAACTTCCGCTTTCAGCTGCCGCAGGGTTTGGATATTGTGATTCAGGATGAGCTTAATCACCCATCGCTGATCGGGGCGAACGCTGGAAAACATCCGTATCCTGTGATTAGCCTGGTCCATCACTTACGATGCTCGGAGTTGCGTCCGCAATGGCAGAATGATTTCTATCGCGTGGTCGAAAAGAAATATCTGCAAACTGTGGATGGATTCATCTTCAATTCAAAAACAACACAGGGTGTGGTGAATGGATTAGTGGCACATGGGAAGCTAGCAGTTGTTGCATATCCGCCCACAGATCGGTTCGGGGCTCCAATTTCAGAGCATGAAGTTCGCGAAAGAACAAAGCTTGATGAACTGCGAATATTGTTTCTTGGCAATGTGATCTATCGCAAGGGGTTACACACATTACTAAGAGCAATTAGCGATCAGCAGTTGGCAGTGAGCGTGGATGTGGTTGGGGGCTTGAAGGCTGAGCCAACGTACGCAGAGGAAATGCAAAAGTTCGTTATGGATCATGGATTATCGTCCACGGTCACATTCCATGGCGCGCTTGACAACGAGCCCTTGATCGAGATGTATAAGCAAGCGCATGTGATGGTGGTGACATCGAGTTATGAAGGCTTTGGAATCGTGTACCTCGAAGGGATGGGCTTCGGTCTGCCAGCCATCGGGACAACCGCTGGCGCTGCAAGTGAAGTCATCACACATGGTAGTGATGGATATTTAATTAAACCGGATGATGCATCTGCATTGGCGGAGCATTTGCATGAACTTGCCACGAACCGTGAGCTATTATTACAATTATCCTTGAATGCGGTAAGGCGCTATCAGCAGCAACCCAAATGGAATGAAACAGCGAAAGCCATTCGAGAATTTTTATATCACATGGTTACGTAAGGGCGAGGTCATCTCGCCCCGTATTAGGTTGTAATAAGTTGGGCGGGGAGACTCCACCCCTCCAAATGGAAAAATCATGGAATATTCTTTCCCACATTATTTATTATCCAAACAATCCGTCGATGACCGCGCGCTCAACAAGGATGTGTTGAATGCGTTGAAAGCGAAATTACCAAGTCAGCCCATCCGCGTGATCGAGGTCGGTGCAGGGATCGGGTCAATGCTGAGGCGGTTGTTGCGTTGGGATGTCATTCACAAAGCGAATTATGTTTTGGTTGACGAGATGGCAGAGAACATCGAATATGCGTCCGCGTGGATTCCGCAATTCGCGGCAGAAGCAGGCTTGGGCGTGGAAAGAATCGATGATGGCCAGTTGCGAGTGTTCGATCAAACTCACGATGTCCACATCCGCTTGGGGCGAGCAGACGTTTTCGATTTCATCCAAAAAAATAAAGCACCGGCTGACCTGTTGATCGCGCATGCATTTTTGGATCTGTTGCCGATGCCTGAGTCATTGCCAAAATTATTTTCACTAACCAAAGGTCTGGCATGGTTGACGGTCAACTTCGATGGCGTGACCTCGCTTGAGCCAACGATCAATGCAGAGTTGGATGAACAAATCGAACGGCTGTATCACAAGACCATGGACACGCGCCCTACGGGCGGTGACAGTAAAAGTGGGCGACATCTGTTCGAGCATATCCGCAGTGTGGGCGCAGAGACGCTCGCGGCGGGTGCGTCGGATTGGGTGGTACATGAGGTGAATGGAAAATATTTGGAAGATGAAGAATATTTTCTGCATTTCATTTTACATTTCTTCGAAGAATCGTTAACGGGTCATGCTGAATTGGATGCGAAGGCTTTTGCAAATTGGATTCAAAAACGACGGGCGCAGATCGAGCGCGGTGAGTTGGTATATATCGCGCATCAAATGGATTTTTTGGTGAAACAAAACGGGGAGAAATCCGTATAATGAATACGGAGTAATCATGATTTATACGTATGAGATCGAAGGCATCCCCGTCCAGACGGGCGATATCATCTGCACGATGAACGGCAAGCCCAATATTTTGCCGGGTGAGTTTTGGCGATTTATTGGTCGGCTTGTGCCGGGCGATGTAGATCACGTGGTAATTTATATTGGACCCGACGGGCGCTGTGTGGAAGCTGGCGGGCGTGGCGTGATCACATTTGATGTGCATTTTGGATATTGGGAAACGGAACATATGGCGCGTCAACGCGGATTTTTGTTTGATACGTTTTACGGAGTCGCTTCGCCGCTGGACACTTTGGGATTGAGCGAGGAAGATGAGCAAGAAATGCGCGAGAAAGTCGCGGCGTATTGCCTGGCGCAGATCGGCAAGCCGTATAACCTGAACTTCTTAAATTCTGAGACAGAAGAGTCATTTTATTGCAGTCAGTTGGCGTATAAGGCGTATCAACAAGTGGGCATTGACCTAAACACAGGTCTCGCGATGGAGCAACTCCCCGGAACAAATGCAATTATTTATCCACAGGAGATCTGGAATGGGTTTAGTCATCGGCAGGCAGAGGGCGGAAAGCCATATACAGAAGGTAATCAGTTAGCTACAGACCCGTCTTGAAGCCCACCTCGGCGGTCGAGCGCTAGCAGCCGAGACCACAATTAACAATTTTACTTTGCTTATTTGGTGGTCTCGATACGTGCCTTTGGCGCACTCGACCACCAGAGCTGGGTGAATTAGTAGTGTATAATCACTTCACAATCAATCTATAGAGTCGCGATTTACCAATCTAAAGGCTCACATATCAGCAGTCCATCGCTGTTTCGTTTTTTGAGCAAGCAACTCAATTCCCCAAACACACAATTGACTTCTGAGGAACAGGAATAAGTTTTGAACTTCGACCAATTTAATTTGGATTCCCGCTTAATGCAAGGAATCAAGTTTGCGGGTTATGAGACCGCAACACCCATTCAGGAAGCGGCGATCCCCGCTGCTATCCGCGGACGAGACATTATCGGCACCGCACAGACGGGCACTGGCAAGACCGCTGCATTCGTCCTCCCCATTTTGAACAGACTACTGGAAGGTCCACGCGGAATGCCGCGCGCGCTCATCGTCACGCCGACGCGCGAACTTGCTGAGCAGATCAACCAGGTGATCCATTCGCTTTCGCTGGGCACCAAGCTCAGGAGCGCAACCATCTACGGCGGAGTCGGAGCCGGAAATCAGATCAAGGCTTTGCGCGCTGGGGCGGAGATTCTCGTCGCATGTCCGGGTCGCTTGCTAGATCTCATCCAACAACGTCACGCCAAAATGGAACGCATTGAAGTGCTCGTGCTCGATGAAGCGGACCGCATGTTCGACATGGGTTTTCTGCCGGATGTGAAGCGCATCATCAAGGCTGTGCCAGTGAAACGCCAGACCATGTTGTTCTCGGCAACCTTCCCATCTGAAGTGGAATTGCTTGCGGGGCAATCGCTGGTAGAACCGCAAAAGATCGCGATGGGCATCAGCAAACCCGCCATCACCGTCGCGCATTCGTTGTATCCGGTGCCCGCGCATTTGAAGTCCGCGTTGTTGCTGGAACTGCTAAAAAAGACCGACACTGATTCAGTGCTGATCTTTACCCGCACCAAACATCGCGCGGACAAGGTGGCACGCCAGATCGCATTTGCGGGACATAAGGTCACGAGCCTGCATAGCAACCGCACACAGGGACAGCGTCAGCAAGCCCTGAGCGGTTTCAAAAGTGGACATTTCCCCATCATGGTCGCCACCGATATTGCGGCGCGCGGACTTGATATTGAAAGCATCTCGCACGTCATCAACTTTGATATGCCCGATACCGCCGATGCTTACATCCATCGCATCGGTCGCACGGGACGCGCGCAACGCACGGGCGATGCATTCACCCTGGTCACAGACGAAGACAAGGATATGATCAAGGCTCTCGAACGCATTATGGGACACCCCCTCAAGCGCGAGCTCATCGAGGGTTTTGATTACACTCCACCTGCCCCGCCGAAATCTGCTTCAGACCGACGCGATGGTGGCGGAGGTCGCCCTCCACGCCCCGCCCCGACCCCGACGCATTTCGGTAAGAACCGTCTCGCGCCGCGTAGAAGGAAGTAAATAAATTAAACCCGTCTCGATGAGAGGCGGGTTTTAGTTATAATGCCTTAACCATGAAAACTTATTTACTCGCTTGGAATCCTAAACGCTGGCAATGGGACAATATTGTTCAAATGTCTAATGATGTAAAAATTGGAAATACAGTTCTTGATCGTTGGAGTTCAGGAGTTTCCAAGCGACCACAAAAAGGGGATAGATTTTTCTTAATTCGATTAGGGAAAGAACCAAAGGGTATATTCGCATCTGGGAAAATCATGAGAGACACCTTTGAAGATTTACATTGGGATGAAGAAAAATCTTCTTTAGGCGAAACCACTAACTATGTTGAAATCGGGTATGACGTTTTGCTTAATCCAGATACGGACACAATATTGCCACGCGAGTTGCTAAATGTGCCGCCGCTCTCGGATATGCATTGGGATACTCAAATGTCAGGAGTTCAAATCCTTGATAATGTTGCGACTGAACTTGAAATTCTCTGGGCAAGCTTTACCAATTCAACGATTTTTTCTTTCCCCGAGGAAGTAGATACGACTCAGGAAGAAATTTTCGAGGGAGCAGTTCACCGAATATCAGTCAATTCTTACGAAAGAAATCCAGAAGCCCGAAGAAAGTGCATCGAACATTACGGAGCTATCTGTCAAGTTTGCAATTTTGATTTTGAAAAATTCTACGGAGAAATTGGAAAAGGTTTTATTCATGTTCATCATCTCAAGCAAATCTCTGAAATAGGCGAAACCTATCAAGTTGACCCCATTCAAGATTTACGACCAGTTTGTCCAAACTGCCATGCAATCATCCATAAACGAAAACCGCCTTATACCATTGAAGAAGTAAAAGATTTCTAGCGGCCTGACAGTTTAAGAAAAGAATATTGATCGGCACAGGAAATCGGGTAAAGTTGTTTTGTCACAAACGATTTCACCTGGAGGTTCCCATGCCGATCAACGCAACCTATCGTACTTGGATT
>Ga0302322_100005700_pt1 | contig 10943 bp, 9 predicted proteins | sample Fen_T0_2_FD_203757 | JGI IMG/M metagenome (GOLD analysis project Ga0302322, IMG submission 203757) | Peat permafrost microbial communities from Stordalen Mire near Abisko, Sweden - Fen_T0_2 | ecosystem: Environmental > Terrestrial > Soil > Wetlands > Permafrost | place: Sweden: Abisko... | reverse complement strand
AATTTTTATTCAGAAAAAATTTGTCGTGTTGCCATTCATGATTACTCCACGACTTTCACGTCAACATTCCTCCGTCCACTTGAATTACCTGACCCGTGATGTAACTAGACATCTCTGATCCCAGAAAAACACAAGCATCAGCAACATCATCTGGTTTACCGCCACGCTTCAGAGGAATTGCATCACGCCAGCTTTGCACCACTTTCTCATCAAGCTTGCCGGTCATTTCTGTTTCGATAAAACCAGGCGCTATGGCGTTGCTGCGAATCCCACGCGAGCCAAGTTCCAAGGCAACTGATTTTGTAAATCCAATAATGCCCGCTTTTGATGCCGCATAGTTGGCTTGACCAGCGTTTCCCTTCAAGCCGACTACTGATGTCATATTAATAATAGAGCCGCCTTTTTGTTTCATCATCGGTTTGCAAGCGGCTTTCACTGTATTGAAGCATGACTTCAAATTGACGTTGATGATTTTATCCCACGCTTCTTCATTCATGCGCAGCAACAAATTATCCATGGTGATGCCGGCATTGTTGATTAAAATATCCAACGATCCAAATTCAGCTACTACGTCATTAATCAATTTATCGGCTTCTGCGAAATTCGAAGCATCCGAACGATATCCTTTTGCTTTTATTCCTTTTGATGCAAGTTCAGCTTCCAAAGCCTGGCCTTGTTCTACACTTGATAAATAAGTAAAGGCAACGTTCGCTCCCTGCTCAGCAAATTTGATGGCAATGGCCTTGCCTATTCCTTTAGACGCGCCGGTTATGAGTGCAGTTTTATTTTGTAACAATTTCATTTTCTATTTGAGTTAGTGTTCAGCTATTTATATTGAAAGTACATTAGGATGCAGATATTTTGTTTTGTGATAATATACTTTGGCACGGTGTCTTCTTTATTTTGTGATATAAAGAAACTTAAAAAACTCACACATGGTTTGTTGGTATAATGATTTGTTTAAAATTTTTCTTAGGAAAAACAGTCCAAAACTAATCTTTTTTCTGCATCAATTTTTAGGTTAATTTGCCACGTTTTAAAAATCAATATTTATGGCATCGTATGATTTGATTGTTATTGGCTCCGGCCCGGGTGGTTATGTTGCAGCTATTCGCGCTTCCCAATTAGGATTGAAAGTAGGGGTGGTAGAGAAGGCTGAACTCGGTGGCATTTGCCTTAACTGGGGTTGCATTCCTACCAAGGCATTGTTAAAGAGCGCGAATGTGTTTGAATATATTCAGCACGCAAAAGATTATGGTATTGATGTGAAAGATGCAGCTGTAGATTTTGCCGGAGTTGTGAAACGCAGTCGTGAGGTAGCCAATGGCATGAGCAAAGGAATTCAATTTTTATTTAAGAAGAACAAGATCGATCATATTGCTGGAAATGGAAAATTAAAGAAAGGGAACAAAGTTGAAGTGACCGATGCGAGCGGAAAGAAAACGGACTATGATGCCAAACATATTATCCTAGCAACAGGCGCTAGGTCACGCGAATTACCTGCATTGAAAATTGACGGCAAGAAAATTATTGGATATCGTGAAGCAATGGTGCTGCCTGAACGTCCTAAAAAATTATTGGTTGTAGGTTCCGGTGCGATCGGAGTGGAGTTCGCTTACTTCTACAATACAATGGGTGCCGAAGTCACCGTTGTTGAATTCTTGCCTAGAGTGGTTCCTGTTGAAGACGAAGAAGTTTCGAAACAATTGGAGAAATCATTTAAGAAATCAGGCATTACAATTTATACCAGCTCGGAAGTTACTGCTGTTGATACCAACGGGAAAGGATGTATCTCAACAGTGAAAACTCCTACAGGAGAAATCAAAATTGAATCGGACATTGTACTTTCTGCAGTGGGTGTTGCTACAAACTTGGAAAACATTGGCTTAGAAGAGACAGGTGTGAAAACCGATAAGGGAAAAGTGGTTGTTGATCAATTTTATAAAACCAATGTGTCTGGTGTTTACGCGATTGGCGACATCACACCAGGTCCTGCATTAGCTCACGTTGCTTCTGCAGAAGGAATTATTTGCGTTGAAAAAATTGCCGGTCAAAATCCTGAGCCGCTCAATTATAATAATGTTCCGGGATGCACCTATTGCTCACCGGAGATTGCCTCTGTTGGTTATACCGAAGAGGCTGCAAAGAAAGCAGGTTATCAAATTAAAGTTGGGAAATTTCCTTTCTCTGCATCTGGTAAAGCGAAAGCCGCCGGAGCGCCAGATGGCTTTGTTAAAGTAATCTTTGATGCCAAGTACGGCGAATGGTTAGGCGCACACTTCATTGGCGCTAATGTAACCGAGATGATTGCTGAAGTAGTGGTGGCCAGAAAACTGGAGACTACGGGGCATGAAATTATTAAATCGGTTCACCCGCATCCAACTATGAGTGAAGCCATCATGGAAGCTGCCGCGGCAGCATATGGTGAGGTGATTCATTTATAGAATTACGCTGCACAACCCTTTACCCATCTTACAACTGCAAATCCAATGTAGACGGTTGGCGTTGCTTGAGGCTTAACTTCTAACTATCAACGGGGTATTTTGGTCTCTTGAAGCAAGTGTGCTGTTCACATACAATTGAAATGTCGTATATTCTTTTCAACAGAGTTTAAAGACATTTAATAGAAAACTGCTTTCAGTTAAATTATTCTTTTGTACATTTATATTAATATATTTAAAATCAGCACGTTATGAAAATTGCTACCGCCCGATTTTACTTTCAAAGGGCACGAATTTTTGGCTGGTTAATGGTTCTCAGCATTATTGGCTATACACTTTTTAGTACTTTTAATGCAACCTTCAACTGATGTCCAAGCATAAACACATATCAGTAAAAAGCTATTACCAACGAGCTAAGGTGTTTGGATACCTTGCAATTATGGTAGTTATATCACTTATCGCCATTTATATCTTCGATAAGTTCTTCAAATAGAGTTCGGTTAACAAAGTCTCCTCAATTAATCTTGATGTTAGGATTGGTTTGATTTTGCCAAATTACTTGCTTCCAAATCCATAACTTTGGCTTTACATCTTAATTCATTTATATGCATGCGTATCGATTGACCGTTGCAATTGTTGTAATGCTTTCAGCCTTGTCTTTGAGAGCGCAGAATCAAGATTCCATTCAACAAATTATTTACCAGTCGGCACTACAAAAATTAAAGGATGGCAATTATCCAGAAGCTTCAGCCCAGTTCTCGCAACTGATCGTGAATAATTTCTCAAACAAAGAAGTGTTTGTGAAAAGAGGGATCGCAACTTTTATGATGAATGACTTCTCGAAATCAAAAGCCGATTTTGATGAAGCGGTTAAAGCACGAATCAATACGGAAGAACTTTTCGAATACAGAGGTCTATCAAAATATAAGCTTGACGATTTCGCAGGTGCGTCAGGTGATCTGGACAAGGCTGTCTCGATGGGCGCCAAAGGGTCAGAGATTTTTGCCACGTTGGGAAATGCAAAATTCCGATTGGATAATTATAAAGAGGCAATCACCAATTACGATAAAGCTATTGCTGCTGGAAAAAATGATGCTATTCTTTTTAACAACCGAGGCAAAGCAAAGATGCTACTTAAAGATTTGGCAGGAGCCGACAAAGATTTCTCTGAAGCCCTCTCCATCAAACCAGATTATGACAAGGCACTGGAAAACCAAGCCGAGACGCGTTATCAACTAAAGGATTGGAAAAATGCCGCTGTTGATTTTGACAAGATGATCTCATCAGGTCGAAGCGATACAGAACTCTATCACAAATCGGGAACTGCAAAATTTAATATTCAGGATTATAAAGGCTCGGCAGAGTCGCTGGGCAAAGTGGTAAGTAAAGGAGTAAAAGACAAAGAAGTATTTCGCATGCTGGGGATGAGCCTTGTTAACACAGGAGATTTGAGTGGAGCAATTACAGCATTGTCTGGCGCCGTTGCAATGGGTGTAAGTGACAAAGAAGTTTTTGAACAATTGGGCACATGCCAATACAAGACAAAAGATTATAAAGGAACCGTTGAATCTTTAGGAAGGGCTGTGGCTTTGGGTTCCAATACCAAAGAAATTTTTCTTTATAAAGGAAATGCTGAGTACCAACAAAAGGATATTGACAATGCGATCAAAGATTTAGAGAAAGCAATTTCGTTAGGCGTTTCCGACTATGATGCGTTCAAAAATTTGGGTGACTGCAAGTTCATAAAAAATGATTTTACCAGCGCTATTAGATATTACGACAAGGCGGTTGATATCTCTCAAACTGATGCAGTGGTTTTCAATAACCGAGGCAAGGCAAAATCCACGCTGGGAGATTTACAAGGTTCGCTCACTGATTTCGATAAAGCCATTTCCATCAAACCCGATTACAGCAAAGCTATTTTGAATCGAGGAACGGTGCGATTCAATCTTGCTAATTATTCTGGTGCCGCCGAAGACCTTGACAAAGTGAGAAGCACAGAGGGTGAATCCGCAGAATTACTTAGGATGCTCGGTGTTTCTAAGTATAACTTAAAAGAGCGCGATGCTGCCAAAGATTTTTTAGAGCGAGCGATCAAAGCAGGGGCAAAGGATCCAAAGGCTAATTTATACCTTGGCTATCTTCGGTTTGATGCAAAAGATTTTAAGGGTTGCGTCGAAGCACTCAATGCAGCCGAAGTGGGAGGTGAGAAGGAAATTGAATTGTATGAAAAGAGAGGTAAGTCGCTTTTTGAAACGAAAGATTTTATTAGCGCGGTAACGGATTTAGAAAAAGTTGCGCAGAAAGACCAACCCGATGTGATAACACTCGAAGACCTTGGCTTGGCTTACATGCAACAACAAAAAAACAAAGAGAGCTTAACCTATTTGGAGAAAGCTATTGTTGCCGGTAGCAAGAACAAGGATGTTTATTTTCAAGCGGGCAATGGCCGTTTCAAGGACAACAATTTTGCAGGAGCTATTGAAGCGTATGACAAAGCAATTTCGTTGGGTGCCAATGACGAAGTGATTTATAACAATCGCGGGAAAGCAAAACTCAATTCAAACTTACCAAAAGAATCATTAACCGATTTTGACCAATCTTTAAAAATTAAAACGAACTATCCACCGGCGTTAAAAAACCGCGCGACAGCAAATGCACAACTGAAAGAGTGGGCAAAAGTAGTCGCTGATTTGGCAATAGTTATTGCTGGGTATCAAGCTGGTCCCGATGAATTCTCTCTGTCTGGCGTTGCGAAATACAATTTGAAAAATTATGCGAGTGCTATCGAAGACCTGAGCAAGGCAATTACAGGTGGAGCTAATGATAAGCTGACGTTTGTAGCTCGTGGTGACTCTTACTACGAAACAGCCGATCTTACCAAAGCCCTTCCGGATTTTACGAAAGCCATTGAATTGGGAGAAACATCTCCTGAAGTTTTATTCAAGCGGGGGTCTTGCCGTTTCAGTGCACAAGATTATAAAAATGCTTTCTCCGATTTGGATAAAGCGATCAATGCCGGATATACCGAAGCTTTGGCTTATGATTTACGAGGCTTTTGCAAACTGGATAACAAAGATGTAGAAGGAGCCTTGGCCGATTTTAATACAGCCATTGAAAAGAATCCGAAACTGGCTTCAGCATTTTATCATCGTGGCGATGCCCGTTTTCGTAACAATAATTATTTAGGTGCATCTGACGATTATACCATTGCAATCAATCTTGGTTTGGCCGATCCGGTATTGTTTAATAATCGAGGAAAGGCTTATTTCAATCAGGATCAAAATGATAAAGCTATCAGTGATTTTACTACGGCTATCACGAAGAAAGAAGATTACGTTCGTGCCTATGAAAATCGAGCAACGGTGTATCTGAAAATGAATAAATATGATCTGGCGGTGAAAGACTTGCGGCAAATGGAGAAGCTCACAGAAAAGCCGGATCCAGGTTTTTATCAAAAATTAGGGGAAGCTTATTTTGAATTGAAAAATTATCCGTTGGCGCTAGGCTATTTAGACAAAGCGGTGGAGGGAGGAATTAAGGATCAGAGTGTGTTGTTTAAAAGAGGGAAATGTAATTTGGATCAACAGGATTTTCAAGCGGCTGTTAAAGATTTTGACGAAGCACAGAAGGCTGGTGAAAACTCGGTGCAATTATTTTTAGATCGAGCGCGTGCCTATCTTGGTCTGGGAAACAAAAAATCAGCACTCGATAATTTAGCCAAAGCCATTACCCTTGATCCTAACAATGCCGACGTGTATTTCAACAGTGCTGTGATCAAAGAAGAAAATCAGGAATACGAACAAGCAATTTTGGATTATGATAAGGCAATCAAACTCAATCCGAAAGATGCAGCTTCGCTCGCGGGCCGAGGCAATTGCAAGGCAGGAATGGATGATTTCGGAGCTGCTATAGCCGACATGGATGATGCCATCGAACTGGATGGAAAAAATGCTTCTTACTTCAAACAGCGCGGAAACTTTCATTATCAGTTAAAAGACAAAGACAAAGCCTGTAGTGACTGGAATAAAGCGGTGCAGTTGGGTGACACAAAAGCAAAATATTCTGTTGACCAGTATTGCAAGTGATCGGTTTATCGACCCTGGACAGATAATCACTTAATCAGGCCGTACAGAATTTCTCGCCCCATTCATTGATTTCTAACAGTTAAAACTAAATAGTATCTGCTTTGTTTGGATTTGTATAACTAAATATTTAGTTTTACAACGTAATTAATAGTTATGAAGGAATTAACCAAAGCAGAAGACCAGATCATGCAAATCTTATGGAAGCTGAAAAAAGCTTTTGTCAATGATATCATGGATCACCTCCCAGCTCCCAAGCCGGCTTACAATACCGTAAGCACCATCGTGCGGATTTTGGAAACAAAGGGATTTGTTGATCACAAAGCCTATGGAAAGACGCACGAATATTTTCCTGTGATAACGAAGGATAAATACACTCGCTTTTATCTTAATAACATGATGAAGGGTCACTTTGAAGGGTCGCTTCATAATTTAGTTTCATTTTTTGCCAATGAAAATAAATTAAGTGTAAATGAAATTGATGAGTTAGTTAAGCATTTGAAAGAAATCAAAAAAGAAAAGCAATGAAATGCCTTTCACCAAAGCAGACCAATGGAACGATAACTTGCCAACGGGTATTCCTTGTGACCTTAACCAAAAATTATTAGCACATGAAACCTTTCATCAATTACTTGATTGAAGCAAATCTCAGCATTTGCTTTTTCCTTCTCGTTTATCAAATTCTATTAAGGAATGAAACCGATCACCGATTTAACCGTGTATACCTTTTGCTGGCCCTGGTGATTTCAGTGGCATTGCCGCTCTTTCGGGTTCAGTTACCGTCACTTCTAACTTTTGAACAACCACTTTCAACTTATTGGTTGCCAGAAATTCAAGTTACTCCTGTAAGTAGTGGTAATGCAATTCAGCTTAATTCTTTTTGGTTTTGGATTTCATCAATTTACTTTCTTGGAGCGATTATTTTCTTAGCAATATTTTTAGCTCGTCTTTCAAAAATTGGGAACGCGATTTATCGATGTTCAATTGTTAAGAATGAATCGCTGTGGTTGATCGAGTTCAACGGTAAAAAGGAAGTTTTTTCATTTTTCAAATTTATATTCATTAGCAAATCGCTGCAACTTTCTGAAATTGAGAAGAAACAAATCATTCAACATGAACAGGTTCACATCAACAACTACCACTCGTTTGATATTTTGTTCGTTAACCTGCTTGGTATTTTATTTTGGTTCAATCCATTCATAAAGACCTACAGGAAATCATTTGTTCAACTTCACGAATTTGAAGCCGATGCGCGCTTGGTTGAAAATTATGATTTGAATGAATACTGCAGCTTGTTGGCGAAGGCTGCATTAAATTCTTCTGGTTATCAGCTCGCCAATCACTTTACAAATTCTTTAACCCTTAAACGCATTGAAATGATGAAAACAGTTAAAACGAAAATCGCGAGATGGAAAATAATTTCTGTCACGACAATCACAATTTCATTTGGTTGCTTGATTGCTGGCGGTGGCATTGTGTTAGCACAAGCCGATCAAAAAAATAATTCTTCAAGCAACGAAGTGTACAATCAAGTTGATGAGCTTCCAACTTTTGGTGATAAGGCTCAATACACTGAACTCTACGAATTTATAGGAAAGAATTTGGTGTATCCGAAGGAAGCGAGAGAAAAGAACGTTGAAGGAATGGTGTACACCAAATTTGTTGTCGAAAAAGATGGCACCGTAACTAATGTGTCTGTTGAGAAAGGAATTGGTTCAGGTTGTGACGAAGCCGCACTAAACGTGATAAAACAATTACCACACTGGAATCCAGGAAAGAAAGATGGAAAAATTGTGCGAACAAGTTTTGTTATACCTATTAATTTTAAGGTGTCCGACCGGAAGAAAGGTGACTAAAAAACATGACCACTCATCGTTTTATCACAAACGATGAGTGGTTTATTTTATTTCTCCAACAAATCCTTTAATGAATTCAAAACCATCTTCCAGTTTTGCTCTGAGTGATCACGGGCTTCTTTGGTTTTGATGCCGTCTTGTGTGAGATGAAACACGGTGTTGCCATTGTGGTCGTCTAGTGCATAGGTAATGTTTGCATAGTTTTCTGGCTTGTCTTCTGTTCCGGAAAACGAGCTCCAGTAATTATACTTCAGTATTTTCTCCTTTTCGATTTGCAAAATGGTCCCTTTGTCGATATAAGATTTTCCTTCCCACACTCCGCTGAAGGTAATAGGACTTCCCACATTCCAATCCGTGGTAGTCTCTGTTCCGAAAAGGTATTTTTTAATTTGAGCAGGGTCGGTAAGGGCGCTCCATACTTTCGGTTTAGATGCATGAATCGTAATGGAGATACTTAAAGTCAAGTCGTTTGTCATAGATTATAGTTTTGGGTTGATAATATTTAATTGTATTCGGAATCGATGCTGAGCTTTTTGAGGTCTAATCCTTAGTGGTTAATCTATGAGTTCTTGACACCGGTATCCGGATTGCGTTAGTAAATGAATCGCCGCGGTTGGTTTTACTTTATCAGAGACGATTCGTAAAATTTTATCACGATCATCCAATGCAAAATTCCATCGGTCTTTTCCTGCGAGGGAATCAATCAACGGCGCCAATAACTTCACCTGGTCGGTCGACTGAACAGAGGTTGTGAAAACGAGTACTTCCATAATTATTTATTTTATTCCCATCTGTATTTCTGTGACGTTTGCAATTGGATCAGTAAAATCAGCATTGATATAGAGTTCACGCGTAATGCCGATTGGTTGATAATTGCGTTGCTTAACACATTTCATTAGTATCTCATAACTTTTTGGAATTTCATTCCAACCCCCTTCATGCACTAATGAAATCGATTTGAAGTTTTCAGTTCTCTTGAAATGGAATGAACCATCATAATCATTCGGCACATTAGCTACGGGTAGACATATTTCCAAAATAAATGGCTTTGATGCAACACCGGTAAACCCAATATAGTGCCAGTGTATTGGGCCTGTTGGATGAAGGTCAAGCTTTGCGGCTTCCTTAAAAAGCTCCTTGGCAACAGGTATTTGATCGACAAGATCGTTTACCTTGACTTCGGTGCGATAAAAAAGAAAATTTATAGGTCTGATCTCTTTCTCTACTGGCGTTTGCTGTAAATTGTTCATGGTATTTGTTGATTATTCTTCAAATCAACAATGAGAGAATGACAGCCCTATGTCAGGAGAGAAAAGAAAATTGAATTATTTTTTTGTAACGAGTGACAACCCTATGTCAGTAGCCCCACCCTCGCTAAAGCTTCGGTGGATATTCGTTAACAAAAATCAAGGCTGACCGGCCAGTTTAAGGTAGTGTTCTTGTAATTCTTCCACCAATTGAAGAACGATGTTCTTCAATTCTTCAGGGCTTTCGATTTCAATGCCACGGCCGTAAGAAAGCAGCCAGCGTGCCACCATTTGAAAATCGGTAGTAAGAAATTTCATGCGAACTTGTCCGTCAACGTCTTCTTCAGAAACGAAACCAAAATAGTGACGGGAATTATTTACATAGCGAGCTTCTTTTTTATCAAAGAGAATGGTTGCGGATTTCATTTCGGTGTTGGCCTGCTGCAAGCTGTTGAAATACTCCTGCATCGTAGAAATACTTCGTGGTTCAAAGATTTCCCCAGTTTCCTTCAGTTCTTTAATTCGATCGCAACGAAAATCGCGGAAGCCATTGCGTAAGCGGCACCATGCGATCAAATGCCACGCAGCACTGTAATAAAATAAACCAATGGGTTCAATTTTTCGTTGTGTTTGTTCATTTTGATTATTGCTGAAGTAGTCAATGTAAACTACCTGCTTTCCGGCTACGGCTTTTTGAAGATCCGTAAGAAAGTTACCCGACTGTGCCGGTAAGCTCATTCGCGGACGCAAGACTTCGATGTGATCTTGCAAACTTTCCAAATGATCTTTCTGCGCTTCGTTCAATACCGATTTAATCTTTAATAATGCACCATCAAAGGCCGTGCGCACAGATTGATCGGTCATCCGCTCTACTAATTTTCCAGCCATCATCATGGCACTTGCTTCATCTTGAGAAAACATTACCGGTGGCAAATGATAACCATCGACAATGAAATATCCGGTGCCGGCTTCTGAGCCAATAGGAACACCGGCTTCCATCAATGCTTTCACATCGCGATACACGGTTCGTAGACTGATCTCGAAGCGCTTAGCAATTTCTTCTGCCTTCACAATCTTTTTGGATTGCAATTGAATGAGAATGGCTGTGAGACGATCGATGCGGTTCATTTAATCAAAATTAAGAAAAACATTTTAGCTGCCGGTCTGTGTTCGTAGCTAGATCACAGTCATTTCCAATTTCTGTTAGCATTTTCGATTCTTAGATTTTGGAATACTACAAAATCGAAGTTCATTTCAGCTCAATAAACAATTCCTGAAATAAGGCTAATTTTACTGTTTAACTTATGTGTTAAA
>Ga0302322_100005699_pt1 | contig 10944 bp, 8 predicted proteins | sample Fen_T0_2_FD_203757 | JGI IMG/M metagenome (GOLD analysis project Ga0302322, IMG submission 203757) | Peat permafrost microbial communities from Stordalen Mire near Abisko, Sweden - Fen_T0_2 | ecosystem: Environmental > Terrestrial > Soil > Wetlands > Permafrost | place: Sweden: Abisko... | reverse complement strand
GTCGCGCCGGAACACGTCGCCGGTGATGTAGTAGCCATCGTCCGTGAAGGGGCGCTTAAGCGGCGGGGTGCGCGCATCGGCCTTGTGATAGCCGAGCAGCAGGGCGGGGGATTTCATTTCCAGCACCCCCTGGCTCGCCTTCCTGTCGCCATCATGGTTCAGGCGCAGCGATACCAGCGGGTGCGGATAGCCGACCGACATCTCAGGGGTCGGCAATCCTTGCGGATGCGGGCCGAACACCACCGGACCGCCTTCAGTGGTGCCGAAAGCGTTGACCACCTGCGCGTGCGGCAGCGCCTGGTGGATCGCCGCCATCAGGCTGCCGGAGACCGGCGCCGAACCCATGCGCAGCGATTGCACCGACGACAGGTCGGTGCGCGCCAGCAGTTCCTTCTCCTGCAGCATCATCGCGATCATCGGCGGCACGGCGGTGAGCCAGGTGGCGCGGTACTTCGCGATCGCCTCGATGTAGGCGCGTGCGTTGAACTGCGGCAGCAGGATGATGGTGGCGTGCGCCACGCTGGCCAGCTTGGCCAGGGCCAGCGCATTCATGTGATACAGCGGCGCGGCGATCAGAAAGCGATGTTTCGACCAGTCGTTATTGCCCAGGCGCGTCTTCGCCACCCAGATGTGGCTCTGGTGCGAGAGCATCACGCCCTTGGGCTTGCCGGTCGAGCCCGAGGTGTAGAGGAACATCGCCACTTCGTCCGGGCCGGGAACGACCGATGCGAAGGGGCCGGGGTCGAGGAAGGCGTCGAAGCCCATCGATCCCGCCTGGTTGAACGTGATCGTCGGCACCGACGCGGGCACCTCGCCCTGGCGCGGCGCATCGCAAAACACCAGGCGGGCGTCCGAATCTTCCAGCACGAAAGCAATCATCGCGCGCGGAAACTTGAAGTTCACCGGTACGGCCACCAGGCCGGCGCGCATGATGCCGTAATAGGCGGCAAGGTTCTCGGCGCGGTTTGCCGACAGGATGGCGATGCGCTCGCCGCGCTGGTAGCCGCGCCCCTTCAGGCCGCGCGCGATCGCGTTGGCCAGGGCGTCGAGTTGCGCGTAGGTGTACTCGCGCGGACCGGTCTCGCCGCCCAGGTCGATCAGCGCGAGCTGGTTCGGGTCCTGGTCGCGGCGGATCAGGTCGCCTAGATTGCTGAAATCGGGGAGGGGCATGCGGGTGGGAGTCAAGCGTCTGGGATGAAATGAATGGGAATCGATAAGACTGAGCGCCGCCAAACGCCACTAAACGCAACTACGCAGTTTACGTGCCGGCGCGCCTTACCGTATTCAGTTCGTCCTGAGCTTGTCGAAGGACCGGTATCGGGAGCGCACGGCGTGGTTCGACAGGCTCACCACGAACGGGGGTGGGATGCGCGCCTGGCCCGGCTCGCCATGAAGGAAGGTATGGCGTGTCCCGGCTTATGGCAGGGACACGCCATGCCATCCCTTACGCCTTCGGCGGAGGTGGCGGCGCCGTCGAATACACGCCGCGCCCGCTGGCGCACAGCGCGCCGTCCTTGTCGTACACCTGCGCTTCGGCGACGCTGAACTGGCTGCCGAACTTGATCACCTTGCCCTTGGCGGTGAGGTCGCCGGGCATCGCGGCGCGGTGGTAGTCCACCCGCAGGTCGATGGTCGGCACGCCGCGTCCGGTCTTGGATACCAGCGCCCAGTCGGCTGTCAGGTCCACCAGCGCGGCGAGGATGCCGCCGTGGGTGTACTTGCGGTCCGGGTTCACCACCCATTCCTCGCGCCAGGTGGCGGTCAGCTCGATCTCGCCTTCGCCTACCGAGACCACCTTCAGCCCCAGCCACTGGTGATACGGGCCGCGCTTGAGCTTTTCCTCGACTTGCGCGGCGGTCAGTTTTTCTTCGCTCATGGTCTGCTTCCTTTTTCCTTGTGCCTTGTGCCGCACCTGCGGCAAACGGGACACGGCCTGAATACTCCCGGTCTGCCCCTTCCCCCTGGCAGGGGGAAGGTCGGGATGGGGGTTGAAAGTTTGAACTTGGGAAGGCTTTCCCATTGCCACCATTCAACCCCCACCCCGGCCCTCCCCCTGCCAGGGGGAGGGGGCCGAGTCTGGCCCCTTGTTTTAGGGCGTTATTACTTAGGGCGTTATTACTTAGGGAGTTATTACCACTTTGCCGATCACTTCGCGGTCCTGGATCAAGCGCAGGCCCTCGCGCGCCTCCGACAGCGGCAGTACCTTGTCGATCAGCGGCTTCATCTCCCCCTTGGCGATCATGTCCATCAGCGCGGTCAGGTTGTCGATGTAGAAGCTGTTCGAGCCGATGATCTGCAGCTCGAAGCTCCAGACGTAGCGCAGGTCTTCCTTCGGGTCGTGGCCGGCGGTGGCGCCGCACACCAGCAGCTTGCCGCCGCGCTTCAGGCAGCGCAGCGAAGGCACCCAGGTGTCGCCGCCGGTGAAATTGACCACCACGTCGACCCCGCCTTCATAGTTGCGTCTTTGGGGTTTTCCATATTTTTCGACCGCCCACTTGGACCAGTCGGTGTCCTTGTAATTGACCACCTCGTCGGCGCCGATTTCCTTCAGGCGCGCCAGCTTGTCGGCGCTCGACGCGCAGGCGATCACCTCGGCGCCCAGCTTCTTGGCCAGGATCACGCAGCCCGTACCCACGCCGCCGGAGGCGCCCAGCACCAGCACGCGGTCGCCCTTTTTCACCGTGTTGTGGGTGACCAGCATGCGGTGCGCGGTGCCGTAGGCGACCGGCAGCGAGGCCGCCTCGGCGAAGGTCACGTCGTCGGGCATGGGAATCAACTGGTCGGCCGCGACCAGGCAGTATTCCGCCATCCCGCCGTCCATCATTTCGCCCATCAGGCCCTTGGCCTTGTTGAGCGGGTTGACCAGCACGCGGTCGCCTTTTTTCCAGCCGGAGACGCCGCTGCCCACTTCGGTGATCTCGCCGGCCATATCCAGGCCGATCACCACCGGCAGCGGCACCTTGATGCCGGGCATGCCCTTGACGGTGAACACGTCGTGATAATTGAACGAGGAGGCGCCGACGCGGATGATGACGTGGCCGTCCTGGAGCACCGGCAGCGGGTGATCAGTGACGTACTCGAGATTTTCCAGGCCGCCGTGCTGGCGCAGGACTAGGGCTTTCATGGTGTTTCCTTGTTGATGGGTAGCGGGTGCGGCGGTAAACGGCAAACAATAACAAATCCGGATTCGAGGCCGGCCCTGACCGGCGCCAGCAGCGGCAGTCGGCCAGCAGCGCCGGCCGCCGCGCGCCTTGCGGCGCCGGCTCAGGCCAGGGCCGCGGCGGCCACGGTCACCACCCGGTTCACGTGGGTGCCGACCCGGGCGCCGTCCAGGCCGTAGATGTGGATGGACAGGGCGTCATTATCCCCGTCATTGCCCAGCTTGTGGATATCGGTCAGGCCCGCATAGGCGAAGCTTACCGCGCCCGCGGCCCGGGTGAAGCGGCCGCCGGGCTCGGCGTGCCCGGCGGCGGCATCATAGGTGAAGCTGGTTTCGGCCAGGCGCCCCGCATGGACACCATAAGCGCACCAGGCGTGGTGGCCGTGGACCGGGCTGAACTGGCCGGGGCCCCACACCAGCGCGACGATGGAAAAGCGCCCCAGCGGGTCGGCATGCAGCAGATGGCGCTTGTAGCGCTGCGGATCGGCCACCCGCGCCGCCGAAGGGAGCAGGCCGGTATCGCCCAGCACCGCTGCAAAGCCCTCGGCCATGCGCTGCGGCATTTCATCCATCGCCGCGCGGCAGGCGGCATCGGCGTGGTCGGCGAGATAACGCAGGCCCGCGGTGGGGGCACAGACGGCAAGGCTGGGCATGGCGACTCCTCCGCGTAGCGGATGGGTTTGGGTTGAACAGGCGACGCACCATCGTAGCGCCGAACCCGGGGAAAAGGCTTGCAAATTTGCTATGATCATCGGCACTTTGTAGAAAAAACTTCCAACAAAATGAATCTGGACAAAATTGATTTGCAGATACTGGCCCTGCTGCAGCAGGATGCCTCGGTTCCGGTCGCCGCCATCGCCGAAAAGGTGCGCCTGTCGATGACCCCGTGCTGGCGCCGCATCGCCCGACTGGAGAGCGAGGGCTATATCCGCAAGCGCGTCGCCCTGCTCGACCCCGCCCGGCTCAATGTCGCGGTGACGGTGTTCGTCGCCGTCAAGACCAGCCGCCACAACCAGGAGTGGTTCGAGAAGTTCCACGCCGCGGTGATGAAAATCCCCGAGGTGGTCGAGTTCTACCGCATGAGCGGCGAGATGGACTACCTGCTGCGCGTGGTGGTGCCCGACATCGCCGCCTACGACGCGGTCTACAAGAAGCTGATCAAGACTGCCGACCTGTCCGACGTCACCTCCAGCTTCGCGATGGAGCAGATCAAGTACACCACCGCCCTGCCGCTCAACTTCGTCTGATGCGCAGCCCGCGGCCCGGGCGCGCAGGGCGCACGCAACCGAGCAAGCAACCGGGCAAGCAACTGAGCACGCAACCCGGATGCAGCCCCGGGCGCAAATGCGGGCGCAACGCGCAAGCGGCGCGCTTGCGCGGGTGCGCCGACGCGGCCACTGGCCCGCATCCTGCTTAACCGGCAAACAGCTTAGAATGAATCCCGTATTTCTCGCGCGCGGGTATAAGCTAATAAGGCAGCAGGAACAACTGGTCGCGGCTATGCCTGCGGGGCCGGTCCGGGCATCCACTCCCGAGGATCCAACGCTGTTGCAAGTGCCCTCCCGTGCCGTCAGCCGGAATGCATTGCGACAGTCTGCCTTGATGTCGTGCAGCGCGGGCATTTGTCTTGCGAGTCCATTCATGCCGAACCTCCCCCCGCAGTCCGCCTCGAAACGGAAACTGCTCCTGGCCCCGCTTTTCGCCGCGCTGCTGCCGGCCGCCGCCCGGGCGCAGGGCCCGGCCTATCCCGCGCACCAGGTGCGCATGGTGATCCCCTTCCCGCCGGCCGGGCCGGCCGACATCATCGGCCGCCTGGTGGCGACCAAGCTCTCGGCGGCGCTCGGCCAGCAGTTCGTGGTCGACAACAAGGGCGGCGGCAACGGCAACATCGGCGCCGACATCGTCGCCCATGCCGCGCCGGACGGCTATACCGTGATGCTGCTGCCCTCGGCCCTGGCCGCCAATGCCAGCCTGTACAGCAAGCTGCCCTATAGCCTGACCGGCGACATGGTCGGCGTCGCCGGGCTGGCGACCTTCCCCCTGGTGCTGGTGGCCCACCCGTCTGTGGGAGTCAAGACCACCCAGGAACTGATCGCGCTGGCCCGCGCCAAGCCGGGCACCCTCAACTTCGCTTCCGCCGGCTCGGGCGGCGGCGCCCACCTGGCCGCCGAGGCCTTCAAGGTGGCCACCGGCACCAACATGGTCCACGTCCCCTACAAGGGCACCGGCCCGGCGGTGGCCGACACGCTGGGCGGGCAGGTGTCCATCATGTTTGCCTCGGTGCCCTCGGTGCTCCAGCACATCAAGGCCGGCAAGCTGATCGCCCTCGGGGTCACCAGCGCCAAGCGCTCCTCCGCCCTGCCCGAGGTGCCCACCATCGCCGAGGCCGGGGTGCACGGCTACGAGATCATCTCCTGGTTCGGCCTGGTCGCGCCCACCGGCACCGCGCCGGCGATCCTGAACCGCCTGAGCGAGGAGGCCGCCGCGATCATCAAGACGGCCGATTATCTAGAGCGCCTCAAGGCCGAGGGCGGCGAGCCCTTGCCGCTGGATGCGGCGCAGTTCGGCGAGTTCATCAAAAAGGAAACCGTGCGCTGGGCCAAGGTGGTCAAGGACGCTGGCGCGAAACTGGAATGAGCCGCATTCACCCTTCCTGGCCCGGGCAGCACGGCCCGGTTAACAAGAATTTACATTCTGGACCATGCTGCTTGGGTATATGCTTGGGTTTGTGGCGGTCCGGACAGGTTTCGGGCCGCGCGGACTGTGCAAACCTTTACGGTTGGGCCAGGCCGTATCAGCGTCAGTATCAGTGTCAGCGTCTGTATCAGCGGCATCCAATCACTGACGTCCAACCATCCAGGCTGCGCCGCATTCGCGTCGGCGTGCGCCGGCACCTTCGGGTCTAGCCCCGCGGGCGCCGCGCGTTTGGCGCGGCGGCAACGCCCTTAGCGCCCCAAAGTCTCACGGCACCCTCATGACCTCAAATACCCCCTTTACCGAAGACCTGCGCGGCTTTGTGGAACGCCTGCGCGCCGAAAAAGAGCTGATCGACATCCGCCAGCCGGTCGATATCCGGCATATCGCGACTTTGGTGGATCAGTCCGACAAGGCGCTGATGTTCCACAACGTGATCGGCTACGCCATGCCGGTGCTCTCGGGCATCGTGCGCACCCAAAAGCGCGCCATCATGGCTATCGGCTGCCAGACCTTCCGCGAAATCGAGGACAAGCTGCAGGTGGGCATCGACAACCCGGTCGCCCCGCAACGCGTCGCCACCTCCAGTAGCGAAGAAATCATCCTCACCGGCGATGACGTCGACCTTTTCAAGCTGCCGGTGCCGATGAGCTCGATCTACGACGGCGGACCGATGATCACCGCCGGCGTGGTGATGGCCAAGGACCCGGAATACGGCATCAATACCGGCGTGTACCGCTTCATGGTGAAGGAAAAGAACCTCACCGGGATCGACATTGTCACCCCCAACAACATGCGCATGTATGCGCAGCGCGCCTACGAGGCCGGACGCCCCTGCCCGATCTCGATCTCGATCGGCACCCACCCGATGGAAGTGCTGGGCGCCGGCTTTCGCGCGCCGATCGGGGTCGACGAAATGGGCATTTCCGGCGGGGTGCGCGGCGCGCCGGTGCCGCTGGGCCAGTGCAGGACCATCGACATGCCCTACATCGCCGGCGCCGAGATCGTGCTCGAAGCCGAGATCCTGCCCACCGGCTGGACCAATCCGGAAGGCCGCTTCGGCGAATTCACCGGCCTGATGGGCGGGCTGCACTGGAACCCGAACGTGCGCGTCAAGGCCATCATGATGCGCCGCGACCCGATCTACTACGCCCTGCACATGCCCTGGGAGAACACCTGGCTGGCCGCGCCGACGCGCTACCAGGCGATCCGCCGCGCCCTGCGCACGGCGGGCGTGCAGGTGAAAGACATCAACGTCACCCTGGGCGGGCGGGCCTTCTGGCACGCCGTGATCTCGATCAAGAAGCAGGCCGGCGAAGGCAAGAACGCCTTGTTGGCTGCCCTCTCGGTGATGGACCTGAAACACGTGGTGGTGGTCGACGACGACATCGATGTCAACAACGCAACCGAAGTCGAATGGGCGATCGCCACCCGGGTGCAGGGCGACCGCGACGTCATCATCATCCCCGGCGCGCGCGCCAAGCCGCTCGACCCCAGCCTTTACATCACTCCGGGGCAGGTGCCGATCGGCGCCAAGGTCGGCATCGACGCCACCATCGGCGAGGGCATCCCGAAGGAGCGCTTCGAGCGCATCTCCTACGCCTATTTTGATCGCGCCAAGATCGCCGACTACGCCGCCGGCAAGAGCGACCCGGTGCTGGTGGCCGCGCCCGACGCGGTCAGCGAACTGGCCGACAAGATCGCCGCCGCCGTCGAGCCGGCGGCGGTCTACTACTCCGAGCTGGCGGAAAAATTCGCCGACTACGACTTCGCCACCGTCGCGCGCGCCTTCGGCCAGCTGCATGCCGAGGGCAGGCTCTGGCAGGACCCGCGCGGGCGGATCTGCCTGAAGGGCTCGAAGTTCGCGGCCAAACCGTAAGGGAAACACTGCACAGCTCCCGCCACTTGGGGGCGTGAGGCTGGCCTGACCGCCGAATCGGGGGTTGCGAAACGCGAGCGAGGGGCGTCGGTCGCCTGGAACTTGTCCGGTGATCCGCCATTCCCAGGCGGGCCCGGCCCGGAGCCGCAAGACATCACAGCCACGTCTGGTGCAACGCGCCTGCCGTTGCTATGATGCCGGTTCATATAACAAGGACGACCTCGATCATGTGCCCACGCTCCTCGTGCCTGACCCGTGCCGCCCGCGCGGCCGCGGTGCCCGCGCTGGCCGCCGTGCTGGGCTCCCTATTGTCCCTGGCCGGCCCCGCGGCGCACGCCGCCGAGCCCTATCCAGCCCGGCCGGTGAGCCTGATCGTGCCCTTCGCCGCCGGCGGCACCAGTGACGTGCTGGGCCGCCTGATCGCCGACAAGATGAAAGAGCCGCTCGGGCAGAGCGTGGTGGTCGAGCTCAAGCCCGGCGCCGGCGGCAACATCGGCGGCGAATATGTGGCGCACTCGCGGCCCGACGGCTATACCGTGCTGTACGCCGGCATCAGCCTGTCGACCAACGTGTCGCTGATGAAGATGAACTTCGACCCGCGCCGCGATCTGGTGCCGGTGGGCGGGGTGGCGGCGATCCCGCATATCGTCGGCACCGCCGCCGACGGACCCTATCGCACGATCGCCGAGCTGCTCGCCGCCGCGCGCCAGCAGCCCGGCAAGCTCACCTATGGCTCGTCCGGTCCCGGCACCGGCAGCCACCTGGCCGGCGAACTCCTCAATGCCGATTACGGCATCGCCATGACCCACGTGCCCTACAAGGGGGCCGGCGCGGTATATCCGGACCTGATCGCCGGGCGCATCTCGGTGCTGATCGACCTGTTCGACTCGGCCATGGTGCACGTCAAAGGCGGCCGGGTGCGCGCCCTCGCGGTCACTTCCAGCAAGCGCTCGCCGGCCCTGCTTGAGGTGCCCACCCTGGCCGAATCGGGCTTGCCGGGTTACGAGTTCGTCACCTGGCAGGGCCTGTTCGTGCCCACCGGCACGCCGCCCGAGGCGATCCACAAACTTGAACTGGCGCTCGATGCGGCCCTGAAGGCGCCGGAGGTGCAGGCGCGCCTGCAACAGGCCGGCTCGGTGGAACTGGCGCGCGGCGCGGCCGAGTTCGGGCGCTACTATCATGCCGACGTGGAGCGCTGGGCGCGCCTGGTAAAAAACGGCAAGATCGCGCCCCTGCCCTGACATGAGACCCGCGCGGCACTATCACCCGGGCTGGCCGCCTCGCCCTGGTGGGAGTGTGTCGCGTCTCTGCTTTGGTGCGGCGGCATGGGGTGCGGTGCCATGGGATGCGGTGCCATGGGCTCGCAGCACGCCGGCTCCGGCGCCCGACCATCGGCTCAGGCCGCGCTGGCAGGCACCCGCGCGGCTCCGCGCGCGGCGTTGGCGCAGAGCTTGCATACACAGTGCGTCCTACTGTCCTTTTCAGGATGCACCCCCGATGCGCGCGAATCTGTTTTCGATGGCCCTGTTGCTGCTCGCGCCCGCCGCCGCGGAAGCGGACCTCTACCCGGCCAAGCCGGTCACCATGGTCGTGCCCTATGCGGCCGGCGGCAGCAGCGATGTGCTGGGCCGCGTGCTGGCGCTGAAAATGGGCGAGGCGCTCGGCCAGAACGTGATCATCGAGCTCAAGCCGGGCGCCGGCGGCAATATCGGCGCGGAATACGTGGCTCGCCAGGCGCGCCCCGACGGCTACATGTTCCTGTTCGGCGCCAGCAGCCTGGCGTCCAACGTCTCGCTGATGAAGCTGCCCTTCGATCCGAAAAAGGACCTGCTGCCGCTGGCCGGCGTCACCGCCATCCCGAACCTGATGATCACCGCCGGCGATGGTCCGCTCAAGACCTTCGCCGACTTCGTGGCCATGGCCAGGCAAGCCCCCGGCAGCGTCACCTACGGTTCTTCCGGGCCGGGCACGGGCAGCCACCTGGCGGGCGAACTGCTCTCGGCCGGCTACGGCCTGTCGCTCACCCACGTGCCGTACAAGGGCAGCGGCGCGGTCTATCCGGACCTGATCGCCGGGCGCATCACCGTGCTGTTCGATGCGATGGGCTCGGCGCTGGGCCAGGTCAAGGGCGGCAAGGTGCGCGCGCTGGCGATCACCTCGAGCAAGCGCTCGCCCGCCTTTCCCGATGTGCCGACGATCGCCGAATCCGGCTTCCCCGGCTACGAGATGGTCACCTGGTTCGGCTTTTTCGCCCCGGCCGGCACGCCGCGCGAGATGATCGACAAATTGAACGACGCCACCGCGCGCGCCCTGCAAAGCGCCGAAGTGCGCGACCGCCTGCAGCAAAGCGGCGCCGAGGCGATTCCGGTCGGCGCCGGCGAATTCGGCAAATACTTCGATGCCGACGTGGAACGCTGGTCCAGGCTGGTCAAGGCCGGCAAGATCGCGCCGCTGCCTTGATGATCATGCCCAAAGCAATGACACGCTCGCCAGAGCCATGGCTTGTGATTGTCCATGCAATTATCAATAAAGCGCGGCGCCACAAGGAGTCAGCACCATGAGTCAAGCAGTCGGAACGCGCCCCATCAGGCAGATGCTCGCCTGGCCCAAGGAGGGCATCACCCGGGTGCCGCTGCACGTGTTCAGCGACCCCGACATCTACAAGTGGGAGCAGGACCTGATCTTCCGCGGCCCGACCTGGAGCTTCCTGTGCCTGGAGTCGGAGATCGCCAACCCCGGCGACTACATCACCACCAAGGTCGGCGACACCTCGGTGATCGCGATACGCACCCCGGAAGGCGGGGTCAATGCCCTGGTCAACAAGTGCGTGCACAAGGGCTCCATCCTCTGCTATGACCCGGCCGGCCACCGCAAGCACCATGACCTGGTGTGCCCGTACCACAACTGGGTGTACGACCTCGAAGGCAAGCTCAATGCGATCGCCTTCGAGCGCGGGATCCAGAAAAAGGGCGGCATGCCGGAGGACTTCCGCAAGGAAGAGCACCGCTTGAAGCGGCTGCGGGTCGAGACCATCAGCGGCCTGGTGTTCGCCAGCTTCTCGCCGGCCGCGCCGCCGCTGGCCGAGTACCTCGGCCCGGTGATGGTGCAGCACATGACGCGCACCCTGCACGGCAAGCCGAAGATCCTCGGCCGCTACAGCCAGGTGATGCAGAACAACTGGAAGCTGTACGTCGAGAACAGCCGCGACAAC
>Ga0302322_100005698_pt1 | contig 10945 bp, 11 predicted proteins | sample Fen_T0_2_FD_203757 | JGI IMG/M metagenome (GOLD analysis project Ga0302322, IMG submission 203757) | Peat permafrost microbial communities from Stordalen Mire near Abisko, Sweden - Fen_T0_2 | ecosystem: Environmental > Terrestrial > Soil > Wetlands > Permafrost | place: Sweden: Abisko... | reverse complement strand
CGGACTTGGTAAAGTACTATGGTTACCTCAACACCGTGCCAAACCTGCTACCCGCCTTCGGCAGCAATGTCGAAGCGACCAAGACGGAGCCCGACAAGAACACCTATCTGGTACTGAACGGCTTGGTCGGTGCCGACCCGAAATACGACTACGGCACCCACTTCCTGTTTCAGGGACACGAGGCCGGCGTCGGACAACTCACGCGCGTCAATCTGGATGCCGATTCAGCGCACCGCGTGACGGTGCTGGCAACTCGCGAGAAGGATGGCGTGAAACCATTGCCGACCATTGATGGGTCCACCTGGCACCCCTGGTCCGGTCGCCTGCTCCTGACCGCTGAACTCGGCGCCAATGGTGGCGTGTGGCAAGCAACGCCGGATTTCCCGTCCGTAGTCGAAGACATTTCCGGTGGAACGGGTCGCGGCGGATTCGAGGGCATCCAGGCTGATTCCGATGGCAATCTCTGGATCGCCGAAGACGCCGGCGGGGCCACCGTTGCCGGGGCGCGGCTACCCAATAGCTTCATCTATCGTTTCATCCCGAAGAATAAGTTCGACCTCGGCCAAGGCGGCAAGCTTCAGGCGCTGCAAGTGATGTCGAAAGTGACGACAGGGCAGCCGATCACGTTCCAGACTGCAAACGCGTTGACCCAGGACATGAAGGATCTGCACACCTACGGCACGGTGTTCGATACGAAGTGGATAACGCTTCACGACACGGACGTTGACGGGAACACGCCGTTCAATGCCAACGCCCTGGCCAAGGCCAAACTTGCCACTCCGTTCAAGCGACCGGAAAACGGCATGTTCCGCCCGGATACTCACTTCCGCGAATTCATTTTTACCGAAACGGGTGACACCAGTGCAACCTCAACCGCCATTCCCGACCATGGCGGATTCGGCGCTCTGATCAAAGTCACGCAGTCAAGTCCATCGGCCAGTTCCGGCAAGCTGACCTTGTTCTACAAGGGTGATCTCGAGCACACCGCTTTCGACAACCTGGCCTTCTGGGATCGCGACCATCTGGTGGTCGGAGAAGACCGTGGCGACACGCTGCACTCGCAGGGTAATGCACTTGATTCGCATTGGCTGTTCGACATGCGCAATAACTATGCCGATCCCGCGAACACGCCGACCCGAATCATGGCCGAAGGTCGGGATCCATCGGCTACCATTGATTCTGCCTTACTCAGCACGGCAGGCTTCCAGAACGACGGCGACAACGAGACTACGGGCATCCATGTCTCGGACGGCGATCCGACCGTCAATGGCATCCTGGGCGACAAGAATCCACGACCGTTCCATGACGGCTGGCGGGTGTTCTACACGCAACAGCACGGTGACAACATGACCTTCGAGATACTGCCCACCCAGCACGGCAAGCGTGACAATGAGGGCGACCGAGGCTATTGAATTGGCACGAATTATACGAGAAGAATTGTTGGGGAAGAGAGACCAAAGGAGGTAGTTCGACTACCCCATTGAGGAATTCTTGACATGCATGTGGCAAGGTAAAAAATGTCACCGCGCTGGCTGGTGCTTTCCGCCAGCGGCAGCTTGCTAGTCATCTTGGTCAATGTTGCCGGAGCTGCGCTGGGTCGGACAGAACAGCAGAGCGATCATCGTGAACTTTCGCTCGGCTGGGCTGAATTCATCCTCGATCTGAACCAGCCGCTGTAAGACCTATGGACTAAAACGACATCGCCATATTCTTCTTGCGGCGTTCTCTCAACGTGTCACCCCTCTGTAATCTGAAAGGTCTAGACTTATTACTAAAGTCGTAATAAACGAAAAACTTCTCCACCACGTTTGTCATACCCTCCGTTTCTTTCTCGAGGCGTTCTTGGCTAGCGCTTGAACGGCGCGTCCAATTTCGCTCGAAACGGCTATCTCCTTATACACGCTAGGCTGACCCGTATCCAAATTTCAGTTCAACAATTGGTTCTATTTAATGAAAAGATTGTCAATACCGCTATTCTTGGGCCTGAGTTGCCTGTTTTTATTACCCAATACAGTTTGTGCCACCGGAAGTCTCAACGGTGCAGGATCTTCCGCAGCGGCACCGGTCTATAAGATCTGGACTGAAGAGTACAGTAAACAAGGCGGCGATCCGATCACTTACGATCCTGTTGGTTCCGGAGCCGGCATGTCGAGAATCCGCCAACGCCAGACCGATTTTGGCGCCTCCGACGTCATCGCTTCAAAAGCGGATCTGGACAAGGACGGCCTGGTGATGTTTCCGACTATCATTTCAGGCGTTGTACCGGTCGTTAACCTACCCAGGCTGGCGGCTCCAATACGACTCAATGGCGAAGTGCTCGCCCGCATATTCCTGGGCGAAATAACGCAATGGGACGCCGCAGAAATCTCGATACTGAACCCCAAGGCAAGCCTGCCTAACCTGCCAATTCGAGTTGTTTGCCGCAGTGACGGGTCGGGGACGACGTATCACTTCTCCGATTATCTGAGTCGACAAAGTGCGGCGTGGAAAACGCGCTTCGGTGTGGCCAACGTACATCAATGGCCATCCACATTCATCGCCGTTAAAGGTAGTCGTGAGGTATCCAAAACAGTGCGCAATACCGTTGGCGCCATTGGCTACATTGATTACAACTACGTTCTTGACGATGGACTTGCGGGAGTCCAGTTGAGCAATACCACCGGAAATTTCGTATCGGCCTCACTAGACAGCATCAAGAGCGCCGTAGGGAATAGTCCCTGGATGAGCGGCGATTTTTCCGGAACATTGACCAATATGGCCGGACATGGCTCGTGGCCTATTGCCATGGGAACCTATGTTGCCGTACCCAAAGTAGCCAGCGACACTCGTCGTTTGGCAAGGTTACTGCGCTTCTTTGTCTGGGCTTACGCCAGAGGAGACGCCCTGGCTAGCCAAGCCAAATTCATTCCCTTGCCCGAAAAGGTGCAGGCAGAAGCTTTCCGGGAAATTTCCACGATCCGGGGCCGTAACCGCGAATTGATTGGCTTCGACGCACTCAGCGTGATGATTCATGGCCCCTCAGAGTGATGTCCGCTTTTCAGTGGTTCTTGTGCCCATCGTTACTTTCAGGATCCACCGTGGGTAGGCGAATTGGATCACTATTAATTAAGCCAGAAAAAACGGGGCGTCTCAAGGGTTGAGACGTATTAGGTGGGCCGGGCTGTGCGGAGATTTCCGGTCATTTCTTTTCCAGCACTAGCCATTTGTCGTCGTGTCCGGGAAATGTCCGATGAGTTGAATTGAGCGCTCGGATCGGTTTTTTGAGCGGCACAAAATCATCAACCAGCATATCGAAAAAAGTGTTGCTACCAGCCCACACCCCATACGACTCGCCTTCGTACACCAGAAATTGGCCACCCTTCATCGCTCGCGCAACTTGTTCACCCAAAAACGGGGTTTCAAGGTTCGGCCAAACCAGTAAAACAACGTCGAAATTTCCCGGTAAAAGATCAAGGGCATCGCCATGGTGGTCGAGCCGATAGACCGTCCGAATCTGCAGCCCAAGTCCTTCATCGTTGGGCGGTAAGCGGTAGTCGGCCCAATCCGCGGCCACAATATCGATGCCTCGCTGTGCAAGCTGATCAGCAAGCCAGCCTGATCCACTCCCCACTTCGAGCACTTTTTTACCGGCAAAGAAATGAGCCAGAAAGAGTAAGCATTCCTCGGTGACTAGGCAAAAGCCAAAAGCGGTCGTGTAAGATTTTCGGTGCTGAAAATTTGAGTCGATATCGGCGTAAGAAACGGCGGGCAGGCCGGGCTGAAGCGGTTTCGGTTCCTTCGTGCTGATGTCGGAGGTATTCATTTGCCGGCCATGGCTTTGGCAGTTTCGTCATCATCACCCGCTTTTACTAGTATCTGCATGGCGGCTTCGGTGAACGGCGAGGGCGGGAATTTCTTCACAACGTCTTTGCACACCTTCAGCGCCTCGGCTTTGTGCTCCGCTATTGAGTTCAAACATTGGGCGAGGCCCATCAGGCACGCAGGGTTGCTTGGAGCAAGTGAGGCGGCTTGACGGAAGAATGAGAGGGCTTCGACGGTGCGGCCTGCTCGTGCGAGAGTGTCAGCGAGGTTGTGTTTGATGAGCGCATTGTCGGGTTTGATCTTTGCAGCTTTCCGCAGAATTGATTCAGCTTCGTCAAATTGCTCCAGCTTTGAATAAGAAACACTGAGGGCGATAGCAGCGCGGTCGTAACTGGGGTCTAGTTTGAGGCAAGCACGGAGAGGGGCTAGCGATTCCTCAACTTTACCCAACTCAGATAGCGCTACGCCATAATTGAAGCAAATGTCCGGGTCGTCAACCATGCCGTAAAGGGATTGCAATCCAAGTAACGCGTCTTCGAAGTGGCCGTGGTTTAGCAGGGCCATGAGGTATGTCTTTGGTTGCGTCTTCGCCTCCGGCACGGCTACAACCCGCAAATACCCGTCACTCACAACCACCGTAGCGCTCCAGTCTCTTGCGCCGTACTCCAGCGCGTAACGGGAAATCAGCGATTCTATAAACCCCGGATCACTCTTTTCCGGTAAACCGGTGAGGTCGATTTCGTCGATAGGAGTTTGGAAGATTTCGGGGGTTCGAGGCGTTGGCACCAATGAGGGCCTTCAGGTGAAATCAAAACGCGAATTTTACGCCTGAGGTCATTTGTTTGCCTGACCACTTGAAGCATCTGCGTCAATTGATCCAATTTACGTCGACGTTTCTACCCGGATAGCAAGCTCAGGGACAAGGCGATGGTGAAGGTTCGGTGAGGTCTTGGGACCGGGTGGCAAGCGTGGAGTGCTTCGACCCTGCGTCGAGCAGCCGGAGTGCCTAACTCCGTTGCCAAATTCAGCATGTACGCTGGCTAGCCCGGTCGACGGAAGACAAAAAGGAGGCCCCGTTCGGGTTGGTCCTGAGCAAACCGCCACTTGCCTGTCAGAGCTTGAATACGATCAGTTTCACCAGCGTGTGGCCCCCCAAAGACACAACGGCAGTTCGATTCCAGATGCCCAATGTTCGCTAGCCAACAGACGCCAAGTCGAAATGACCTTATGTTTTACATGGTTTGCAATTTGTGTCTTGTGATAGGGGTGTTTTCCGATGATTCGCCGACGTTTTGTTTTCGGAACGGCTGCTTTGGCTGCAGCGGCCACGACAACCACACTGGTCGCTTACTCGTCCCGTACAAACCATGCTGAGGCAGCACGCAACCAGCGTCTTCCGCGTGTTGTGAATAACAGTGACCGAGCCTTGCTTTGGCGTGAACTCGTGCGCTACGCAACGCTGGCGCCCTCCAGTCACAACACCCAGTGCTGGAAGTTTCGCATGCAGGATAAGCTGATCACGATCGAGCCCGATCTGGCGCGGCGCTGCCCCGTCGTCGACCCGGATGACCATCACCTGTTTGTTTCCCTGGGTTGCGCTACTGAGAACCTCGTGCAGGCGGCGCTCGCCAATGGCCTCCAGGCCAACGTCAACTTCGACCCGTCCGCCACCGGAGTGATTTCGATCGGCCTTGAAGCCACAAAGACACGCGCCTCTCCCCTGTTCCAGGCTATTTCAGAGCGGCAATGCACGCGGGGTGACTTCGATGGCAAACCGTTATCCGTGGAAGATCTCCATCTGCTCGAACAAGCTGGTCGTGGAAACGGGGTTCAGTTAATTCTTCTTACCAATCGATCGGTCATGGAAAACGTTCTGGAATACGTCATGTCCGGCAACACAAATCAACTGAATAATCCGGCATTCATCAAAGAACTGAAGGCCTGGATTCGGTTCAGCCATGATGAAGCGGTTCTCACGGGTGACGGTCTCTTCGCCGGCTCATCGGGCAGTCCGGCACTGCCCCGTTGGCTGGGCAGCCGAATCATGGACCTGTTTCTTACCCCTAAGTCGGAAAATGAGCGCTATGCACGGCAAGTCCGCAGCTCGGCCGGAATTGCGATATTCGCCTCAGAAGCCAACGACAAAGCACATTGGATCGAGGCTGGACGTTGTTATGAGCGCTTCGCATTACAGGCGACGGCGCTGGGGATCCGCAACTCACTTCTCAACCAGCCCGTCGAGGTCGGTTCGATCCGGCAGCAGTTCGCTTCGGCGCTAAATCTCGGACACTGGCGACCGGATCTGGTCGTGCGTTTTGGCCGCGGACCGACGATGCCCTGGTCCATGCGTCGTCCGGTCGAGTCTGTGATGGTCTGAGCAGCGCCATGCCAACTCCAGGAACTACAGTGTTTTGGATCGTCTGGGCAGGTCTTGCCTTGGGCGCAATCGTCGCCATCGCCATCGGATTGACCGCCTACGGTGCGATGCACTGGGCCAAGAAAACGCGTGCCTTGCTGTCCCGCCTTGAGAAATCGCGAATTCCGCTGACCACCGCGCATTACAATGATCATGAACTCGCAGGCCTGCCGATGCCTGTCATGCGCTACTTTCGATCGGTGCTGAAGAATGGTCAGCCGATCATTGCGGCAGCCACTGTTGAACACGTCGGCACCTTCAATACGAGTCCGACGGGCGATCAGTGGAAACCGTTCACGTCGGTACAGCGGGTGCTAACCCAACGCCCCGGCTTCCTCTGGAACGCCCGCATTGCCATGGCACTGGGCGTAGACGTCTATGTTCATGACGCCTACGTCGCTGGCGAAGGAACACTGAACCCTGCCATTGCCGGGTTGTTCTCGCTGGCGAGACCGGTCAACGCCCGCGATCTGGCCCAAGGCGAATTCGTGCGATTCTTCGCTGAAACGGCGTGGTATCCGACCGCGCTGCTGCCCAGCCGAGGGGTGCATTGGGAAGCTGTCGACGATCACTCGGCGAAAGCCACGCTGGCGGATGGAACGATCAGTGCGACGCTGCTGGTCCGCTTCAACACCGCCGGGCTGATTGATTCGGTAAGCGTTGAAGCCCGTGCGGCCATGGTCGGCAATACAGTCGTTCAGACGCCCTGGGAGGGGCGCTGGTCCAACTACCAGATGCGCAACGGCATGCTAGTGCCGCTGACCGGCGAGGCCGCATGGTTGCATCCTGCTGGGCGCAAGCCTTACTGGCGCGGGACGATCAAGTCGATCACCTATGAATTCTCCGACGACCAACCCATCCGCGCATAAAGCGCGGTCTGCATCCGTCATGAATCGGCAAGCTCGTGGGGTTGCACGTAGCGAAGCCAAATTCAATGAACGGAATCCTAGTGAATAGTGAACAAAGCCCGCAACCGGAGCAAAACCTGGCCGTTGAGTTCCTCGCGAATGAATTGCATGTACCCACCAACGAAGTGGCGAGACTCTACGGAACCGAACTGGCCAAGCTCAAGATCGGCGCCCGCATCACGGGCTTTCTTTCGATCTTTGCTATTCGCAACGTCCGCGAATTGCTGCGCCATCGCAGTACAGAAGAAACGGCTTCTGCCTAGAATCGACGAGGACATTCCAAATGACCAAGAAACTGGATAGTGGGCAAAGAGCGCTAAGAGCCAGGCAGGAACTGGCTGCAGTAGCGTTTGCCGGCATCGAACGATTGCGCGTCTCCGCGCTCGACTTGGAGCATGAATACGCGCCGCAGATCAACAAGCTGGCTCCCGAATTCCGACGCAGCAGCATCAATCTTCTGCACTATCTTGCCGTACGCCACCACGACATCCGCGAACTGCAAGGACTGCTCACCGAACTTGGCATGAGTTCCCTGGGGCGAATGGAAGCGCACGTGATGGCAACCTTGAACGCTGTTTCGGAACTCCTCAGCCAGTTACTGAATCTCGCGGCGGAACCGGGCGAGCAGCCCCTCGACATCGTTACGTTCAAAGAAGGACCTGAACTTCTCGACCGAAACGCCGAAGCGATCATGGGTCCGCATGTACCCGAGCGCAGCACTCGGATCATGGTGACCATGCCCAGAGAAGCGGCAGACGACCCGGACCTCGTGAAAGACCTTCTGGCGAACGGCATGGAGATCATGCGCATCAACTGTGCTCATGATTCTGCCGTCGAATGGAGACGCATGATTGGTCATTTGAGAGACGCAGAAGCAGCGCTGGGCCGTCGCTGCAAGATTTCATTTGACCTTGCCGGCCCGAAACTGCGTACCGGTTCCTTGGCCGCCGGAGTGCCCGTTATCAAGTTGAAGCCAACTCGTAACCGATTGGGGAAAGTGGTAGCACCGGCTCGCGCACTCTTGTCCGCGGTCGAGAACATTGCGGCCTGTGCGGCGGGAACAATACCGACGCACGGAGCACCGCCGAGGAAGGTCAGGATTGGCGATCGCGTTCGCCTCATCGATGCGCGCGGCCGAAAGCGAAAACTGATCGTTGTAGATAAGTCAGATGACAGCTGTGTTTGCGAAGTGTCTTCGACGGCCTATGTTGTTCCCGGCACAATTCTCCGGTTCTCACGTGGCAAGCGCCAGCTCGGCAAGACATCCGTGGCCGAGTTCCTTGGCGAGCCCCAAACCATCACCCTTATCCCCGGCGATACACTGGCCCTGACTTTCGGCGATGAGACCGGTTGCGACGCCATTCGTGACGACGCTCGCAAGGTAGTGGTCCCCGCCACCCTGACGTGCAGCCTCCCCGAAGTGTTTCAAGGCGTACGATCGGGCGAGAGAATATTCTTTGACGATGGCAAGATCGGCGGAGTTATAAGCCATGTCTCCACCGAACGGCTTGAGATCGACATTACTCAGGTGGTGGGAGGCAAAGCCAGGTTGAGTGATGAAAAGGGCATCAATTTGCCGGATAGTCATCTCGACCTGCCAGCACTCAGTGCCAAGGACCTGCAGGATCTGGAGTTCGCTGTTGAGCATGCCGACCTGCTGGCGATGTCATTTGTTCAACGGCCCGAGGACATCAAGCAGCTGGTTGCGGAACTGGACCGTCTGGGCCGGCGCCGACTCGGCATTGTTCTCAAGATCGAGACTCAGCATGCCTTTGCTGAATTGCCCGCTTTGCTCTTGGAGGTGATGAAGCAATACCCGGCGGCCGTCATGCTCGCCCGCGGTGATCTCGGCGTTGAAGTTGGGTTCGAGCGACTGGCGGAAGTGCAGGAAGAGATTCTGTGGTTGTGCGAGGCCGCCCATGTGCCGGTTATTTGGGCGACGCAGGTACTCGAGTCGCTGGCCAAAGGGGGAGTGCCATCGCGCGCTGAGGTAACAGATTCGGCCTTGAGCGGGCGGGCAGAATGCGTCATGTTGAACAAAGGCCCCTACATCATGCAGACCCTGCAATTTCTGAAGAATGTACTCGATCGCATGGAAACCCATCTACAGAAGAAAACCGCTTTGTTGCGCAGGCTCAGTGTTTCAGATCTACACAACGCGGCAAAGCCCCGAAAAGCACTGGAGCGGGCATAGCGCCAGCTTTACTACAGGGCGTGCTGGCTATGCGCGGAGAGTCTATCGGCGCTGTCAAATAAGTCGGAAACTAGCCCGCCACTCCGGCAGACTGGCATGGCCGAGTCTCTCTTCACGGTGCCATAAACCAGATAACTTGCGGCCCGTCACGATAGATTGACGTTGCTGGCCGGCGCTTCACCTTTGCCGCCAGTCTCTTCCTTACTTCTCATTTCTGTCATTCTCTCGCGCCACTCCTCCAGCTCTTCATCCTCATACTCAAGCTGCAAAGCGATGGCTTCTATCGCACCTATTCTCTTGTCTTCTAACCTTCGCGTAAACCTCCCGCGCATCCTCACCAACAAACGTTCGATCTCTTCATTATTCAGTTGTTTCGCTTTTTCCAGGTACTCTGGTGACGGCATTTTGGATTTCATGGCAACCTCTTGCAGAAATATCAACGAGTTTGAATGGCACAATCTACCCCCTCGCTAGCTGAAAATCAAACCCATGGATCGGTCGTAATCAGATGGTACAACGATCGTTCGGACTTTTCATACGGCCCATTGGAAGGACGCATTCACAGAACTTGACCGACAACTAGACCAATAGATTGCTTGCCCGGGTGGCTAAGTCTGAATGAGTTATGTGACGTTCGCGATACTTGATTTTCTTGGTCGGCACTAATCGTCCAGATCGGCTTGCCAACGGTCCAATAGTTCATTGCAATCGGTCTGAAAACTGCGGTTAATGGTTGGTCATCATGCTTTAATAATCGAGGAATAATTTTAGTGAAACCAGCGCTGAAAGGTAGTCCATGGAAAAACGCAAGTCTGAACGAGTGAAGTTCTTCAAACTGGGCACGGGCAATGAGGTGCAACACCTTTGGGTGTATCGTAAAACGTTTCCCGATTCAATACTCGGCTTGCTTATGGATATCAGTCCCGAAGGGGCCCAAGTAATCACCGGCAGGACGGAATATCTTCAAGAGGCTGACTACCGTCTGGTTATTCACACCGAAACCGAACAGGAAGCGCTGACTATTGAAGCGCATTGCTGTTGGTCGCGCCCAAATGGCACGCTCTACAGTAGTAACGGATTGGTTTTTGACGAAACGGCCCATCTTCAGTCCATTGTTGCCGCTCTTGATTCGGGATCTCGCTGGCTGCGCTGCGAGTTGATGCCAAAATGCGGTGATGCCGAGCCGAATTGGCGGCGAGCAACTTAGCATTCAAGACAATAAAATGGTCGCGCTCACTGTTACACCCCGGCCAAAAGTGGAAGCTCCTGATTGACTTCCAATTCGTCTTGTCGCAGGATTTACGAATGAGAACCAAAACGTCTTCCTACGGTCAGGTTAGTCCGCCCAATGACTGGCTAGTCTCGCGGGCGCCAACTGAACTCGACGAGAATTGGCCCCGGCGCGAAGCACTGGAATGTGAGCGCGCCGCCAAGCAACCCTAGGGGTCTTATCACCTCAAATCTTGCTGCGACAAGCCTATCGTGGGCTTGCAAGAGCTGGGATTCTTCTTGGAAATTGAAACCCACATGGAACCCGGTGGGATAAATGAGTGACTCGTCATTCGGTAGTGGACTCAAGGTGAGGGCAAATCCCGCTTCATCGACCAATACGGTCAAGCCATCGTC
>Ga0302322_100005697_pt1 | contig 10947 bp, 9 predicted proteins | sample Fen_T0_2_FD_203757 | JGI IMG/M metagenome (GOLD analysis project Ga0302322, IMG submission 203757) | Peat permafrost microbial communities from Stordalen Mire near Abisko, Sweden - Fen_T0_2 | ecosystem: Environmental > Terrestrial > Soil > Wetlands > Permafrost | place: Sweden: Abisko... | reverse complement strand
GGTGCCGACGCCGGGCGCCAGATGCGGATCGAGAAAATCGACGTCGAAACTGACGTGGAGCACGCCATTGCGGGCTTTCACCTTGTCTATGATGCGGCGAACCAGCACGCCAACCCCAAATTCGTCGATCTGACGCATGTCGGCGACACTGATGCGGCGATCCCGTAACAGATCCCTCTCCAGCCTGTCGATCGAACGTATGCCAAATAATTCCAACCGATCTGGATTGATCGATATGCGTGGCTCCTCGCCCAAAAGGCCGTCCAGCCCGGGCTCGCCGCATAGGAAGGCCGCCGACATCCCATGCATGTTGCCGGTTATCGTCGTCGCCGGAGTGTTGTAGTCCGCATGCGCGTCCAGCCATATGACAAAAAATTCGCGGCCCATTTCATGCCAATGCCTGGCAATTCCGTTTATCGAACCCATCGAGAGGGTGTGATCGCCGCCAAGGAAGATCGCGATCGCCCCGGATTGCGCCATTTTGTAAGCGCTCCGGCTCAATGCGCGGCTCCAGTACTGGATTTCCCGGTAGCTTCTGGCCTTGTCGGGTGGGGCGTCACTTAGCTCCAGCGCCTCTCCGATCAAGAGGTCGCCATGGTCTTTGACGTCGAAACCAAGCCCGTCGAGCACCGCCAAGAGACCGGCCGTCCGCAGCGCAGCGGGGCCCATCAAAGTCCCGCGCTGCGAAGCTCCGATATCGATCGGCGCGCCGAGCACAGCAATTTTCCCGCGATCTGATTTCGAACTGTCCATCACGATGCCTCCCAAGTGTTGATCAATTAATCTGGAATAAATGCACGGGAAAAGACAGGGCCGGCCCGACAGTTCCCCTGTCCATCCGCGTTCAGCCGCCTGGGCAGCTAATCGGCGAGCACGCCGCGCGGAACAAATCTTTCCCAACCGCATTCTTTCCGGGAGGCCGTCACCCGCCGTTCAAAACGGCGCCTGTCGCGGATAGCCAAAGGTCTTTGACCCGCTGTTCAAAACGAGCGCTCGCGCGGATAGCCAAAGGTGGCGGCCTCCCCCGAGCATCGGAAGGCATTTTATCGTGAACATCGAAACCACAGAGCCGACCCTTCAACCCGGCATGGCAGAGCGTGCTATCGATACCGCAACCGACGTGTCGCGTACCATAACCGAGGTCTCCGACGCCCTTCGGTCCGCTGTGGATCGACTCAGCGCGGAGATTGCCACGGCGCGCCAGCCTGGCAAGCCGCTATCGGTCATCAGCGCCATAACCCGCGAAGCCCCGCTTGCCAGCCTGTTTGTGGCATTCCTGTTCGGTATCGCCGTCGCGCGCCGCCGGTAATCCCGATTTCCTGCTTCTTTCTGGAGAACTACCATGAAGCCGCTTATCCTTTGTGCCGCTATGCTAGCCCTAGCCTCCGCATCCTCCGCGGACGCAAAAGGATGCATTAAGGGTGCCATCGTTGGGGGCATTGCCGGCCATGTTGCGGGCCACGGCAAAGTCGGCGCTGTTGCAGGATGCATTATCGGTCGTCATGAAGCCAACAAACAGGACTCACAAAAGCCCGATCAGAAGACGTCGTCGACGCCTCAGGACAATCGCATCTAGGCCGCTACCTCTGCCTCCATAGCGAGTTTGTTCGTGGTTAGAAATTGGCTTTCGAAGGCTTCGGCCGGCATTGGCCGGCCGAAGAAATAGCCCTGCCCTTCTTCGCATCCCATACTCAACAGCAGGTCGGCGGTGCCTCGATTCTCGATGCCCTCCGCGATCACCGCCAAGCCCAATTGCCTGCTGAGGCCGATTGTCGAGCCGACGATTGCCGCATCGCCGGAATCGGCAAGCAGTTCGAGCACGAATGACCTGTCGATCTTGAGCCCGTCGAGCGGAAATTTTTTCAGATAACTAAGACTGGCATAACCGGTGCCGAAGTCGTCGAATACGAGGCGAACGCCGAGTTTCTGAATCCTTAGAAATGTGTCCAGAACGCCCTGCTCATCCCGCAGCAGGATGTCCTCGGTTACTTCCAGTTCGAGCAGCGAGGGGCTAAGGCCGGTCATTTCGAGCGCCTCTGCAACCGTGGTTGCGAGATCGCCCGAGCGAAGTTGCGAAGGCGAAAGGTTGACCCCGACGCGGACGCTGTATCCGCCCTTCTCCCAGATCCGGGCTTGCCTGCACGCGGTTTCCAGGACCCAGCCTGCAATCCGTTCCGAAATCGACGAGGTGTTGACCACCGGCATGAATTCCGCCGGCGAGACCAGACCGCGGACCGGGTGACGCCAGCGGATCAGGACCTCCGCACCGGTCAAGCTGCCATCGGTCAAGCGAACCTGCGGCTGATAAAACAGTTCGAATTCGTTGCGCTCGGCCGCACGGGACAATTCGGCCTCCAGCGTCAGCCGTGCCTCCAATTCCTGCCGGATCGCGTTCTCGAACATCACGTAGCTGCCGCGCCTCGTCGATTTGGCGCGGCATAATGCGAGATGGCTGTTGGCCAGAAGTTCGCCCGCGGTTCGCCCGCCTTCCGGATAGACCGCCGCCCCGATGCTGACCTTGATGCGATGCTGTCGCGATCCCGCCCGAAGCGGGGCATCGAACGCAAGCGCGATGCGCTCGCACAATTGCGCCACCGATTCGCCCGTCCCGGCAACCGGCATGGCGACGGCAAATTCGTCGCCGCTCAGGCGCGCCACGATGGCTTCAGGTCCGGCTTCCGCATTCAACCGTTCGGTTACCGCGCATAGCACGAGATCGCCACAGGCGTGGCCCTGCATGTCGTTGATCTGCTGGAAGCCGTCGAGACCCACGACCAGCAGTGCGACCTCGGCGGGTTGCCCTTCCGTCGCCGAAATCATCGCAGCGAGGCCTGCGTCCAGTGTGTAGCGGTTGGCGAGCCCGGTGAGCGGATCGTGTTCCGCGAGATATCGAATTCTTTCCGCTTCGCGCTTTCGCACCGATATGTCGCGCAGGATCGCGCCATATTGAAAGCCATTGGTACCTTGCCAGCCGGAGAAACACGCCTCGACGGGAAAAACCTCGCCGTTCTTGTGGCGGCCATCGAACTCCATCACCGTCCCGCCGGGCAGTTGCAATCCGAGATGCGCGGCGTCGCTGTTCGAAAACGAGCGGAGCACCATACCGGCGTCGCCGGCGCAAATCGAGGCAAACGGCCGACCTATCATTTCAACCGGGTCGTAGCCGAAAATTGCAGCCGCCCCTGGGTTCCACACCGTGATCATGTGGTTTTGATCGGTACATACCAGTCCATCGCCCAGGGACATCGCAATACGCTGAAAGCGGCTCTCGGCAATCCGGCCCAGCAGGTCGCGGAAATCGATTTCATCGAGCGCAATGGCGGCCATGTAGACCACGATCGCGGTATGGAACAGCGAGCTATCGAGAATGAGCGGCAGGTTTGCCTGCAGCAGGATTGCGATCACTTCGACCGCGGCTGCCATTCCAATCAGGACAATAACCCGCATGCCGGCGGCGAGGCGGCGCCACGAAAGCATCATGATCAGCGAAATGAAGCACAGTCCAGCTAGCGTGACGATATCGGAGGTCCAGCGCAGAGTCCGGCTCTGCAGGATTGATTCGGCGGCGAGCGTCTGCAGCAGCGGTCCGGAAATGACGCCGCCATTGGGAACGCTGAACCGGTCGCCAAGTTCAAGCGCGGTGCCACCGATGATGACCTTCTTGTCCCTGAGCTTGTCCAGCGTGGCGTCATCGCCGCGCAGGACATCGACGAACGACACTTTCGGAATCGAGGCGGTACGGATGCTGAAATCGATCAGGAAAGGCTTGCGCTTCTCGTCATATTGTCCCGCCAGGACCGCGCCCATGGAGGGAAGAAACCGCCCGTCGAGTTTCTCGCCGAACGGGTAGCGCCGGACCAGACCGTCCGGCGCAATCGTGACATTTACGACCGCCGGCCAGGAATGATCGCCGAATGGTCCGAGCGGACGGTTGATATGGATCGCCGTTGAACCGCTGCCGTCCGTACCGGGCTGCCTGAAGGACGGCAACACCACAGAGCCGCCGGCGCCCTCCAGCGCCTCGACGAAGGCCTTATCCGATGCCGCGTCGGACGGCGTCGAGAAATCGACGTCGAACACGATATCCCGTACGCCGGCGACCTCCAGCCGCCGGAGCAGCTCGGCGTAAAGCCGGCGCGGCCATGGCCAGATCCCGATTTTCTCGATTGAGATCGCATCGATCGCAACGACGACGATTTCGCCGCTGGCCTGACGCTGCTCCCAGGCGAACCGCAGGTCGGTCAGCGCATTGCGCAGCGCGCCATGCCAGCCGGACGACAGCACGATCGCCAGCGCGACCACCACAAAGATATGCGGCCGGTGATGTTTCACAATATTTCCCCTGCGCACCTTTTAAGTGACGAGGTGCGCTCCCAAGTTCGATCCCCGCGACCGGACCAATCGGTTCGGCCGTTCGTCTAATGGCCGTGCCCGTGGCTATGGCCGTTTCCGTTGTTATGGTTGTTGTCGTTGCCACCGTTGCCGTTAGCTTTGCCGTTGCCTTTGTCGCCGCCGTCTCCACCGCCTCCACTGCCGGAATTGGCGGGCGCGGTGGTCGCAGCAATCGAGGTCGGCGTTGTCGTCGCGTTGGTGCTGGCCGCGGAATTGCTGTTGCCGGTGGAGGCGTCATTGCCTTGACTGGAGCCGGCCACGGCGCTGGTCGTTGTCCCCGCTTGGTGAGTGGTCCATATCGTATCCTTGTTGGCGGCATTTCTGGTCAGCCCGGGGCTCGCCGCTGTCCCGCGGGCAAGACCGTGGGTGACCTTGTGGAAATTCAGTCTGACTTCACCGAGCGAAGCGGATATCCGGATCGCACCCGGCCTGGCGGAGATTGTATTGGCGTGATCGAGCGCGCGGAGGGGCTGCCCGTTGGCGGCGCTTCGCGGGACAGACAGTCCGCCCTTCGGAACCGTGATCCGCTCGATCGACGACGCACGGGGCTTGCCTTGCTCGATCGGATTGAGCGCACCTGATCCGCTCAGGGAGAGACCCGGCTTGCCATGCACGAAAGCGGTCGCAGCCTGGCCCGGCATCACTTGCGCGATCTGGCCCGTCTTGAAGTCCGCGACCTCGACCTGCCCCCTGAGAACATCGACACGGGTGCCGGCCGCGCTGACCGAAACGCGAAACTGCGTTCCCTTGACCACGGCGGCAAGGTAGGGCGTCTCGACCTCGAAATGCTTGACGTTGCGCCTTTCCACTTCGAGCAGGATCGAACCGGCCTGCTGCATGATCGTGGTCGACAGCCCTTCCTTCTTTTCGGCCGGCAAACCGATCACCGAGTTCGGCGAAACCAGAATGGTTTCCTCGCCGCGAACCAGCAGGACGCGGCCGTTGCTGCCGGTTCGGATGGTGTCGCCCGGTTTCAAAATCTCTTCCTGGCGGAGCGAGGCCGGCTGCGCCCCGGACGTGGTCATCCACACATCCCCTGAGGATTTACTGACCCGCCAAACGCCGTCTTCGGCGGCGAGCGCACCGGACGCCGCGCCCAGCGCGAGCGCCGTCGTCAGAATACGCGAAAACGCCGTGGCCCAAGTCATGAAAGCACTCCGTTTGCCTGCAGTTGACCCGCAAGCTAGCGAAAAGGTTTCAAGATAAAATTAGTGAGTGGGCGCAGGTTTAGGGACCGCTTTAACGTTTCGTTGACCATAAAAATCTAAAAAAAGCCATGCGACTGAGAGTTACCAGAGCGTTTACGGAGCTCTCGTGGAAACGCGGCCGCGCGTTACCTTGTGCGGCAATACGACCGCTTCGCGGCAAGACTGTATCTGCCGCGGCCGGATTGGCGCTGCTGATATCGGCGATACTGCCGGCATTCCCCGCAATAGCGCAGCAAACGAGCCAACCCGGCTTCGATCCGCGACAGACGGAAAAACGTTTCGACGCCTTGCAATCCGGGCCGGCGCAGCCGGCGAGATCCTCCTTGCGGATGCCGCTGCTGTCGCGGCCGGAGGTGGCAGCCGATACCAAGCCGCTATTCGTCCTGCGCGGCATTTCGCTGACCGGCGCAAGCGCTATTTCGCGCGATGCGACGCTAAGGGCGTATCAACCCTATCTTGGGAAAAAGGTCTCCCAGGCCGACCTCGCGGCGATCGCCACGGCCGTCAGCGATCTCTATCGCGCGGCGGGCTTTCACCTGAGCCGCGCGATCGTTCCGCCGCAGGACATCAGGGACGGCCGGGTTCGGCTGAAGGTGATCGAGGGCAGCATCACCGAAGTGACCCTGAAAGGCGATGGTGCGGAGCAGTTCGGCATTCGGCCGCTGCTCGACAGCGTCCTGGCCGAGTGTCCCTCGCGGCTGGCGACGCTGGAACGGCAGCTGCTGCTGATCAACACCTGGCCAGGGGTGCGCATTGCCGATACCTCTCTTGAAGAGATCGGAGCCGCAACCGGTCGCTTTCGCCTCGTCGTCGACGTAAGAACCTGGCGCATCTATACTTGGTTCGGCCTCGATAATTTGGGCTCGTCGTCGGTCGGCCCCTTACAGACCTATGCGACAGCCGCGTTCAATTCCTACCTGCGGCCCGGCGATACGCTGGCGCTTAACCTCGCGACAACGCCTGGCGATCCACGCGAGTTGGCGTTCGGCCGGTTGTCTTATGACGTCCCGGTCGGCACCGACGGCATGCGGGTCGGCGGGTCGGCTCTGTACAGCGAAGTCCGGCCTGGCGACGACAGGCGCCTGTTCAACGACAGCACCAGGACTGAGTCTTTCGAGATGCACGGCAGCATTGTTCCTTTGCAGTCGCAAAAATCGACCCTGACGCTCACGGCGGCGGTGGGAGTCAGCAAGGTCTCCGAGAGCGATATGTTTGGCCCGATCTATAACGACCACATTAACACCGTGAGTCTGACTTCCGATTACAGGCTGCGAGACAATTTCGGCGGCAACAACTACTTCACGCTGACGTGGCGACAGGGCCTCGATATCTTCGGCGCCACGCAACGCGACGACGATTTTTCGTCACGCTACAACGCGTCTCCCAAATTTTCGGTGCTGGATTTCTGGTTTACCCGCTATCAGACGCTGTCCGACGCATGGTCTGTGAAGGTCGCAGCCGCCGGTCAGATCGCCTCCGGCCCGCTGTTCATCTCGCAGCAATTCTATTTGGGCGGCGCCGCCTTCGGGCGAGGTTATGGCAGCGCCGAGATCAGCGGCGACAACGGCATCGCCGGTTTGCTCGAACTGCGCTTCGACCAGAAAATGAATCTTCGCTACCTGACCGGTTACCAGCTCTACGGCTTCATCGACGCCGGCGCTGCCTGGAACGACGGATACCGCTACACCGACGGTCTTGCATTGACCTCCGCCGGCGCCGGCGTGCGGTTCTTTCTGGGTGGCGATCTGCAGGCGGATATCGCGGTGGCTTTTCCGCTCAGCTATCGCGCGCCGGACAACGAAAGACGCAGCGCACGCATGCTGTTCTCCTTGTCCAATGCTTTCAAGCTCTGTCCGGAAAGGGCCCAGACCCGCTGCCTTTAGGACAGCAAGCCCCCGCGCAGGCAGCGTCGTGAACGTTCGCAAGCCAGCGTCGCGGTTTCGCTCTGGAACCGAACGCACTTGAGGCATGTCAAAGAGTCTTGGAGGCAGTCGTGTCAACGTGAGGGATGGCCAGCTTGGGACGATCTCGCATGCCTTATTTTGTCCGCCACATTTACCGTCATGCACTGAGGTTTTTGAAGGTTTTGGTCGCGCAGATAGACCTTCGGTATTTTCCGGGGTCGTGCTGCGGATAGTCATTGTCGAAGGAAAGCATCGGATGCGAGCGTTATCTAGACACATTCAGGCTTTGGTTGTCGCCACCGCCGGGCTGGCCGGATCGTTCGCAATGGCCGCCGACGCCGACCATGGTTCCGATCTCGCCGAACGCTGGTGTGCGGCCTGCCACGTGGTCGACGCCGATCAAAAGGGGGCAAACACCGACGCCCCGCCATTTGCCGTGATCGCGCGCAAGGCGGAATTTACCCCGGAAAAGGTGGCATTCTTCCTACTCGACCCGCATCCGAAGATGCCGAATTTTCCGTTGAGCCGAAGCGAGGCGGCCGATCTCGCCGCCTATATCGGAACGCTGCGCAAGTAGGTCGCGCACCATACCAAAACACCAAGCGCGGCCCCACGTACATATTAGCTCGATTTATCCCGGAGTCCGCCGCCATATGCAAATCCCTGCCGGTGAAAGCCGACAGGGATCAGCAGAAAAGTCGACGGGCGGCGGATGTTGCCACACGGTGGCCCGTCAAGGACCTGCGCTCTGGATTGAAATCCAAGGCGCAAATGGATGCAAGGTCATTTTATGGGCAGGAATTGTTCATCCCCAGCGCATCCAATGCCACGCCTGCGCCGACTAAAATTTGCCTTTCGTCGCATCCTTCGCGGCCGACATCACCCCGCCGGTGATCTGGCGCATATGCTCACCGGCATTGGTAAACTGGCTTTTGAGGAATTCCGATTGAATTCGCATCGCCTCCTGAAGATCGGTGGCGTGCACCAGTTTTCGCGCATGCTCGAAGGCGGCCTTCATGTTCTGTTCGGTGAGGGAAAGTGCCTGCTTGGACATCTCCGTTCCCGGGCTCGGTATCGACGTGATCGATTTGTTCGCCGCATCGAAAAACATCCCGAAGGCTTTCTCCGCCTGCTCGATGGTCTTTTCGGCCAAATCGCGCAATTCGGCCGGCACTTCCAGTTTCGGTTCAATCATGTCCTCGTCCTCCGATTTCGATGGAGGGTTAGCACACTTCCCGAGCGGCGTCTGTGCAGTATTGGCTCTTGTCGGCGTTAGGGTTTATCGGTCCGCGTTACCGGTCGCCTATCGATCGTCGTCGGGGTGAACCCAAGGGTAAGGCGCGATCTTGCGCTCTTTGGTGAGCCTGATCAGGTGCACCGGGGGAGCGTAGCGGGGGGTCTTGCAGGAGCGGCATTTGAAGGCTGCTTCCAGTTTCCAGATAGGCGTGTCGCGCGGCCGGCGGATGGCTTGCAGTGGCAGGCTGGCAAGGGTTTCGCAGCGGTGGCACATCACCTCCAGCCAGCCATACCCGCCATTGAGGCATTGCCCGATGGTGGGCGAAGGCTGCGCGGGTCCGCCAAAGCCTTCCATTTGTTCCGACCACAGCAGGCATTCGGCGGCATCCGCCTCGCGCACCGCCTTTTGGGCCGCCTCGCGCGCTTGCAGCGCGCCGATCCTTGCGCCACTGACGCGATCGCCAAAAATCCGTTGTCGGCTGCGGCCTCCCATCCGGCCATTTCACCGGCCTTCACGTGCCCGCGCAATCCCACTAGCCATTGAGGCTGGAAACGGTGGAGCAACCCCACCCCTTCGGTCAACCTGCGTTCTCTCCTGCGTCGATGGGAATCGGTGGCTGACAACGGATGGTCCGCGGAAGCCGGGTTCCGTCACCACAAGGCTATTTTGGCGCCGAATCCTTCGACAATAGCGCGATCGCCTCCTGCACCGTGGTCATGAACTGCGCCGGGAAGATGATGGTGGAGTTCTTCTCCACCGAGATCTCCGCCATGGTCTGCAGGGTGCGCAACTGCAACGCGACCGGGTGCTGCGTGATGATGTCGGCGGCCTGGCCGAGTTTTACGGCCGCCTGATATTCGCCTTCCGCCGCGACGATCTTGGCACGGCGCTCGCGTTCGGCTTCCGCTTCCTTGGCCATCGCCCGCTGCATATTGTCCGGCAGCGTGATGTCCTTGATCTCGACCGCCGTTACCTGGGTGCCCCAAGGCTCGGTGTGCTGGTCGATGACGTTCTTGATCTGCTCGTTGATGCTGGCGGTATCCGAAAGCAGCTGATCGAGGCTGAAGCGGCCGACCACGTTGCGCACCGTGGTCTGGCTGATCTGGTTGATCGCGTTGTAGACGTTCTCGATGGCGATTACGGCCTTCTCCGGATCGGTGATGTGGTAATAGGCGACCGCCGCGATATCGATCGAAACGTTGTCCTTGGTGATGATCTTCTGCGACGGAATCTGCATGGTGACGGTGCGCAATGACACCCGCACCATCTGCTGGATCGGCACCAAGATCAGCGTCAATCCCGGCCCGCGCACGCCCGCAAACCTGCCGAGCAAAAACACCACCCCGCGCTCGTACTGCTTCAGCACCCGAAGCGAAGCGAAGACATAAAGGATAAGCGGAATAACAAGAAGGGAAATCCAGTCCATGGCGCCCTCACCGGCTTGTCCGGCAAGACTAGCACTTTGGGCGGGGGTAGCGAGTCCCAAATCCGCAGTTGCAGTGATGCGGCCGATGAACGGCGCGCGCGCTGGCTAAGGCGCGATGCCCGCCACCGAGTGCTTACCAATCTGTGTTCGGCTTTAGTCGTAATGGGCAGCACCCGCGGTGATTTCTTTGTATGATGATTATACTCTTATCAGCCCACGCCGAGATTAATTTAAGCTGTTGTTGCACTTTGGGAAAATGGCTTTGCTTTTTTCCGCAGCCATGGCGGCTACGGTACGACGGGAAAATCGGCAATGAACTGATTTGGCAGGCTGCCCGACGGGCGGCCTGCCTCACAAAAATCCGGAATCCCCGGTCACTGCTGCTTTTCCCAGAACGACAGCAGGCCCTGCGAGGCCGAACCGCCGATTACGCAGGGGATGCCGACCGCGACCTGGCCCAGCGCCGCCGCCGATACGCAGCCCAGCGCGACCGCGCCGACGCCGACCTGGCCCCAAAAGCTGAGGTCGCGCCTTGCATCCGAGCCCTTGGCCTTGAGTTCGTCGACGGCAGCGAGCGCGTCCTTGCGCACGGCGCCGAGTTGCACCGTGTCGGCGGCCTCGACCACCTCGCCGAGCGGCGCCTTGATCGGCGTTGGCTGCAGCGCAAGCTCGCTGCGGAGATATTCGCGCAAACCGGCATCGCGTACCGCGTAGCTTGCGAGCGTGTAGCGCGCCATGCTGCCGACCGTCAGCTTGTCGACGGTATCGCGGCTTTTGCTC
>Ga0302322_100005695_pt1 | contig 10947 bp, 10 predicted proteins | sample Fen_T0_2_FD_203757 | JGI IMG/M metagenome (GOLD analysis project Ga0302322, IMG submission 203757) | Peat permafrost microbial communities from Stordalen Mire near Abisko, Sweden - Fen_T0_2 | ecosystem: Environmental > Terrestrial > Soil > Wetlands > Permafrost | place: Sweden: Abisko... | reverse complement strand
CCATGGAAACCGAGGCCGACATTTGCCCCAGACCCTTGCGCACTTGCTCGCGCAAGATTCCGCGCTCGGCCGCGCCCAGCTTGTCGGACTTGGTGACCACCAGATGACAGGGCACGTGCATGAGCTGCAGCCATTCCATCAATTGCTGCTCTTCCGCGCCAAGTTCACGGCGTGCATCCACCAGCACCAGCACCAGCACCAGGGCTGTCTGCTTCTTGACGTAGCTCTCGACAAGAATCTGCCAGGTGTTGCGTTCGCTGTGGGAAACCTGGGCGTAGCCGTAGCCGGGCAAGTCCACCAGGCGCAGGCGCTGACGCGGCTCTGGGCTGCCCTGCACGCGGATCTCCAGATCGAACAGCACAAGCCCACGGGTGCGGCCCGGTGTCTTCGAGACCCGCGCCAGGGCCTTTCGTCCGGCGATGCGGTTAAGCAGCGTCGATTTGCCGACGTTGGATCGGCCGGCGATGGCCACCTCGGGCGGACCACCGGGCGGCATCTGCGCGACCTCGCGCGCCTCGGCGACGAAGGCGGCATCCAGAACTATGACGGGTGGCGAATCGGCCATGACGTGCAAAGTGTACGCGGTTTCCTGTGCACTGCCTCACACCATCATGGCGGCAGTTGGCGTGGCAAGGTGCAAACCTGCGACCGGAGGCCGACCGCGCGCATCGTAGCTGAAGGGCAATCTCACCCAAAGGACACCACAGTGGCAAACGCAGGACTCGCGGCATGGGGGGTGCGTCGCTTGGGGATGACGATGAACCAGGCATTCGTGATCTTCACGCTAGCAGGCATGTGCAACTGCGGGAACTTGCGGCGTGGCGGGATTGGCCCCGACGGCAGCGCAGTCGCAGGAGGCGCTCCGGCTCTTGGCAGCGGCGGCGCAACTGGAAGCTGGGACGAAGATCTAACCGGCTGGGTAAATCCATTCGTAGGCACGGCGACCACGGACGGCCAGGACGACAACGGCTTCAATGCTGGCAATACCTTTCCGGGAGCGGCCTTTCCCTTTGGAATGGTTCAGTTCAGCCCGGACACAACGCGGGCCGCTGGGGGCTATCGCTACGTCGATTCCAGCATCAATGCCTTCAGCCTCACCCACTTCAGCGGGCGCGGTATCCAGTGCTGGCTGGATTTTGGAATTCTGCCCACCGTCGGACCCATTGCCACCTCGCCGGGTAGCGACTGGAACAGCCTGGCGTCGCCGTTTCAGCACGCCCGCGAAAGTGCCGCACCCGGCCGCTACGAGGTCGTGCTCGATGCTCACGGGATCGCGAGCGAACTGACCGTCACGCCGCACACCGGGATGGCCCGCTTCAACTTCGTGGCCGGCGATGCGCCAGCTATCTTGATCAACGCCGGGCACAGCGCCCAGGACGACGCTCCGGCGGGCACCAGCATCAGCATCGACGGGACGACGAAGGTCAGCGGTAGCGCTCAAAGCGGCAATTGCGGCGGTGGCTTCCAGTACCAGGTGTTCTTCGCCGCCGAGTTCGACCAGCCCTTCGCGAGCGCAGGAACCTGGAATGGCGGAACGCTCAGTCCCGGTGGGTCGCAAGCAAGTGGTGGCACGGTCGGTGCCGTGCTGGCGTTCGCTCCCTCGGCGCGGCCCATCCAGATGCGCGTGGGTCTGTCGTTTGTCGATGTGGCCGGTGCGCGGAACAATCTAGCGGCGGAAAATTCTGGATGGGACTGGGATGCGGTGGCGGCGGTGGCCTCGTCGGCGTGGAATGCGCGCTTGCACAGCATTGAGGTGCAGGCAGGGACCGCTCAAGAGCGAACCATGTTCTACACCGCGCTCTATCACACCTCGTTTCACCCCAACCTCTTCAGCGACGTGGACGGACGCTACCTGGGCCTCGACCACGCCCTCCACACCGCGCCAGCCGGGCACATGCACTACGAAAACTTCCCTGGTTGGGACAACTACCGCTCCGAGATGCCGCTGCTTTCGCTCACCGCACCCGCCCAGGCCGCCGACATGATGGCGTCCCTGGTGGACATGGCGAGGCAGGATCCTGGCGGCGGTCTGCCGCGCTGGCAGCAGGCGGCGGGAAACTCGGGCGGCATGGTCGGCGACAGCCAGGACGCGGTCATCGCCAGCGCCTACGCATTCGGCGTGCGCGGTTTCGATGCCCAGGCGGCGCTGGCGGCGATGGATCACGGCGCATCGGACGTCAAGGCGTCGTCGGGTGGTCACGCCACGCGCGAAGGCTTGGCCGACTACCTGAGCCTGGGCTACCTGTCCTCGGAACAGGGCGGATCCGCTTCCATCACGCTTGAGTACGCCGTCGATGATTTTGCCGTGGCCCAACTGGCCCATGCATTAGGTCAAGCCGACATGCGCGACCGCTACCTCGCCCGGGCCGGCAACTGGAAGAATTTGTGGAGCACCTCCGCAGGCGCGATTGCACCGCGCAGTCGGCGTGGGCAATTCCAAATCGTCGATGCCAACAGTACCGACGGATTCGTCGAGGGCAGTGCCGAGCAATACCTGTGGATGGTTCCGCACGACATGGGTGGACTCGTCCTCGCGCTGGGCGGCGCCGCGCCGACCGTACAGCGGCTCGACCGATTCTTCGAAAAGCTAAACGACGGCACCGACAGCGCCCATGCCTACATCGGCAACGAGCCCGGCGAGAACGCGCCCTGGGCCTACGATTTCGCGCAGACTCCCTACCGCACCCAGGATGTTGTCCGCCGCATCCTGGGCGAGCTGTTTCGGACCACGCCCGACGGAATCCCTGGCAACGACGACGCAGGCGCCTTGAGTTCGTGGGCGGTTTTCGCCTCGGTCGGGCTCTTTCCAGGTATTCCCGGCGTTGGCGGCTTTCTCGTCGGCAGCCCGCTCTTCCCGTCCGCAACCGTGCATCTCGCGAAGGGCGCTCAACTGGTGATCCACGCGCCGGATGCCTCGCTGCTCAATCGCTACGTGCACGAGCTGCGTCTGAACGGAGCTGCTCACAATCGGCCCTGGGTTTCCTGGGAGGAAGTGAAAGATGGAGGCACCCTCGATTTCGTACTGTCGAGCGCGCCCGATCCAACCTGGGGTGCGGCGACGACGGATGCTCCTCCCTCGCTCGACTGAGAAAGCGGTCTATTGCGGCAGCTTGCTGAAGTCCACGAACAGCTTGCGCGTGGCGGGCTGGCATTGCGGACAAAAACACGCATCGTCGCGGCCCACGCGCACCTTGCGAATCACGGTTCCGCATGTGGGACACGGCTGACCAGCCCGACCGCGCACCTTGAGAAAATCGCGCACTTTGTTCTCAATGGGTTCGCCGCGGGTTTCGATCTCGCGAATGGCCCAGGCCAGGGTGTTGCGGATGGCGGTGAACAATCGCTCCACGTCCTCGGCGCGCAGTTTGTTGCAGAAGGTCTTGGGGTGAAGCCTGGCCACGAAAAGGATCTCGTCGGCGTAGGCGTTGCCGATGGAAGCCAGGGCGGTCTTGTCGAGCAGGAATTGCCGTACCTGATCGCGCCGCCCGGCTGCCAGCGCACGGAATCGTTGCAGCGTGAATTCGGGCGACAAGAGCTCCACGCCGAGATCGCGCAGTCCGGGGATCTCGGCCACCTGGCGCGTCTCGGCCACATAGATCTTCCCCATGCGTGTTTCGTCGGCGTAGTGCAATTCGAGGCCGCTGTCGAAGCGCAAAACCAGGATAAGGTTCTTGCCTAGGTTCTTGTGAGCTTGTCGCTTGTCGCCGCTGACCAGTGCGTAGCGCCCGGTGAGCATGGCGTTCACCACCAGAACCAAGTCGCTGTCGAGCGAAAAGCGCAGAAACTGACCGATGCGTTTCACCGCTGTGATGCTCTTGTTCATCAGCAAGGCCGGTAGCGGCCCCGGAACCATGAGTCGCAATACGACTGGATCTCCCATGCGCACCTCGGCGATGCGCAGACCACAAACCGTGCGCGCTAGAACCGACTCAATGTGGACCAGGTCAGGTAACTCGGGCACGGTGCAAGGGTAGCATTTCTGTCTTGCGACGGAGGATCTGCACAGAGGCCGCGGATCCCGGTAAACTGTTTGCTGTCATGATCAAACTTGTCGGCCTGACGGGCGGCATCGGTTCGGGCAAGTCCACCGTCGCCCAGATGCTTCGCGAGCGCGGCATTCCCGTCCTCGATGCCGACACCATCGCGCGCCAGGTGGTCGAGCCGGGCCAGCCCGCGTACGGCGAGATCGCCGCTGCCTGGCCCGAGGTCATTGTTGCCGGCGGTCGCATCGACCGCAAGAAGCTCGGCGCAATTGTATTCTCAAATCCCGACAGCCAGGCTCGACTGCAGGCCATCACCCATCCGCGAATTCGCGAGCAGGTGGCGGTGCAAGCCAAGGCGTTGGAGTCCACCGGGCATCGCCTGGCCTTTCTTGAGGCGGCCCTCCTCGTTGAAACCGGTTTTTACAAACAGCTCGACGGCCTGGTGGTGGTTTCTCTCGGTGAAGAAGCGCAGGTCGAACGGGTGATGGCCCGCGACGGTTGTTCGCGCGGCAGCGCCCTGGCGCGCATCCGGGCCCAGAAGCCGCTGGCCGACAAGATCGACGTCGCCGACCACGTGATCGACAACGGCGGCAGCGCCGAGTCAACGCGCGCCCGGCTCGTCCAAATCCTGCAAGTGCTCGAACCACTCTTGGAGTCCAATCATGCGGCATCTGGCGGACCAACTCGAAGCTGACTTGCGCGCCCTGGGCACCGCCGAGCGCGCGGCGCAGGAGAAACGCTACCTCAAGAGCGATCTCGAACACTTGGGTGTCACCGTGCCGGCTCTGCGCAAGGTCGTCGTGGCGTTGCTTCGCGCGCAACCTGATTTCGCTCACGACGACGTGCTTGGGCTGGCGCGCGCGCTGTGGAAGAAGCCAATTCACGAACGGCGGGCAGCGGCGGTGGAGGTGCTAGAGTTTTTCAAGAACCTGCTGCTACCAGAAGATATTCATCTCATCGAGGATTTGCTGCGCGAGTCGCGTGGCTGGGCTTTGGTCGATAACTTGGCGGCCTCGGTGGCGGGAGATCTGGTTGAACGCTTTCCGACGAAACTTGCCAGCGCACTCGATCGCTGGGCCAAAGACGGCGATTTCTGGTTGCGCCGATCCGCGCTGCTGGCCTTGCTCTTGCCCCTGCGGCGAGGCCATGGCGACTTCGACCGCTTCTGCCGGTACGCCGATGCCATGCTGGTGGAAAAGGAATTCTTTGTTCGCAAAGCCATCGGCTGGGTCTTGCGCGAGACTGCCAAGAAGACGCCCGAGCGGGTGGTGGCTTGGCTTCTGCCCAGGGCAGCGCGGGCATCGGGCCTGACCGTGCGCGAGGCCTGCAAGCACCTGCCCGCGCGGGACAAGCAGCGTCTTCTAGCGGCCCATGCGATGAAGGCGACGCAAGGTTGAGGACGCGGCTCGCGACTCTCTTGCTGGTGCTGGTCATGGGGGCCGACGCTGCCGCTGGAGCATCGCCGGCGGATTCTTCCGCGCCCGAACCACTGAACTGCCTTGCCCGCCACTACCACCTGCGTCCAACGTTCGAACAGGGCGCCTGGGTAGCGGTGTTACCTGACGGTGTGCGCGTGCCTTTCGACGATGGCAAGGACAAGACCTTCGAGCAGCGGCTGGACGCACCCGATCTCAAGGACATCTTTCTGATTCCCTATCGGGCCGGCCCCATTCACGCCGTCGAAACCGAGAACGAGGATCCGGGCCGCGTGCGCGTCGAGGCTGTTCTCGCAGGGACCTATGGCGGCCCGGCGGTGGCGGCAGCGCAGCAAGTTCGCGTTCTCTTCTTGGGCATGCCCGTGCGCGTGCACAGGAAAATCGCGCCCGCGCTGGCTCGCGTGGCCGAACGTCTCGCGCAGGCGCGACTGGCCGATGCCGGTCTTGGCCGCTTCCTGCGCCGGTTTTCCGGTGGCTTCGCCGTGCGCAAGATCGCTGGCACCGAGCGCACCAGCGCCCACGCCTTTGGCATCGCCATCGATCTCGACAAGTCCGAATCCGATTACTGGCGCTGGCAGAAGGGCAGGCCGCTGCGCTGGCGCAACCGCTTTCCCCAGGCCATCGTTGATGCCTTCGAGGCTGAGGGCTTTATTTGGGGCGGCCGCTGGTACCACTACGACACCATGCACTTCGAGTACCGGCCCGAGCTTTTCGGTCCGCCTTGTCGCCAGCCCATCAGCGCGGTTTCGGACACGCCACTGCGCTGAAGCGGCGAAGCGAACCCGCCGGGAAATCCCATTCGGGCGTGGCCAGCGCCTTTCCCTAGTCGCCCGATGACGAGACGGCCCTGTGGTGTCCGCTGCCCTCGGTCGGTTCGTCTTCGGACCGCTCATCCTGTGGACCGTCCGTTGCGAAGATGCCGGGCATTTCAGCCGTGCGGCCGGTGACCGAGGGTATGACAGCATCCCTGGCGTAGAGCTGTTCGGCCTCGGTCGCGAGCCGCCTGGCGCAAGTGCGCCAGCGCTCTTGCGTACAGCTCACTTCCCGGCACGACTCACATTCCTCAAGGCTTGGCGGGACATCCTGCACGACCTCGGCGCGCAAGCGAGTCCAGAATCTGCCAAGCCATGAATTCGAACGCATGGGGAGAATTGTATTCCGCGTTACAACGCGAATATCATCTCCGAAACTCATCGCAATAACAAGTTCGCCCGTCTTTGCCATAGGGAGGTATCGGCAAACTCGGTACGAAAGTTTCCTCTGAATTCGAGGGAACAGCCCCTCTTGAATAAACAGCTATGGCAGTGGCGGCAACACGTCGATGGCCTTGGCCCGGCGCAGGGATGCCATCACGCGCACGGCATCGAAGCGCGGCATGCCGGAGCTGTCGATCAAATCGGCCATGCTGGTCATGCCGTCCATGCGCGACATCAGAAAGGCCGCGCGTTGGTCGAGGCCATGATCGGAGATGCTTTCCGTCGGAATGGCGCGAATTGGGCAGGCGTGCGGGTTGCCCATGAAGGCGCGGAAGGCGCGCTCGAACAACGCCATGGATGGATCGATCAGGTCGTCCACGCCCGGCGGTGGGGCGCGTTCGGCAAGCTGTAGGGCCAGTTCCGCGGCCAGGGAGGCTGGCCCGGCGCGGTTGTCGTTGAGCGCTGCCCGGCATTCACCCAGAAGCTCGTTGGCACTGGCCCGCACATCCGCGGCGTCCACCGGCAGATCCTCAAGGGTGTCCGAGTCCGTCCTGTTCTTGGGCTGAACGACCCCGTCACCTCTCTTCACCGGCGATTTCGGATCGCCAAGGAGGCTCCAGTCATTTTCCGGTGTCTCGCGGTCATCAACGGCGGCCTTGGCCGTTGGCCCGTCTTGCAAGGGCCCTGTGGGAATGCCGACCTTTTCCGACCTGCGCTCGGTCAGCGCCGCCAAGAACTGCGGGATGGGTGATTCAACCGTGTCCCGCCGCGACGGCGAGGGGTGCTGGCCGGCTTCGAACTCGGTCACGCGCTGGCGCGCGAACTCGACCAGGCGCTTGACCTGCAGATTGCGTGCATCCAGGCGTTGGGCGGTTTCCCAGTCCGACAAGGCGTCGTGGACGCGCTCGTGCTCGTGGTGATCGAATCCACGCTGGACAAGCTGTCTGGTTTCCAGCGCTACATCGTTCGGCACATCAACCTCGACGCGCTAGCTTGAGCGCGAGCGACCGCTATCGACCACGCCCCGGAACATGTTGAGCGTGCGCAGAAGCGGCTCGGCCACCTGTTCCAGGCCACCGGCATCCCTGCGTTCCACGGCCATGCGCGCGTCATCCAGTATCAAGCGTACGTTGTCCAGGCTGTCCTCGCCAAAGGGAGTTCCGGCCAGGATCTCCTCGACCTTGGGCAGAAGGGCTTCGGCCTCCTCCACCAGCTTCTCGATGCGCTGGCGCTCTTTTTCGACTTCTTCCTCAGCGCGCGCGGCCACCATGTGGTCCTGGTTTTCCGTCGCCATGCGCGCGATTTCGCCTTCGGTCAGGCTGCTGGTCGAGGTGACCGTGATGGATTGCTCGGCCCCGGTTTCCATGTCCTGGGCCGCCACGCTGACGATGCCGTCGGCGGAGATCTCGAAGGTGACTTCGACCTCGACCTCGCCCTTGGTGGCCTTGCGTAGACCGGACAGCACGAATTCGCCGAGAAGCTCGTTCTCCTCCGCGCGATCCGATTCGCCCTGGAACACGACGATCTTGACCGAGGTCTGGTCGTCTCTGACGGTGGTGAAGATGTGGCTCTTGGCCGTGGGCACGGTGGTGTTGCGCTCGATGAGGCGATGGAAGTGACCGCCCGCCACCATGATGCCCAGCGAGTGCGGGGTGACGTCGAGCAGAAGCATGTCGGGTGCCGCGGAGGCATCAACCAGGGCCGCGCCCTGAATAGAAGCGCCCATGGCCACCACCTCGTCGGGGTGGACGCCCTTGCACGGTTCCCGGCCGAAGAATTCGCCCACCAGTTCCTGCACCTTGCACATGCGGGTCATGCCGCCGACCAGGACGACCTCGGACAGATCTTCGGGCGTAATGCCGGCGTCTTCCATGGTCAGCCGGCAGATCTGAATGGTGCGTTCGGTGAGGTCCAGGGTCAGCTCTTCCAGCTTGCTGCGCGTGACCACGCGGTGCAGGTGGAAGGCTTGGTTGCGGCCCGTGGAAACGATGAAGGGCAGGTTGATTTCGGTTTCACGCACCGCCGAGAGGTCGCACTTGGCCTTCTCCGCCGCGTCCTTCAGCCGTTGCATGGCCATGGTGTCGGTGCGCAGATCGACCTTGTGCTCTTTGGCGAAGCCTTGCACCAGCCAGTCAACCAGGCGCTTGTCGTAGTCCTCGCCGCCCAGGAAGGTATCGCCCGCGGTGGCCACGACCTCGAACACACCGTTGGTGATATCGAGGATGGATACGTCGAAGGTGCCGCCGCCTAGATCGAAGACCACGATCTTGCCGTCGATCTTCTTGCCGAACCCGTAGGCCAGCGCGGCCGCGGTAGGTTCGTTGATGATGCGGATGACGTCGAGCCCCGCGATGCGGCCGGCGTCCTTGGTGGCCTGTCGCTGGCCATCGTTGAAATAGGCCGGCACCGTAACCACGGCCTTGGACAGGGTCTGGCCAAGGTACTCCTCGGCGATGGCGCGCATTTCTTGCAGCACGTAGGCCGAGATTTCGGGCACCGAGAAGACCTGGTCGCGTAGCCGGATGCGTACGTCGCCGTGCGGCCCCTCGACAAGCGGGTAGGGCACAGCCGCTTTGACCGCCTGTACCGCGGGCGAGGTCCAGGGCCGGCCGATGAGCCGTTTGACCGCCCACGCCGTGTTTTCGGCGTTGGTCACGGCCTGGCGCTTGGCGATGTGGCCAACCAGGCGCTTGCCGTTTTCAGACATGGCCACCACCGAGGGGGTGGTCTTGTAGCCTCCGCGGTTGGCGATGACCGACGGGGTCGCGCCTTCCAGCACGGCCACGCAGGAGTTAGTGGTTCCTAAGTCGATCCCTATTACACGCTCTGCCATGTGCCTTGACCGAAGGGACTGAAACGCCCAGGGAAAAATGTACCATGAACCCGCGGGCGCCGATACATAGCCTCCGGTCGAATGACCGAACGAAATGCCCGGGCAAACTTGCCGGTCGCTTGGTGCCCGCAAGCAACTTCGGCGTGGCCTTGGCCGAGAAGACTTCCATGCAAGTCCTTCTGCGCGCCCGGGAAACCGAGTCGGACGATGACGACCAGCCGGTCGGCCGGGCTGGAAGCGTCGTCGATTACAAGCCAGCACCAACCGCGCTGTTTCGCCTGCGCTGCTTTGCCTGTGCTGGCTCAGGCAACCTGTGGGTCACGGACGCGATTTGCCCCGGCGGGCGCCCCGCGCGATGTGTGGCCTGCCACGGCACGGGCCGCGTCGAGGTGAAGGTAGGTACCGATCCCTAGGCTTTGCCCCGATGGCGCGAGAAGGCGGCCGGCTCGATGCCCACCGTAAGATGATAGGCCTCGTCCCAGACGAAGGCCGCCTGCGAATCCATCACCAGCACCGCCTCGACTGGTGCCGGCAGCCACGAGCCGGAGCTGATTTCGGCCTCAAGCTGGCCCGGCGCCCAGCCGGCGCAGCCCAGGAGCATACGGAAATCGGCCGGGCCCTTGCCTTCCATGAGGGCGCTGAATGCAGCCATTTCGCCGGTGACGCCGATGTCGGTGCCCACGGTGATTTCGCCGGGCAGGGGCTCTGGCTGGCGGCGGTAGACGAGCCAGCCCGCGGCGGGTGCCACGGGGCCGCCCAGGCGCACCGCCGCGGCAAAAGCCGGCGAGTCGGGCACCTCGGTTCCAGGCGGAATCAGCTCTGAAGAGGTCAGAAGTTCGCGCACCGACATGAGTTCGCGGCCGTTGACCACCCAGCCCAGCGCACCGTCGTCGCCCGAGCGCCCAAGCAAGACCACGCTGTGCATGAAGTTGGGATCACGCAAGCTGGGTGCGGCCAAGAGCATACCTGGCGCAAGGTCATCGGTGGGCATAAGGCGCCCATTGTACCCCCTGTCAGTCCGGGTGGCGGAAGAACCTATTCAAGCTGTAGGCCGCACTCTTTACAGGCCCCTTCCACCAAGGGCGCGGCCACGCCACACGCGGGGCAGGGGGGATCGTCGCTTTCCGCACCGGCCTCGTCCCGGTCGGGCAGCGTGCCTTCTTGATCGAGTAGGTTCTGCCAGCGCGCGTGCATCATGGCCATGACCTTGGGCAGGTCATCGGGCAGAACGCATACATCAATGCGCGTCGAGCACGATCCACCGTGGCTACCGCAGGAATCTTGCCGATCGAGCACGGCGGGAATATCCGCGGTGAGGCAGGCTTCGAAAACTTCCTTGGCGTCCGCGATCCCCGCCGAAACGCACGGGACCACTTCCGCATCTTCAAGAACCTTGAGGGCTTCGTCCTTGGTCACGCGCGCATCTTGGCCCAGGTGCGCGCCCAGGTCTAGCAGCCCGTGGCGAAAGTCTCCGCGTCGCCGTTCGGGCAGATTCTGGC
>Ga0302322_100005693_pt1 | contig 10949 bp, 7 predicted proteins | sample Fen_T0_2_FD_203757 | JGI IMG/M metagenome (GOLD analysis project Ga0302322, IMG submission 203757) | Peat permafrost microbial communities from Stordalen Mire near Abisko, Sweden - Fen_T0_2 | ecosystem: Environmental > Terrestrial > Soil > Wetlands > Permafrost | place: Sweden: Abisko... | reverse complement strand
ATATAAGCCGGTTGCGGAAAGAAAATACGGTTATTATGTGCTCCCTGTTTTGTACGGCGACAAATTCATTGCGCGCTTCGAACCGGGAAAAGACCGCGCCAACAAGGCATTAATTATTAAAAACTGGTGGTGGGAACCCGGTATTAAACCCTCGGCAGCGATGCGGCATGCTTTACAACTTTGTTTCCAGAGGTTCCAAAATTACCTCGGGGCTGATAGCCTCATTATTGATGACAACATTAAAGCAAAAACCGGTGTCAATTGGCTGGACACAGAATAATAACCTGGAAACAACCTAAATCTTGAGCAGCTTTTCGAGGTGGTCCGAGGATTTCACCGGACCGACAACCGAAAGACGGAGTTTATCACCCACCAGTAGTTCTTTGGCTACGGCGCGCATTTCTTTGGCGGTCACTTTTTCAATAATCGCCACGACTTCTTCCACGTCCATGATTTTATTGCTCAGAATTTCCTGACCGCCAACCCAGCCGGCGACGCTGCGGCTGTCTTCCATGCGCAGCAATAGCCTACCTTTGGATAGTTCTTTCGCCTTTGTGACTTCTTCCGGAGAGATTGTTTCTTTCAGCAGTGCCAGTTGTTCCAAAATCGCGGAAATACCGATTTCCAGACTCTTCGGGTGCACGCCGGCATAAACCGTCAGCGCGCCGGAATCCTGAAAATGGTCGAGGTAGCTGTGAATGTTGTACGCCAAGCCCAGCTTATCGCGGATTTCAATGAAAAGCCGGCTGCTCATGCCTTCGCCCAGAATGACGTTCAATAGGTCGATGGTAAAACGGCGGGGGTCGCTGAGAGAGACGCCCGGCAAAGCCAGGCACAGATGTGTCTGTTCCGTATCGCGTTTTTCCACTTTGAGACGCGGATTAAATTTTTCGATATAGGGGATATAATCCAGGCGCGGTTTTTTATTTTGCCAGCTGCCTAAAATTTTATTCACTTCGTCCACGGCTTCTTCATGCTGGACGTTACCCGCAATCGCAATGACCGTATTCGCCGGAGAATATTCGCTTGCCATGTAATCCAGCATCAGTTCGCGGGACATTTCTTCAACGGATTTGTTGGTGCCGGCGACATCACGCCCCAGCGGATGGTTCGGCCACAGCAGTTCATCGAGAAGCATGCCTACCAGTTGATTCGGGGCATCCTTGCTCATGCTGATTTCTTCGACGATTATTTTGCGTTCTTTTTCGATGTCCTTTTTCTCGAAGCGGGAATGCAGTACCATATCCGCCAGGACATCTAAAGCCAGTTTGAAATGAGGCTGGGCGACTTTACACCAGTAGACCGTGAGCTCTTTGTCGGTGCCCCCGTTCAGCACGCCGCCAACGCCCTCGATTGCACCGGAAATATCCTTGGCGCTCAGTCTTTTGTCGGTGCCGCGGAAACAGAGATGTTCGATAAAATGCGACACGCCGGCCTGAGCTTCAGACTCATAACGGGAACCGGCTCCGAGGTAAATGCAAATTGAGACCGAGCGGGTGTGAGGCATTGGACAAGTGATAATTCTTAAACCATTGTCGAGAACTTTTTTCTGGTACAAATGTTCACCTCTATACTTTCATTGTAAGGTATCAGAAACTTTTGTCAACAATAATTATTCTTCGTAGGCTGGAAACAACCTCAAACCGAACAAGCACTAAATCCCCGAAGCTATCGAAATCCTAAATAAAACTTAAATCCGAATATTCAATTATTAAGGTTAGTCTCCTCGCCCCTTGAGGGAGAGGACTAAAGGTGAGGGGACATTGTACACTTTACGAAGTAAATGTGTATGGAACCAGCCCCCAAAATCCATCCTTGTCATTCTTGCGGAGGCTGAAAACCAATTCTCTATCGTCGTTGCGAGTCCGCCTAAGGCGGACGTGGCAATCCGACATCGCAATGTCGTACTGAGTCCCATTTTCAATGGGATGAATGCATCTATCCCCATCTATCTAACTCTCACCCACCAGGGACGTACATTTCGGATGAATGCCTCAAGTATTTCGTTGCGACTCAAAGAGGACTGACCGGGCAGATTTCATTCGCCCACGGCGGACACAACCCCTAATCTCCATCCCGTGAAAGCTTGTCCCATACTTGATAGGGGAACGGGATCCAGCCTCCAAGATCTCCAACAACCCTGAGTCCGCAGAAGAAGGGCAAGGTACTTGACGCAGTCAATGTATCCTCAGCTCCACGAGTTGACGTATAAAGGCATTAAGTCGAAATAAAGCGGTGCAATAGGAACTTTCATTTTCGCGATTTAGCTTCAACTGTCAGAATATGCTAAATTAAAGAAAAAGAGGAGTTAATATGGCGATAGAAACGGTAGTTTCCTATGAAGAGATATTGGAATTAACAAAAATCTTTAATAAAGGGCTTGAACGCGTAAAAATATTTAAGGATGATTTCCGTTATTATCGGTCATGGTACTATTTGCCTGAACTGGACGCGGTAGCACCGAGTAAATTTATCCGTTACAAGGGTATGACAGATTCCGAATATACGAGAATCCACGCTGAATTAGACGTCGCCTCAGGCGGGCCGGTTTTAGACCGATGGTTCAAGCATCTAAAAGAGAACTCGCCGGAAGCGATTTTTGTCAAACAAAAAGTCGAGGAATTAGCCGGACGTTATGGGAAATTTGTTAACATCTCGCCATTGTTCAACGCACCCTGGGGCTGGAGTGTAAAAGGGAACCAGCAGGCCTTTATTCCTTCTCGACCTGCTGTTGAGAAGTTTTGGCAGGAATTTCTAGACCTGTCGCCGGAAGATAATCAAGATATAACTGAACGTATTATTAATCGTAATTTTTTGGAATAGTGGAGATCGGACACCAATCAACAATGTCGACTCTGCAGTAAAATATTCGTTGCTCATGTTCACTATAACAAGATCGAGTTCTGTCTCAAAGGACAAGGAACTTTAACTCTTGTTCAAGATTCAATCTGTTATGGATCAGCGAAAAATTCAACCGAAAATCTTGAGTTCAGAGCTGAGATATCAACAACTAGAAGGGAGAGTACCTTCGAATTATCTTCGGTTGCTCTCAGAATTATCCAAATCACCAATAGGATAGCTACCATAACCGGAGTAACGACTGATAGCTAGTCAAAAGAGGTGACAAAAAACGCTTGACAGCCCACCAATAACCCGTCATATAATAGCATTATCGTTTTAAGCGCGTACGTATAACGCTTCGTCATGCCTGCGGTGGCCGTGGGGTCAACTGGGTTGCTGGGAGCACCCTTACTTAGCGACCAACAAACGGTAATGAACAGCCGCGGGACATGTTAACAACTTCATCCACAAGGCACCTCCTTGAGAGTGTTGCTTGACCGGCTGAGTCTCGTCAGAACCAGACCCATAGCGCCCAGTAAAGGGTTAATACCGAAGACCGCAGTCGAAGGTACTTTACGGAGTTAATTCGAAGTAAAGTAGGAAACTCAACTGCCAAAAATGCCGAAAGGGGCATCCCCTTTATCCCTGCAATCAGGATTTTCTCCCTTTTGTAAAGGGAGATACAGAGGGATTTACTCAGGAGACACCACAGGGAATTTCGCCCTCCAATTCGGCAGAGTCATTCCAGTTTGGACCAAAACCCCAAATCGCAGCTCATGACCATGTTTGCCGCGAGGGGCAGCGCATATTCAATTTCAAGAATTGTTTCGTGAATTATTCAAATAGAAAAAATGATGGGTTAACAAGGGCAAACATAAACCTGTCATTCTGAAGTTACAGCAGTACCTGAAGAATCTAGCATATTAAGATATTAATTTTGGTGTTTTGGTGATGGATTCCTGCCTTCGCAGGAATGACAAAAGGGACTTCAGTGAACCGCTGTGCGGCCCTTCGTCTGAGGACTCAGGGTTTTTATTTTTTTGGAACTTGGAATTTATTTCGGATTTCGGATTTCTCTATCCGATAGCTATTCTGGCATCCACCACCCAGTAGCCCTGCCCTTCCAAGAGCACCTTGACCGGGTTGAAGTCCAGTTCGGAAATCTGCGGGTTATCCTCTACCATCGCCGAGAGGCGCGCCAGCAAATCCTGCAGCGCCGGTTTATCGGCGGGCGGCATGCCGCGGTAGCCGTCGAACAGTTTCGTCATCTTGATAGACCCGATTAATTCCTTAATATCCAGCTCGGTGAGCGGATTCAGCCGGAAAGCGACGTCGTGCATCAGTTCGGCGTTGACGCCGCCGGTGCCGAACATAATCAGGTGCCCGAAGGATGGGTCGTTGGACACGCCCACAATCGCCTCGACGCCTTCCGTGACCATCTTCTGAATCATCACGCCGTCCATCTCTTTTTCCCTGCCGAGTTGGGTCAGTTTAGCCTTAATCGTCTCGAAAGCCTGGACAACATCTTTCTCCGAATTGATGTTGAGCTGCACGCCCCCGACTTCCGTCTTATGTGTAATCGTCGCCGAGGACAGTTTAATCACCACGGGAAAGCCGATTTTAGCCGCAATCGCGGCGGCTTCATGGGAGGTTTTGGCGAATTTTGTCTCCGCGTAGCGGATACCGTAGCATCCCAGCAAAGCGCCAATCCCGTCACCGGACAGCCACGAACGAGGCTGCGGGCTTTGCTTGCGGGCGGCGCTGATAATCTGCTGCGCTTTCTCGCGGTTAACATCATGGAATTTCACCGGCGCGCTTTCCGGCCGGGTCAGCCGTTCGGAATATTCGAGCGCCTTGGCTAAAGCGGAAATGGCGCTTTCGGGGAAGGTGTAGCTGGGCACATATTTACCGGGTGTGCCGACTTCGGCGGAGAAGCCTTTATGCCCCATAAAGCATACCAGCAGCGTCTTTTTATTGCTGCGATACAATGGAGCGACACGCCGAAGTCCGTTCTCGACTTCTTTGACGTCCACCATCGAAGGCGGCACGAAGATAAACAAAACGGCATCGCTGTTTTTATCCGCGGCCAGTTCCGTCAGGATGCCTTCAAATTCGGCCGGCGAGGCCTGGGCCGTGGTATCGAGGGGATTATTGACATGGATATTTCGTTTGAGATGCGGCTTGATCGCTTCCAGTGTTTCCCCGGTAATCTCCGGCAGCAGCAAACCGTGGTTGGAAGCTGCATCGGCCGCCAGAATGCCGGGGCCGCCGCCGTTGGTGACAATTACCAGCCTCCGCCCCTTGGGTACGGGCTGATTGGAAAGCAGAGAAGCGACATCGAACAACTCTTCGACGCCGTTGACGCGGAGCAGTCCGGTCTGGCGGAATAAAGCTTCGGTGACAGTTTCGGAAGTGGCTAAAGCGCCGGTATGGGAAGAAGCAGCCCGCGAACCGGCGGAGGTTGAACCGGACTTTACCACCACGATTGGTTTTTTGGCGGAAACACGGCGGGTAATCCGCATGAAGTTATGCGGGTTCCCGAACGATTCGAGGTAAAGCAGAATCACTTTGGTCGCCGGGTCATGCTCCCAGTATTGTAATAAGTCGTTGGGGGAAACATCGGCACGGTTGCCGGCGCTGACAAAGGTGCTCAAACCGATGTTCAGGGAACGGGCATAGCCCAAAATGACTTCACCCATGGCGCCGCTCTGAGACAGGAAAGAGACATTGCCGGGCAAATTATTGGCCGGCGAGAAAGTGGCGTTCATGCTGATGGCGGGGTCGGTATTGAGGACGCCCATGCAGTTGGGGCCGACGATACGCATGCCGTGTCCGAGTGCGATTTCCCTCAATTCCCGTTCCCGGGCCGCGCCTTCCGGTCCGGCTTCTTTGAAACCGTCGGAAATAACAATCAAGCCTTTGACGCCCTTCTGGCCGCATTCTTCGGCGACTTTCAGCACAACCGGCGCGGGGACAGCCAGAATCGCCATATCTACCGGACCCGGGATGGCTGTCACCGAGGGATAAGTTTTTATCGAAGAAACTACGTCGACATTCGGGTTCACCGGATAAACCGCACCGACATAGCGGCTTTCCACCAGCGCCCGGACCAGGTTATAACCGATGGTGCCGGGATAGCGGGAAGCCCCGACCACGGCAATCGATTTCGGGTACAGGATGCCTTTTAGCGACTCGATAGTGGCCAGGCGTTCCACTTCTTCTTCACGGTGGATCGATTTCTTGGTGGCTATGATAGGCAGGACAACGTGAGAGACATTTTTCTCCGAAACCTTGGTTACATGAAAATTAAAATTGGTAATCACGGAATGGATAGGTTCGTGCTCCAGCGGGATATCTGTCTCGAAAGCGGAAAATCCCTGACTGCGGGCGACTTTGAAAAGATTCTCCAGCAGCACCAGCCCGAGGCCTTTGCTCTGGTGCGTTTCATCGACTAAAAGAAACAGTTCGGCGGAATTTTTGCCGGGGAGTTTAAAATACCGGGCGATGGCGACCATTTCCCGGCCGTCATGCACTACCTCGGCAGTCAAGGCAAAAGCTGAAGTATAGTCCACCTTGCAGAAATTGCGCAGGCTCTCCAGCGTGGGGGCTTCTTTGGGATGGCCGAAGCGTAAATATTTGGCTTGGCCGGTAAGACTGTGAATAAAAGCAACACAGGCTTCCGCGTCTTCCGGATGCAGCGCCCGTAATAATATCTGCGAGCCGTCTTCCAGTGAGACACTGGTTTCATATTGCGAGAGATTATCCAGTTCCGTATCCATATCTTCAACCCTCAATAACACAAATTAAATGGAAAATACCGTTAAATTAGATAGTATCATAAAAAGTCGATAATTTGATATTTCAGGATAAATATATTTGTAAAGTTTCCCTGTTTTTTACGTATAAATAGTAAAGAGGATTTTGAAAATACGCAAAAGCTCATGATAGCCTGCGTTGATATGTCAAATAGGAAGGAATATAATCATTTTTATTGGAATTATCTGCATGCTCCTAACTTTATGCGAAATTGTTCGTTATATTATCAGGATAATTATCTTATGAATATATTTTGGGGAAAATTTAAGCTGAAACATATCGGAATTATCATGGCGGCATCGTTATTGTTTACCACAATGGCCGTGGGCTGCGGGAAAATTGCCATTACAACTACTACCGCATTACCGGCATCGACCGTATCTGCAACAACATCCATAACGACGCCAACTTCAGTCGCTCCATCAATCACTATTACCACATCCCTGCCCACCATCAATACTATCAAAGATTCATTAGCACAGGTCTGGATTGGTGACGACAGCGGCGGGACAAAGACTTTTGAAGCGTTGGGTGTCGCGGTCGGGGACGGCACCACTGTCCTGACCGTAATCGATTATGAGGATTTCACTCCCGGAGAAGCGGAAGTCAGAACACAAGATAACAAAACGTTTTCGGCGACAATCCAATCCATCGATGCCCGCACCGGCGCGACATTATTAAAACTGGATTCGGGCAGTTTACCGCCAGTTGTGACGAGAGACCCGGCAACTTTAACAACAAACGAACAACTGACCCTTTGGGCGCAAAACAATTCCGCCCAGACTCCGACATCGACGGTTATCGAAGGGAGTCCACCTTCGGACTACGACCCGCTCACGTTTGCAGTTCACTTGCCCGATGGAGTCTACGGCGGGGGCGTAACACAAGGTGGAACTGTCACCGACCAAAACGGCAATATACTTGGGCTGGAAGGCGTTTACAATTACAGGCTCATGATAATTCTCGGGCCTATCGGGCGAATCCCGCCAATAATCAGCATCACAAGTGCTGCGGAATTACTCAACCCAAACGCCAATCAACAACCATGGGACAACGGTCCGTTTTTATCAAATTCCAATATAAGGCCGCGGGAAGATGCCGGAAATGGTGGCGAATCTTATATTGACTACTACAATCTTGAGACAAATACTATCTCCCGGATATTGATAGAATTGGGAGGGCCACTACCCATTAGTGATTTGCCGCCGGACTTTCTATCATACACGTGGTCTTGGGGAAATATTTCCGGTGCAGATGGCTGCTTACTAACTGCGGTCTTCCCTAAACCGGTAAATCTTTGCAGCGCGGACGGTACGGTGCTGGCACAGGCCAAGTGGGTCGGTATCCAATGGGATAGGAGTAACGGCCAACTCAGCCGAGTGGTTTACGGCAGCGCGGCCTATACGGTAGCTGGCAGCTTTGCAATAACCGGCGATACCGGTATTCTGGACAGTACGTTCCAGACATATTGAACTAGCTTGGAGTTAAAAATGAAAAGATGGATGTTTGTCTGTTTAGCAGTATTAACTTTGCTGAGTACTGGATTGAGCGCATGCGTTACCGGGAATGGAAGTACATTGACCGCAACTTCCACCTCAACCATGACTTCTACGCCGGCGGTATCATCTCCCGGGGCAACAACACTTCCTGCCACACCTTCAATGGGGTCAGAACCATTTATGTTAGCAGACCAGGTTATATCCGGGTTGACGTACGGGGATATTTTAGATATCAGCGGGTTTTTGCGCCGCTTACCGGCCCCACTGTTTATCAGAATGTAACTTTCACGCCATATGTGCCGACAGGCACTATCATCGCCCCCGTGACATATCAGTTAACAGTGACTTTTGCTGATGGCGAGTCCGAACGACTGTCGAATGTTGGCTTAGGAAACACTTCCAACGTCGATATCAACGTGACGCAGCACAATAATCCAAGCGCCGGAGTAATGCTGGTTTGGCAGGAGGTCGGGGGCAGCCTAACCCCTGTGATATATCTGCTTGTCAGCGAATAACATTATTACGCAAACAGGATAATCGAGTGCAAATAATGAAATATAAAATTGGAAATGGTTTAACCGCAATTCTATTAATGCTAAGCGTGCTGGCGGCCGGCTGCGGAAAAATTGCTACCACTCAAAATACCATTCAAACCGAACCTGCTACGTTGAACAACACCCTCGGGATTAACTCGGCCTCAACTAAATCTGCTAATGGGCTAAATTTTTCTGTTTCTACAGACCAGCAGGCCTACGCACCCGGGCAGGAAATTGAAGTAGCTACCGACGAAAAGAATACGCTCAACAAAACCAATAACGTCCCTATCACGGATAATTGGCCGAAAACCGACTTAGTACAGATGTTTTTTGGCCCGTGTGGCAGTCGGGACATTCCTTACGGCATCGCCGTCTACCAGGGAGATTACACTTCCTCAAACTATTCCACTGCGACGCGCCTTAATCTGTATAACCCGACAGCCATTTTTTTGTGTCAACCACAAACCACACCAGTTCCAACATCATTTTCGTTTGAGCCGTTAAGCGACATCGCCGATATCATTGCCGCTAATGCGCCACCCGGCGGCGATAACGGCGTAAATACAAACCAGCAGCAAATCAGTGCGGAAATTACATTAAAGGGCTATTGGACTGACGCCTCTTATCCCAAATTCACCTACTTTGACCCCGGTGTTTATACCGTCGTGGGCGGGGATGAGTGGAGGAATTTAGCATTTGTGCATTTTACGGTTTCTGATTCGGTTACTACAAATACTGCAAATGTTAATCCCGAAAACGCGCCGGTCAAAGTTATTTCAATATCAAATACACATTTAAACCCTACGACAGATACCCCAACAGTAGAATTAAATCTGGAAAATGTGTCTACCGAGCCGATCGTGTCGTTAAGCGCCGCCCTGATTGAATTTGCGCCACAGGACTATAACTTTGGCTTTAACGTTACACCCGCCAATCCTTTGCTCCCCGGAACCAATATAATAGGGTTCAGTGACTTGTTCCAGGGAGCTTTTGGCGACGGGATTGCCTATTCGCTGAAAATCAGCGGCACATTCCGGAACGGGAAAACATTTAATTTCATTTGGGAACCGGTAATTAATTAACACGGGATGTATAAATGAGAAGACGAAACGGAAATACTATAGCCGCAATTCTATTGTTACTAAGCATAATGACAGCCGGTTGCGGCAGGATTACCACGACCATTACTCCTTCCATGACCGCAACGTCAAATACTACTCAACCGTCATCATCAACGACAAAAGACAACAGCGGAGGTAATTCAGCATCAACAGAATCGGCAAACGGTCTGAGCCTTTCGCTTTCAACAGACCGAACAACCTATCAGCCCGGTCAGGAGATAGCGATAATTGTTGACGAAAAAAACACACTTTCAACAATGAATAATGTCCCGGCGACCGATAATTTACCCGCAGAGTTCATGTCGGGATTCACTAATGACCCCTCATTTCCACTAGGATTAGCTGTCTTACGGGGAAATTATACCGGATTAAATTATTCTAACGTGACACCTCTGATTATTTTTAATCCGGGCGAAATTTATACTGGCATTATTATTACAGCCCCAGCCTCTTATTCTTTTGAACCACTAAACGACATCGTCGACCTTAATGGCGGGGATTATAATTCGAGTGATGTTATGTGGTTGCATATTGAAATTAGAGTAAATTGCTATTGGCTTAATAACCAGAGCACTTCATCTAACAACTTTGAACCCGGTGTTTATACCATCGTCGCCGGGGACGAGTGGGGCGTATTGGTTATTCTGCATTTCACGGTAACAAATTAACTATGTTGTGATTTAAAAGGCGGATTTGAAATGAAATTTAAAATTCAAGCGTTAATTGGAGCATTTTTGGTGTTGACTGCACTGGCAGCAGGCTGCGGTCACACTTCCACGCCAACTACAAGCTACTTCAACAATGTCAATTCAGCCCAAATAAAATCCGGTAATGGGCTGAATTTGTCCGTTTCACTGGATGCAAAAACCTACCAGTCAGGTAATGCGATAAATATTGTAATAACCGAATACAATACCCTATCAAAAACAAATAAAAGACCTGCAGCGGATAAATGGCCGATAAAAGGGTTGAGTGACGGTATCTGCGGGGTGGAGGACTTTCCTTTTGGAATAGCTATCTTTCAGGGAGACTATACCGCTAATAATATTTCAATGGGGGCGCCAATCCCGATTGAAATTCCCGGCGTAATCCCTCAAGGTTGTATGCCATCCGTATTCAATGTCACTGCTTATAAT
>Ga0302322_100005689_pt1 | contig 10951 bp, 9 predicted proteins | sample Fen_T0_2_FD_203757 | JGI IMG/M metagenome (GOLD analysis project Ga0302322, IMG submission 203757) | Peat permafrost microbial communities from Stordalen Mire near Abisko, Sweden - Fen_T0_2 | ecosystem: Environmental > Terrestrial > Soil > Wetlands > Permafrost | place: Sweden: Abisko... | reverse complement strand
TCCTGCGACGAGCCGCGCGGCGGCGTGGATGCGTCGCAATACAAGGATCTTGTGCCAGATAGGCATCCGCAGGTTCTTCGGCGGCTCGACGCGCAGCGCTCCGGTCAGTGATGCACCCAGTGCCTACCTGGCCGCGGAATAGGCCTTGGCGCCCCTCTGGCGGCCGCGCCGACCCGGGTCTGTCGCCCAATGTCCCGCCCATGGCTGGTTGGCGAAAACCTCGCGTTGATCGACCCCACTCCGGCCGGCGACGACCAGCCGCGAACCCGGTTCAGGCTCGGTCGTGTGCCGCCATGCGTCGTTCGACGAGCGCGACCGCGTCCTTCAGCCGGGTGAGCATCTCCTCGTCGATGGTGTCGCCATCGGCGTGCGGGCCAAGGCGTTCCAGGAGGTCGACGATGAGCCCGAAGAAGACGTTCGCATCGGCAAGGAAGAACTGCGGCTCGTTGTTGTAGCGGACCAGCGTCAGTCGACCCTGCAGTACCCGCCGCTCATCGACATGGGCGATCTGGGTCGCGAAGTTGTGACCCTGGATGCCGTCCGGGTTGTTGAGGAAGTTGAGCGCGTTGTCGATGGCAAGCCCGAACCGGGCGCGCCATGCCACCAGGCGCTCGTGCACCTCTGACGGGATGCGCACCTCGGCGACCTGGTCGAACACATCGGGGCTGACGGTGAGCAGACCGACCAGGGTCGTGCCGGCGCGCGCGCCGAGCATCACCTGGAGTGACCGCTCGAGCGTGAACACCTCAGAGTCGAATCTTGGGCTGGTGATGACGTCGGTCAGCAGGTCCTCGACATTGTCGAGCATCCCGGGTTCCGCGACGGCATTGGACAGGTGGAGGATCTCCTCCTTGAACAGGAACTGTTCTTCATGGTCGAGCATCGCGGCGGATGGTACACCGGGCCGCGGCGCGGGCCCGAGCCTGCCGCCCGAGGGCTGGGGCCCCGGCCCGCTCGGAGCCGATCCACGTCGGGTGCCGTCGACCACCGACCAGTGCCGGCTCTACTTCCTGGGCACCTTGATGATCGGGATGATCTGTTTGATGTCGTCCGGGGTCGAGAATTCGGCGAATGCCTTATCGCCCAGGTTGAGGTAGGAATAGGTCTTGGTGCCAGTGGGCAGCGTGACGGTCAGGGTCGTCACGTTCTGCTTGGCCACCTTGTCGGTCCCTGGCACCACCGTGCCGCCACTCGCCACGACGGTCGCCGTGACATCGTCCAGGTACGCCTGGAGCGTCCCAGCGCCCCCCTTGCCGAGCTGCCAGATCTTGGCTTCGGTGTCGCCATACGTCACACGCATCATGCAGACGTCGAACGGGCTGATGCCCAGCTTGTCGAACAGGCCGTCGGTCATGATCGCCGGCGAGGCGGTGGGATCCAGCAGCGACCCGGTCTGATCGATGACATCGGGGCCGAACCCGGAGCTTGCCGCAGGAGAGATCGTGCCGTTTCCATCGGACAGGTACTTGTACAGCTTGGCGCAGCGGCCAAGTGCCTTCATGGCCGGAGGTTCCGTGGGGGCAGGCGGCGGCGGGCTCACCTGCGGCAGCGGAACGCCATCCGCCGGCAGGTACGCCGACACCAGCGCCGCCGGACCGGTCGGCATCTCAAAGATCATGTCCTTGATCTGCCATGCTGTGCGGTCGAAGCCGTCGCGGCCGACCTCGATGGCCGGACGACCAGCCATGTCGAGCGGCTGTGCCTGAAGGCTGAAGCCCTTCTTGAGGGTCGTGGCCCGCACGTCCTCGATGTATGCGTCGAGCAGACCGGCCTGGTCCGCCCCTCCGAAGCGCAGGATGGTCCCGTTCACCACCTCGTTGTAGTGGAACGTCACGGTGCATATGTCGGCGGGCGAGATGCCGAGGGACGTGGCGAGGTCAACGACCGGGTAGCCCGGGATGGGCTCCGTGGCTCCTTCGACGGCGGACCAGACCAGCGGCCAGGCAGAGACGCTGCGAGGGAGCAGCCCTGCCAGGTCAGCACAGGTCAGGTCGCCCATCGCGGCCGGAACCCCGGATGCTGTCGGGGCGGCCGAGGACGATGCGACAGGGATCGACGCGGCCGGCATCGGGCTTGGCGATTGCGCCGCTGCACCCGCGCCACCCATGAGCAGCAACCCCACCGCGATGACCGCGATCATCGAATGTCCGCGCACCGTCGAGACCTCCACTGTCGCCGGCAGTCGGCTTGAACGTCAATGAGTCGGTGGTGTACCCGCCAGCTCGACCGCGTCGACCTCGTTGTAGTCCGGGACGCTGGAATCGATGGTGACCCGGATGCGGTCGGTTGCGAAGTCGGTCGCCGTGAGCCGTGGCGAGAATATGCCGATGGCACCCGTCGGTGTCGGGTCGGTGCCCTCCCACAGGGTGACCCAGGTCCCGTCGGCGGTGTGGTATGCCTCCACCCTAGTGACGAACCCGGGGCTGAAGGATTCGTGGATGCCGATGCCCGTCGGGATGACCGCCTGGTCGAACCGGAGGTCGAGCCATTCGGTGCTGCCGTCCTTGAGCTTGGGTGTCCAGGCCAGCTGGCTATCCCCGTAGTCGGTGACGTTGGGTTCGCCCGTGGCACTCATGGCCGACCACTGGGTGCCCGACCCGTATTCGGTGCTCGCAGAGGCGGTGAGCGCCCACTGGTGGATCGCGCCACTCGGTCCTGTCCCTGAGGGACTGGCCCCCGGGTTCGGCTCGGTGGTCGCGCCGGGAGTGGCGTCCGCGGTCTCGGGCGATGGCTGGGCGGTCGCCCCGGCTGTGGCTCCCGCGGTCGGCGCGAACGTCGGCTCGGCAGTGGCCTGGGGGGTTGGCAGCATGGTCGGCTGGGCGGTCGTGGCCGGGATGGACGGTGTCGGTGGGCCGCCGACCGTCGGGTTCACGATGCGGCCGGCAGCCGCCTTCACGATGGGCAGCACGTCCGACTCCGCGGTACCAAGGCCGCCCACGAAGACCTTGGCCACGACAGGGCCGATCCGGAAGAAGACGTTCTGGAGCGTCACGACCTGTTCGCTGACGACGGCCTCACCGGCAAAGTGACGATAGCCATCGCCGATCTGGATGTCCCCGGAGACCTCCGACAATCCGCCGGCGGCCTCCGAGAGGGTCGGTCCGGCCGCGTCCAGGAATGCCTGGGCCGCTTCAGGCGACGGGAACAGGTAGCGGAAGTCAAAGACCCTGAGGAGTGGCCCCTCGGCCTGAGCACTCCAGGTCTGCTCGACGATCGCGAGGCCACCGCTCGTAGCGAAGTCAGCGGTATCGATGGTGAACGCTGAACCATCGGTGATGCCCTCGGCGGACATGCCCGCGGGCAGGTCGGCGGCCGTCAGCAACATCGATGCTGCTGCCACGCTTGCCCGATCGATGGCGGCCGGCGACGCCGGCGCCTGGCCGAGCACGACCGCAGGCCCGAGCAGGGCGGTGCATATCGCCACGACGAACGCCCGGCCAGCGAGGGTGCGGTGCATCGGGCGCAGTATGGCCGCCAGCGCAACCCTTGGGAAGGGTCCCACGTCGGGCTGCCGACGCCGGGATTGACTGGCGGTGGTCCACGCATCAGCATCCGCCCGACCGGCGCAGCCTGACGCATCGAACGATGGAAACGAGGGACCCATGAGACAGCGCGGAGCGGCGATGCTGGCGGGAGCGACCCTGATAGCCGCTCTCGTCACGACCCCGGCCGTCCACGCGCAGTCACCGGCAGCCTCGCCGGCGGTCTCCGCGGCCGCGTCACCTGCCCTGGGCACGCCCCAGACCGAGCAGTTGCCCGCCATCCCGACCGATGTACCGACACCGGCCGACGTCTCGGCGGGTACCCCGGTCGAACAAGCCGCGGCGGTCGCCGACCTGCTGAACGGCGACCGGACCGGCTGGCTGCCGGCCATCCTCACCGCCTATCGACTGTCGGGCTACTCCATCGTGGATGCGGCCAGTCAGCCCGTGGGCATGCCCCCCATCGACCCGTCCACAGCGATGGTGGACGCACTGCAACCACATCCCACGGTCGGCTTCTGGGAGCTGTGGCTGCTGGCGAACGTCCAGCACGGTGCGGCCATCTCCATGACCGACTGGGCGGGCATGATGACCAGCGGCTATGAGGCGACGCTTACTGAGGCCGGGCTCGCAGACGGCACCACGATGGACCCTGCGGACATGGCGGCCGCCGCACTCGACGACATCGCCAACGGCGCTGCCAGCAGCGTCCCCGAGCGGGCGTTCTTCTCGGCATTCATCGCTGGGCGAGCCGCCACCATGGGCGCGGACCCGTCGCTGCCGGGTGTCTCGCCGGACGACGTGTGGCTTGATCCGGTGTCGTTCGAGTTATTGACGCGCGAGTTCGGTATGGACCTGGTCCTCGACGCGCTGCCCGATGCCCTGGCCTACGAAGCCGCCCACGCCTCGACCACCAGCCATTCCGCGACCGCGGATCTCGCGACCATCGCGAGCGCAGCCGTCGTTGCGGGTCCGGGTGATCCGACTGAGACCCCACCCTCCGGGCAGGCCGGACCGACCTTGGACCAGGCAGCAGGCGATTCATTCTTCCAGGCCTGCGTGCCATCCTCCAAGTTCGAGGCGCAGGGACAGGGCATCCTGAAGGGTCTCATCAAGACGATCTTCAAGGGCCAGAGCGTGATGTCATCGGAGTTGACCAAGAACTTCACGGACGCGAAGTTGAAGTTGCCGGGTGTCATCGATGTGATCGCCGCGAACCACCCGGGAACGGTTGCCGACCCCGCGGCCGCAGAGGCACTCAAGGGGCGCTACGACGTGTTCAACAAGGTCGCCATGCCCATCGCTGGCGCGGTGCTGGAGGTCACCAAGATCATCGCGTACCAGCTGGGTATCACGGTCGTGGGCGAGCTCCAGCCGGATCCGATCAAGCGGACATATGACGGCGGTCAGAAGGGTGTCATCACGGTCCACATCAGCTTCGACCCCAGTGGCGAGGAAGTCCTCTACTGCATGGACTTCCTGCTCCAGGCACTCGGTCTGAGCATCTCCCTACCACCAAAGGGGGAGCTCGACGCCCCAACACAGCTGACGTTGGTGACGGGGTTGGAGCACCTGGACCAGGACAGATCGCCCGCTTGGTTCCATGCCGTGAAGCCCGACGGAGGCGTTGTGACCGGGGGGATCAGTGGCAAGCAGGGTAACCAGATGACGGTCGATCCGAACAAGCCCGAGCCGTTCACCTTCAAGGTCCGGGCGGATCTGGCGCTCAAGGACTCGAACATCGGCAAAGACTTCTCGGACGCGTGGAGCACCGTCGCATCCGGCGCGACAGGCGGTGCCATCAAGGGCATCGCCAACTACGTGGAACGGATGAAGATCTTCGGTGGCCGTGTGCTGCCCTTCGATGGCGTCGACTTCGGGCCCAAAGGCACATGGCGCGGCACCATCACGGTGACGTACTCGCAGGCCGAGTCCCATTCCACGGTCGAGAGTGGCAAGGGCTACTCCACAACGCGCACTGTGAGCAGTCGAACCGATATCTCTGACACGTACACCCTGCATGGGAACGATCCGGAACTCACGCCGGGCACGCCCTTCGAGTCGGAAGACGTGGCCCTCACCGGCCGACAATCGACCACGGGTGGCATGTCCACGAATGATCTGACCTCGACCATAGCGCGGACGGCCGAGAAGGACCCTATGAAGGCAGCGGACACGAAGCGGATCATCGGCTGCGACTGGACCGAGTTCGAGCAGGACCGGGCAGAGGGAGCCTGGGGGTTCGCCAGCGACGCCACGGCCAGCGTGATCGTGCGGTATGACGGCAGCTACACCATCTCGATCCGACCGGCGGCCCACGTCGTCACGGTGCCGGACGAGGAGACGCACCGGTACGCGCCGACCCGTGGCATGGACTGCTATGGGGCGTTGTCGAGTTCCAACAGCAGCTATCTCACACCGCCTTCAGCGGCCTGGGACTACCACGGGGACGATGTGCAGGGAACGGTCGACCTGCGCAAGGACACCATCTCGGGCTCGCGGACCACGGAGCAGCCCGACGGATCGGTGGTCACGGTCACCTGGGACCTGCACCACGTTGGCCCGATCATGCCGCCCAGCAACTAGATCCTGGGCGGCCGCCCCCGCGACCCTTGGGAAGCGGCCGAAAGGTCTAGGGGTACAGGCCCCGGAGCGCGGTGGCGCTGGCCACACGATCGACCGCCAGCAGGTAGGCCGCCGTGCGCATATCGCACGTCTCGCGCTTGGCCATCGCGAGGACCTCTCCGAAGGACCGATCCATGATCTCCCGCAGCTTGGCGTTGACGACCGACTCGGTCCAGTGGTCCCGGTTGAGATCCTGGACCCACTCGAAGTAGGAGACCGTCACGCCGCCGGCGTTACACAGGATGTCCGGGATGAGAAAGATGCCGCGTGCGGCCAGGATGTCGTCAGCGTCAGGGGTCGTGGGGCCGTTCGCCGCTTCGGCGATGAGCCGCGCCTTGATGCGTGACGCATTGCCGGCCGTGATCTGGTTCTCCAGGGCGGCCGGCACCAGGATGTCGCAGTCGAGCTCCAGCAGGTCGACATTGGCGACGTCGACAGCACCCGGGAAACCCTGGACCGTGCCGTGCTCCGACTTCCAGGTCTGGACCGCCTTGACGTCCAGGCCGCGGGGGTTGCTGATACCGCCGGAGGAGTCTGAGACGGCGACGATGCGCGCACCCAGCTCGGCGAGCAGCACCGCTGACGTGGCACCTGCGTTGCCGAAGCCCTGGACCACGACCCGCGATCCAGCGATGGTCATGCCCAGGTGTGCCGCGGCCGACTCGATGCAGTAAACGGCACCGCGGGCGGTCGCCTCCGCGCGCCCCTCGGAGCCACCCAGGGACACCGGCTTGCCCGTGACGACACCGGGGACGGTGTGTCCCGCATGCATCGAGTAGGTGTCCATGATCCAGGCCATGACCTGGGCATTGGTGTTGACGTCCGGTGCCGGGATATCCCGCTCGGGGCCGATGAGCACGCCCAGCTCTGTCGTGAAGCGGCGTGTCAGACCTTCCAGCTCGCGCTTGGACAACTGCTTGGGATCGACCGCGACACCGCCCTTGCCACCCCCGAACGGGATGCCCACGACCGCGCACTTCCAGGTCATCCACATGGCGAGGGCCTTGACCTCGTCCAGGTTGACGTCCTGGTGATATCGAAGGCCACCCTTGGCAGGTCCCCGCACGATGTTGTGGTGGACGCGATAGCCGGTGAAGACCCGCACGCTCCCGTCATCCATCTTGACCGGGAAGTGGACCTTGAACTCGCGCTGGGGCTCGCGGAGGACCAGACGCATGCCGGGGTCCAGGTGGAGCAGCTCCGCGGCGTGGTCGAACTGACGTTGTGCCACCTGCCAGATGTTGATCGGCTGGGTGGCTTGCTCGATGGTCATGGGTACCGTGATCCTCGCGAAAGGCGGCGAGCGCCGAGCCTCATCCTGAGGCGGGCTGGCTCGCGATGCGTCGAATTGACGCAACTCTACAACGGACCGCCCGCTTGGACCCCCGACGAAGGTACCGATGCGCAACTCCCGCGCTACCAGACCGCAACCTGCGTTCCGGCCCCGCCACGCGACGTCATGCCGGCCGGTAGCATGGTCCGACGATGACGATGCGGCCGAGCGACCAAGCTCCTCGACACTGCCTGGTCACGGGCGCGTCGTCCGGCATCGGGCGCGCGGTCGCCGAACGCCTCGTCGCCGATGGCTGGGACGTGACGGTCCTCGTCCGGCGCGAGGAGGCGCCGGTAGGGACGCGGGTCGTTGTTGGCGACGCGGCATCCGCGGCGGACCTGCAGCGCTCCATCGAGTTCGCTGCCGGTGAGGGTGGCCTCCTCCACGGCCTGGTCTGCGCGGCGGGAGTGCCGCCATCGGGGCCTTGGGACGACGCCGATCACTGGACCGACGTCCTCCGGGTGGACCTGACCGCGGCGTATGACGCCGCACGCCTTGCCTGGCCGGCGCTGGTCAGCGCGGCGGGGTCCGTGGTGTTCGTGGGCAGCATCGTGGGTACCGCGGAGGGTTCCGGCCGCTCCCCGGCGTACGCGGCCGCGAAGGCGGGACTGGAGGGGCTGGCGCGGTCGCTCGCGGTCATCGGCGGACCCGATGATGTGCGCGTGAACGTGGTGGCGCCGGGTGCCATCGACACCCCGTTCGACACGCTCGCCTTCCCTGCTGATGCGCGACCGGACGTGCCGCTTGGTCGCATGGGCACGGCTGGGGAAGTGGCTTCGATCGTCGCCCTATTGCTGTCCCCAGCGTCCAGCTACGTCACGGGTGCCACGTGGCGGGTGGATGGCGGCCGGACCGCGCTGTCCACCACCGCAGCGGCCATCAAGGCGCGGGGATGACGGACCCGGTCGACCCCTGGAAGCGCGTCTCGCGTCGGGTCGGCTACCAGAACCCGTGGATCACGGTCTTCCACGACGAGGTCGTCCGACCGGATGGGTCGCCGGGCATCTATGGCGTCGTGCACTTCGACAACACCGCCGTCGGTGTCGTGGCCATCGACCACCAGGACCGGGTGGCCCTCGTGGTGCAGCATCGGTACACCCTCGGTCATCGATCGTGGGAGATCCCGGAGGGCGGCGCACCGCCCGGGGAGTCGCCGCTCGAGGGTGCGCAGCGGGAGCTGCGCGAGGAAGCCGGGGTCGTGGCCTCGGACTGGCGCGAGATCACCCGGATCCATGTCTCGAACTCGGTCACGGACGAGGAGGCGATCCTGTTCCTCGCCACGGGCCTGACCCATGGCCCGACGGCACTGGAGTCGACCGAGAGTGACCTGACCCTCGATTGGGTGGCTTTCGACGAGGTGATGGCGATGGTCATGGATGGCCGCATCACGGACGCCATGTCCGTCGTCGCGCTCCAACGGATCGCGCTCGAGCGGGGCCGGTCGTCCTGACGGAGGATGTTCGGCTGTCGGTCTATGCATGACCGAATGGGGCGCTCTGCATACTATCTGCCCATGAAGAAGCATACGACCATGGACCTGGACATGGACCTGGTGGATGAGGCCTCGGTCGCGCTCGGCACACGTCGGATCAGTGAGACCGTCCACGCGGCGCTTGCCGAAACGGTCGCACTTCGGCGCAGGCTCCGGCTCCTGGAACTCGACCCGGATCTGACGCTGGAACGACTCGATTCGGAGCGACGCGACCGGCATCCTGCGGCGCGGTGAAGACACTGGCGGACACGACGGTCCTCATCCTGGCCAGACGGGACGAGCGAGTACGGACCTGGCTGACAACCGCGGCGATCCGCAACGATATCGCCCTCTGCGACCAGGTGGTCCTGGAATACCTTCGGGGCGCCCGCAGCGCATCTGAGTTCGAGGTGTTCGAGGAGGTATTGGCGGCATTCCCGTTGCTCCGCGTCGAGCCCCAGGACTGGGATCGGGCGCGCACGCTCTACCGCTCACTTGCCCGAGTGAGCGGGGGATACCAACAGAGCGTGCCCATCGCAGACGCCCTCGTCGCTGCCGTCGCCCAGCGCAATGACGTCATGCTCGTCCACTACGACGAGGACTTCGACCGGATCGCGAGTGTGACGGGCCAAGCCCACCAGTGGGTGGTGCCACGCGGGTCTGCCTGACCCGGCCACCGTATGCGGGACGGCAGGGCCTGACCTGCCGTGGCTCACGGGGCCACCTTCGCCTCCCGATCCCTGGTACCTCTGTGCTGGCCTCAGGATGCGTCAGCTCTGACACCTGCGGGCGGAGTAGCGGACGACCGAGCGCCGTCCGGGAGCCTTCGACCGGTCTCGCCCGTCATCCAGGCGCTGGCGAGCACCAGATCGGCGGACGGCGACGTCACCGGGGGTCCCGTGGTCCGGTCGGACGTGGTCGCGGGCACTTCGTCCGTCCGATCGTGGCTGGGCTGATACATCGACAGCTCGCCACCGGCCGGTTCCGGGCAAGAGCAACGGCCCGGCGGAGATGCCGCCGGGCCGTCGAGAGCGAACGTGAACGGGCTCAGCCCGACCGTGACCTCAGGAAGCGAGGACCTGCTCCGGCTCGGCATCCCCGATGGGGAATGCCTCGGGCTCCAGGGCCGGATCGGCCATCCGGCGAAGCTTGGGGATGGCGAACGAAGCCGCGGACCCAAAGGCCACGAACACCGCACCGATGAGGATGGCCGGCTTCATGCCGTCCGTGAATGCCTGGGGCGACGCGTAGCTGCCCCCGAAGGCGGTGAACACGGACGCCAGGACCGCGACCCCAAAGACACCACCAACCTCGCGGATGGCGTTGTTGGCACCCGATGCCTGACCTTCCTCCTGCGGACGGACCGCAGACAGGACCACGTTGGCGACCGGTGCGAAGAACAGGCCCATGCCGACACCCGAGATGATGAACGGCAGGATCAGCTGCGAGTACTCGACCGTTGGCGTGGCGACCACGCCGAGCCAGGCGAGTCCGAAGGCCTGCATCGCGAGGCCGACACCCATCAGCAGGCCACCGCCGACCCGGTCAGACATGGCTCCCGCGATAGGTGCCACGAAGATGGGGGCAAGGGTCCAGGGCAGGATGCGCAGACCGGCCTGGAAGGGCGAGTACCCCTGGGCGATCTGGAGGTATTGGCTGAGCAGGAACACCGCGCCGAACATCCCGAAGTACATCAGGAGCGAGGCCAGGTTGGCCATCGAGAAGGCCCGGCTCTTGAAGAAGTGCAGCGGCAACATGGGTGCCGGCGAGCGTCGCTCCCAGAAGGCGAAGGCGACCAGCGAGATGATGCCAACGGTCATGAAGCCGACGATGAACGGGCTGGTCCAGCCCAGCTCCTCGCCCTTGATGACGGCCCAGACCACGCCCAGCAGGCCGATGCTCACGAGCGCGAGCCCGGGCAGGTCCAGCTTGTCGGCCGGCCCGCGGCTCTCATCCAGCCGTGCCCACGCGAGCGGCAGCAGGATCAGCCCGATGGGCACATTGAGCCAGAAGATCCAGTGCCAGTTGATGCCTTCCACG
>Ga0302322_100005687_pt1 | contig 10954 bp, 5 predicted proteins | sample Fen_T0_2_FD_203757 | JGI IMG/M metagenome (GOLD analysis project Ga0302322, IMG submission 203757) | Peat permafrost microbial communities from Stordalen Mire near Abisko, Sweden - Fen_T0_2 | ecosystem: Environmental > Terrestrial > Soil > Wetlands > Permafrost | place: Sweden: Abisko... | reverse complement strand
TCTGGCTGCTCCGGGTTCGCCGTTGTAATCTGGGCGGTGTACATTTTTTCGTGGCCGGTGGTGGCGGCGGCTTCTCCGCAATCCATTCGTGTGGTAATGGACAACCACTATCCGCCGTTCGCTATGCGAGGCGCGGACGGAGAATTGCAGGGTATCTTGGTTGATCAATGGCGACTTTGGGAGCGAAAGACCGGTATCAAGGTGGAGATCCAAGGCATGGATTGGGGGCAGGCGCAAAAACGGATGCGTGCGGGAGAGTTCAACGTTCTCGATACCGTCTTCAAGACGCAGGAACGGATGGAGTATTTACTATTTTCCAAGCCGTACCAGAAGATCGAGGTACCTATTTTTTTTGACAAGGAGATCGCTGGTATCATTGACGCGAAATCGTTGCAGGGTTTCCCGGTAGGAGTTAAGACGGGAGATGCTGACATCGACCTTCTGCGGGCGAACGGAGTGGATACTCTACTGCAGTTCGAGAGCTATGAGGAGGTTTTGCAAGCGGCGCGTGATCACAAGGTGACAGTTTTCGTCGTCGATCTGCCGCCCGCGCTTTATTATCTGCATAAATTTAGTCTACAGGATGAGTTTCGGCATTCCGCACCTCTGATGAGGGGCGAGTTTCACCGGGCGGTGGCGAGAGGAAACACCGCACTTTTGCAGACGGTCGAGGATGGGTTCGCGCGGATCTCTGCGGCGGAATATAAGGATATCGAGGACAAGTGGTATGGCGTTGAAAATTTTGGCCAGCGTTCCCTGCGCTGGCTTCTGCCGGTGGCTGCTAGTTGTATCGGAGCTGTGCTGTTTCTCTTCGCCTGGAACCGTACGCTGCAGCGTACCGTTCGGCGACGTACCGTTGAATTGAAGGCGAGCCAGGCGCTGTTTCAGTCAATTTACCATTCGGTCAATGACGCGATTTTCATTCATGATCTGGAGACGGGTGTGGTGGTCGATGTGAACGAGAGGATGTGCGCGATGTATCGTTGCACGCGTGAGGAGGCGTTGGGGATGGCCGTTAAGCAGTTTAGTTCGGACATCGCCCCCTACGGACAGGCCGAGGCGCTCGGCTGGTTGCGCAAGGCGGCGACGGGCGAACCCCAGACGTTCACGTGGCATTGCGGCCGTAGGGATGGCACCCTTTTCTGGGGAGAGGTGAGCATGTGCCGAGCTCACATTGGTTCGATTGATAGGATCGTTGTCACGGTGCGCGACCGGACGGCGAAGCAGGAGGAGGAAAATGCTTTGCGGGAAAGGCTGGCATCCCAGCAGCGGCTGGAAGCAATCGCCGAGGCCACGCCCGGAGTGCTTTACGTCTTTAGGCGCGGGACCGATGGTTCGGCCTCGTTTCTTTTTGCCAGCCCGCGCATCGAGGAGATTTATGGCGTTTCGCGGGAGGAACTGTTGCGGGACGGATTGGCGATCCTAAAAATTGTCCACCCGGACGACGTGGCGCGCATGCAGGATTCGATCGCCGCATCGGCCCGTTCGTTGCAGGAATGGACGCTTTCGTACCGGATGATTCATCCTAAGCGAGGAGTGATCTGGGTGGAAGGGCACGCCACGCTGAGGCGTGAGCCGGATGGTAGCACGCTCTGGCACGGCTTCACTTTTGAAATCACGGATCGTGTGAACGCTGAAATGAAGTTGAAAAAGGCGAATGCAGTTTTACAGATTCGCGCGGCTTGTGATCAGGCATTGGTTCGGGCCGACGATGAGCAAACGTTGTTGCGCTCGGTGTGTGCGACCGCAGTCGAGGCAGGTGGCTATCGCATGGCCTGGATTGGTCTTGCTGAGAACGACGAAGGTCGGTCTGTGCGGCCGGTGGCAATGGCGGGCCTGGAGGCTGGTTACCTAGTGACGACTCGGGTCAGTTGGGCAGATAACGAGTATGGTCGCGGACCGGCTGGCACGGCGGTGCGCACAGGGGAAACGGTGGTAGCTCAGAATCTGGCAACCAACCCGGCTTTTGCCCTCTGGCGTACCGAGGCGATGAAGCGTGGTTATGCGGCGATGCTCGCGATCCCGATTTTTTGCGACGGGACAATATTCGGCGCGTTGATGATCTACTCGGCCCGTCCGGAGGATTTTGCGCCGGACGAAGTATCGGTGTTTGCAGAGTTGGTGGCCAATCTCGGCGTGCGGCTCGAAGCGATCAGGGCCAAGGAACTGCGACTCCGTGCCGAGACCGAACTGCGCAAGTCTCAGGATCAACTGACGGCAACGCTCAATGCTTTGCCTGATCTGCTTTTCGAAGTGGACCGTGGAGGTCGTATCTATGATTTTCGCGCACCGCACACGAGATCGCTTTTCATCCCGCCCGATTCGTTTCTGGGACGGACGTTTGCGGAGGTCATGCCAGCCGACGTAGTCTCGGTGCTAAAGGCTGGTCTGGATGAGGCTGCGGACCATGGGCGGCATTTTGGTGGCACCTACTCATTGCCGATGCCGGATGGTTTGAAATGGTACGAGTTGTCGATCGCCCTAAAAAAGGAGGCGAGGGTGGATGGACAACGCTTCATCGTGCTGGTGCGCGATGTTACCAAGCGTAAACTGGCGGAGGAGGCGCTGCGGGAGAGCGAGCGCTATAGCCGGACCTTGTTCGATCAAACTCCGATCGGTCTCATGCTCTGCCGGATGGACGGGAGCATTGTCGATGTGAACCCGGCTTGTGCGCGCATCATCGGCCGGACTGTGGAGGAATCGTTGACTCTGACTTATTGGGAACTTACTCCGCACCGTTTTGCGGAGCGAGAAACGCAACAACTCGATAGTCTTCGCACCATCGGGCGGTATGGTCCGTACGAAAAACAATACATCCACAAAGACGGGCATCTTGTACCTGTTCGATTGAATGGGTTGATCATCCATCAACGCGGTGAGGATTTCATCTGGTCGAGTATTGAGGATATCACGGAGCGTCTCCAGGCGGAGGCGGCGTCGCGCCTCAGCGCGGACCGTCTGCAACAGGCGGTGCTTGTTTCACAGATCGGGATTTTTGACCACGATCACGTTGCAAATTCGATGTATTGTTCGCCGGTTCTACGGAGCATTTATGGGCTAGGCGCGGATCAGCCGGTGAACATCGCAGATTACCTCGAACGCGTGCACCCGGACGATCGTGAATGGATTGCCCGTGCCGTCCAGTGTTCCCTCGAACCTACCGGGGGCGGTTTGTTCGATGTCGAGTTGCGCATTATTCGTCCCGACGGCGTTGTCCGTCGGGTGACGACGAGGGCGCAAACCCAGTTCACAGGTACAGGCGTAGAATGCCGTCCGATGCGCACAGTGGGCGCAGTAGTTGACATCACCGATCGCAAACTGGCTGAGGATGCACTCGCGGCCCGCACGAACCAGGTGCAGCATGTGCTTGGTGCGGCCAATTGTTTGTTGTGGCAATCCATCGTGACCCGCCGCGCGGCCGGTGGGTTTGACTGGCAGCTCTATATCCCGCATTCGAGCCTTTACCAGCGGCTCTTTGGAAAAGACCCAGGTAATCCGCCGGTGCTACATTGGGAGGAGTTGGCGGTTCCTGAACTTGATGCGATGCATGCGACGTGCCTGCAAGCGCTCACCTCAGGGGCATCTTCTTACGAACAGGAATTCCATGCCGTGGTCGATGGGCGGACTGTCTGGTTGCGCGAACAAGTTTCGGTTAATCGCGATGTAGGTTCAGCCTGGATACTCGTCGGGGTCATTACGGACATCACGGAGCGAAAAGCAGCGGAGGCATTGTTGAGGGAAAATGAAGGCCGGCTGGCTGGGATTATTGATTCCGCCATGGACGCCATTGTCACGACCGACGAGAGCGGTCAGATCGTCGTTTTTAACCATGCCGCGGAAGGAACTTTTTGTTGTTCGGCGAGTGCGGCGATCGGTCAGTCGGTCGAGCGGTTTATCCCCCAGTCGATGCGTGCGATTCACGCGGAGTACCTGCGGCGGGAGAGCGAGAATCAGGAGCAAGGCAAGGTCTTTAGGTTAGTCAGTGGGTTCGGCTTGCGGGCCAATGGCGAGGAGTTTCCCTGCGAGGCGTCCGTTTCCCATATTGTGGTTAAGGGGCAGCGTCTTTTCACCGTGATTTTGCGCGATGTGTCTGCACGCGTTCGGGCGGAAGCGGAGCGGAAAACGCTGCAGGCGCAGGTGCTTCGCTCGCAACGGTTGGAGAGCGTTGGCCGCCTTGCCGGTGGCATCGCCCATGACTTGAACAATATTCTCGCTCCGATCGTGCTGGGCGCGCCGATGCTTCGAGAGGTCATGCAGAACCAAGACGATCGCGATACGCTAAATGCGATGGAGGTCAGCGCCAATCGTGGGGCGAAAATAATCGCGCAGCTCCTGACCTTTAGTCGTGGCGGTGGCGGCGAACGGGTGCCGATACAACTGGCGCTAATCGTTCGCGAGATGGTGGCAATTATCCGCGAGACGTTTCCCAAAAATATCACGGCCAATACGGAGGTGCCGCGCGAGGTTTGGCCCGTGCGTGGCGATGCCACGCAATTGCACCAGGTGCTAATGAATTTGTGCGTCAACGCCCGCGATGCCATGCCAGCGGGCGGCATCTTAACGCTCGGCTTGGAAGGCCTCGTGCTCGACCAGGCTGCGGCGGGAAAAATGGCCGGACTTCAACCGGGGCCGTATGTGTTGCTGAGTGTGACGGATACCGGTACAGGTATCGCTCCGGAGGTGATCGATAAGATTTACGACCCATTCTTTACCACCAAAGAGGTAGGCAAGGGCACCGGGCTGGGGCTTTCCACCGTCCTGGGGATTGTCCAGGATCACGCTGGCGTGGTGCACGCCGACTCGTGTCTTGGAGGTGGCACAAAGTTTAGCGTTTATCTGCCCGCGGTGGAGTCTGGTGCAAATTTGGCTCCGGCCGCAGTTGACGTGCCGCAACTGCGCGGTAACGACGAACTCATTCTCCTGGTTGACGATGAGGCCTATGTACGCCTGGTGACCCGACGTTTGCTCGAACGGAATGGCTACCGAGTGGTTGAGGCCGCCAATGGCCGCGAGGCGCTGGCCAGTCTCGAACAAAATCGTCTCCTTATCGCTGCGGTAGTCACCGATCTGATCATGCCGGAATGCGACGGACCTTCCTTCATTCTGGAATTGAGAAAACTCGATCCCGCTTTGCCGGTGATTGCCACCAGCGGTCACGTGGCGGGGGTCGACCAGGCTTTGCTTAACCGGGCGCATATTCAGGCCGTACTGGAGAAACCGTTTGAGATCTCTGAACTGCTCGAACAACTCGACCGCGTCCTGCATCCACCGGCGAGCCACGCTAAATAACGAAGGGCTTCAACCGAGTTGCCGCAGAGATTGTTTGCGGGCCAGGCTGGAGAGCAGGACAAGTAGTGCCGCGGTGAAAACCGGGTTGATCGCGCCACCGCCGCTTCCGCTTTCGCCGGAACTGCCAGCACCGCCTGAAATGACCGTTACCCTGGCGGTGTTGCTCGTAAGTACCGTGGCGCCGCCGAGGGCGTTGAGGTTGGCGGTTACAACAACGTAATAAGATCCAGCGTCGACGGTGGCAGCGCTCGCGATCACGTAGTTTGGACTCGTTGCGCCATTGATGGCAGTTGAGTCTTTGTACCATTGGTAGGTGAAGGTAGCCCCAGTGCCGGTCGCGTTGACGTTGAGAGAGAAACTCTGACCGGTGGTTGCAGTTATATTGGTCGGTTGACTGGTAATGTAGGGCTGAACTCCCCAGCTACTGCCAACAATGGCCGCGGCGTTTTCTCGAAACACCCGCGAGCCGTCGCAGGCATAGAGGTGGCCACTAGGAATCCCAAGAGGTTGGGTGTTTACGGCAGTGGCGAGACTGACGATGCTGGCTGGATCGGCGTAGGTCGCCAGTGCACCGATGTAGATATTGCCTGCGGGCAGTGGGACGTACTTTGTGGCCGCAAGATACTGGTTTATGGTGAGGTCCGGGCTGGTAAAATAGGGAACCAGCCGGTTCGAGTAGCTCATGACGTCGCCCATCTGTTCGTTGGGGTTTGCTGCTGGATCGGTCGTCGTCGTATTGTGGACGGCAAAAACCATGCCATAAGAATAATTGCTGTCGTAGGTCGCAGAGATTGCGCTCTTAGTGTAGCGATCGTGGTTTAGGCCGAAATTATGCCCGAGTTCGTGGGCCACCACGAGATAGCTCATGCCATAACGGATGACGGCGAAGTGTCCGTAGATATTGGCATAGCCGCCCCATTGTGGATCCGTGGGCTTGGTGTAAACGAGCACGTGGGTCGCGCCAGTCAGGGTTGCTTTCTGCACGGCGAAACTTCCGACCTCTGTCGTTGAATCGCGGACCGTGCCCCACAACGTCTCCATGGGCGTGTCACCGTGATCGGGGCATTGAAAACTTCCAAGGTAAGCCCAGCGGACGTTGATCGAGCTGTTGGTGAGGACGAGGTTTGCGGCCTCAATCTTAGCCTTCATCGAGGAGTCAATGAGCGAGGCACCGTTTCCGTCGGGAGCGCTGGTGTTGGCCTGCGCGAGTGCGAGGTTGTCATAGAGCACGACCACACCTGACCGGTAGTTCCCTCCAGTGTCTTGGACAAGCGCCGACGTGACCGTTTGGTCGGTAGCTAGCTTGGTTTCCATCGCACTTTGTCCACTGGTGTTTGGCGATTGATTCGGCAAGGCACCGCACCCGCTGGCTTCGATCTCATCGGAGGTGCGTGAAACCGAAACGCGATCCTGGCGGATATGAATTTCAACCGGAGCCTCGCCCGCGACGGTGACAATGGCGTCGAGGCCCTCGGCCGTCGCCACCGCGACAAAACTTTCGCCCGCGATGACACTGCGTCCGATCCAAGTGGTGAACCGTCCCTCATCTCTGACCGTATCAAGCAGGAAGGTGATTGCCGACGATTCAGGCGTTGGTTTTACGGTGAAAGAATCCGGTCGGTATTCCCTCCAGTTGGCGACTTGGTGAAGCACGCTGGGTAACACTTCGTGGATGGCGTCTGGTGAGGGTACCGGCGGAATCGACTGAAGTGCGGTTGCTGCGTTATCGCTGTGTGCCGTCGCCAGCGAGAGGTGGGCAATAGCGAGGTCGGATCGATGGTTGCTTGGCGAATCGGCGGCGGAATCCGTGGTCTTGGTGAGAGGTTCGGCTTGGCGTGAAAGATAGGCCGTGATTGCACCGCCGAGCGTGAGTGCAGCGAGGGCAAGCCACTTAAAATGGGTATTTTTCATGGTTGGGGTAAGGCTAGAGACGACCCATCGCTGGATGGTAGAGTCAGGCTGGAGATATGGGCCGTGCCACAGCCTGATCGGCGCACACTGACCTTCCGCCTGAATTGAGGCAAGCGAGTCTTGGCGTGCTTTGAAGGTTACTCTCCCGTCAGGTAATCCAGCAACCTGCCTAACAAAGCGTTTGTTTCGGCGTAAATGGCAGCGTGCGCGCTCAGAATTTCGGCCTCGGTTTGGATATAGGGGGCCGGCTGGAGTTCGGCGCGGCAGTTTTCCAGCAACGCACGGGCGCCCTCGGGTGTCGTTTCGAGATGGAACTGCAGCCCAAGCGTACGGCGACCGACTTGAAACGCCTGGTTCGCGCTGGCAGCGCTGCGGGCGAGGTGAACGGCGCCGGGCGGGAGGTCAAACGTCTCGCCATGCCAGTGGAAAGCGGTGAACTGTTTTGGGAAATTAAACGAGTCGCCATCGGTAGGTTCGGCATTGAGCGGGAACCATCCGATCTCTTTTTGAACGTTTTGGGAAATGCGAGCGCCGAGGGCGCTGGCGATAAGTTGGGCACCAAGGCACACCCCAAGTACCGGCACGCCGGCTTGTACGGCTTCGCGGATGAAGTGTTTCTCGTCGCGCAGCCACGGCAACTCCGCCTCGTCGTTCACGCTCATCGGCCCGCCCATGATAATTATCAGGTCGAGGCCGAGCGGTGAGGGGAGTGTGGCGGTGTCAAAAAATCGGGTATAACCGATCGCGGCTTTTCGCTCAGTTAGCCACGGGCCGATGCCGCCAAGTCCTTCGAATGAGACGTGCTGCAAAACATGGGCTTTCATCATGCGGGATCGTTGAAGCGTTTGAGCTTTAAGATGCGCTTTGGGTCGAAGCGGCAAAGCAAAAAAAATCCGCCGGACGTGCCGGCGGATTTTGACTAAGGATGATTTTGAAGTGGCGACTATTTCTTTTTAACCGGGCTCGCACTCGCCTTCTGCAATTCGGCAATTCTGCCTTGTGCGGACGTCAGCTTGGTCTGCAAGTCGGCCACCTGCGTGGTGGCATCCTCTGCTTGTTTCTGGAGGTTGGATGCGCCAGCTCTTGCCTGAGCGTACATCTCTTGGGACTTGGCGGCCGTAGCTTTTGCTTCGTCGGCGACCCCTTGGAGCTGTTCAGACTTGGCGAGGGCCTCGCCGAGCTGTGACTTGAGCTGGGTGGCACTGGCCACGGCTTCGTCGAGCTGCTTTTGGATTTGGGCCTTAGCTTCATCGGCCTGGGCTTGGATTTGGGCTACACTGGCTTTGGTTTCGTCTAGTTGCTTTTGGAGGGCGGCCGCACTGCCCTTGGCCTCGTCCAATTGTGTTATCGTCAGGGTGCTTTCAGTCTTGGCCTTGGCCAACTGAGACTGGGAATCGGCGGAGGCAGTCTCGGCTTTATGGGCCTTGTTCCAGAAGAACCCGGACACGATGATGGCGGCGATCAGAACGATTACGACGGGAGCCGCCGAACCGGTATTTTTTTGCGAACGATGACTTAGGATAGTATTCATACTGCTTGAGAATACCGCTGATATGACCCGAGCGGATTAGGGTGATTACTGGTTTTGAGCTAAATGCAGATTTGCGGCGTTACTAACGTCCTGCCTTGGGCGGTGGGGTTGGGTCGGCACGCAAAGATCATTGACCGACAAATCGGAATGTAGTGCCGCGATTTTCCTTATTGTCGTAAGATTTCTCAAGGTCGCCGGGGGTAGCGCAGCCGCTTTCATTTGAGGGGAGCTCCAAACTTTAGATTCGTGCGATTTGATCCTGCATAGCCAGCAAAAATCGCGGCCGGCGGCATAAAAATCATCTACTTCGGTTCGGCAAGCCACCAGTTTGCGAATGGTCCCCGGATCGAGCGGCTCTTTAAGAAGACCGACGTGGATGGTGTTGGCGGGATGCTCTAGGTCGGCTTTTGTGAAGGGCTGAATCGCTGCCAGCGCGACGACCTCATTCTGGGTGCGGATAAATGTGTCCACGTCGTAGCCGAGCGATTTAGCGAGATGTCGCTCGATCTGCTGAGACAATTTCTGGTCGTTACGCACTTTGCTTTCGAAAAGCACGTTTCCGCTGGCGATGAAGGTTTCGACTTGGTTGAAGCCCAGTCCCTCGAACAACTCACGAAGGCGGTCCATCTTGATTCGACGTTTGCCTAAGTTAATTCCGCGTAGAAATGCGACGTAGCGAGGCATGCGGTGGTTGGATACTTCACGCATAAAATGCGCGGCGTCAAATGGGTGAGGCATCGGCTTTCTCCCTTTCCTTAGGCCCCGGATTTCGTGCAAAATGGCTGCGCCCCATGAGCCTGCTTATCCGCCACGCCCGAATCCTCACCCTTGCTCAGCCCAAAAACGACGCAAACCCAGAGGGAGGCGTCCGCCCGAGGCGGGGTGCGGCCATGCGCGAGCTCGGCGTGATTGCGCGCGGCGACGTCTTGGTTGCGGAGGGAAAGGTTGCTGCGGTCGGAACCGAACTTGTCGCGCCTCCCGATACCGAAGTGATCGAGGCTGATGGACGTGTGCTTATGCCAGGTTTTGTCGATTGCCACACGCATGCCTGCTGGGCCGGTGACTCGCTCGACGAATGGACACAACTGCTGAACGGAGTGTCGTCCGCGGAAATTCTTAAACGCGGCGGCGGTATCCACGCCACCGTACGTGCGGTACGTGCCGCCACGCGCAAACAACTCGCGGCCAGCCTGCGCTCGCGACTCGACCTGATGCTGCGGGCAGGCACGACCACGGTGGAGGTGAAAAGTGGCTACGGCCTCACGATCGAAGAGGAGTTGAAAATGCTCCACGCGATCCAACGCGTGAAACTCGAGTGGCCGGGCACAGTTGTACTAACCGCGTTGTTGGGCCACGCCATCGAGGGCGATCCTGCGGTCTACACACGGATGGTCGTGCGCGAAATGCTGCCCGTCGTTTGGCACGAGTTCCCAGGGATTGCGATCGACGCGAGCTGTGATGAAGGCGCGTGGTCGCTGGAGGCGTGTCAGCGACTTTTCGAACGTGCGCGTAAACACGGGCTGCCTCTTCGCGTGCAAGCCGACCAGTTTGGTTCAACAGGAATGGTTCAGGAGGCGGTGACGATGTTTGCCCGCAGTGTCGATGGTCTCGAAAGCGCGACCAAGGCCGATCTTCTCACACTGGCCGCGAGCAACACTTTTGGCGTCATGACGCCCGCGACGGGTTTCCACCAAGGCGGACGTTACGCCAGAGCGGGCGCTTTCGTGGACAGTGGTGGTTTACTGGCGCTCGCCAGCAACTACAACCCACACACCGCGCCAACATATTCGATGCCGCTCGTGATCGCGCTGGCCGTTCGAACCAGCGGACTGACTCCAGCCGAAGCCATCGTAGCCTGCACCGTCAACGCGGCCGCAGTCCTAGGTTTGACAGATCGCGGCACGATCGAGTTCGGGCAGCGTGCGGACTTGATCCTGTTACGACATCGCGATGAACGGCTGCTGGCCCAAGAGTTTGGTGGTAATCCCGTCGATTGCGTGGTCAGTGGCGGACAACGGGTGGGCTAGCCGCGAGGGCCGTATTCCGTGTAGGGCCGCCGCTTGCCGGCGTTCCGAGAAACGTTGCAAACCCAGAACCCGGTGCGCACGTGAAGTGCGACCCCACGGCCGATCTCTTCGCAGGAACGATTGGCTGCGAACCGAGGATAACGCAAAGTAATGGCGAAATGTGCTTCTGCTTTGTTATGACGGGCAAGGAGTTCCG
>Ga0302322_100005686_pt1 | contig 10955 bp, 8 predicted proteins | sample Fen_T0_2_FD_203757 | JGI IMG/M metagenome (GOLD analysis project Ga0302322, IMG submission 203757) | Peat permafrost microbial communities from Stordalen Mire near Abisko, Sweden - Fen_T0_2 | ecosystem: Environmental > Terrestrial > Soil > Wetlands > Permafrost | place: Sweden: Abisko... | reverse complement strand
CTGGGTCTGCGTACCTGGGGCAACAGCGATGACGTCGAGGGGGCGCCCTGCGCCTTCCTCACCGGCACGTACGAGCGTCCCTCGCAGGTGACCGGGCGTCTGCTGGACGCCATCCCGGACGTCGTCGTGGTGCGGGCAGCGGACGGCGGGGTCGCGGCGGCGCGGCTGCTCGCCGACGAGTTCGGCCGGGACGCGCCGGGCCAGGACGTCGTCCTCGACCGGTTGATCGACCTGGTGCTGGTCAGCGCGCTGCAGGTGCACTTCGCCCGGCCGGGCGTGGCTGCCCCGCCGTGGTGGCGGGCCCGCGAGGACCCGACCGTGGGCGCCGTCCTGCGCCTGCTGCACGACCGGCCCGCCGAGCCGTGGACGCTCGACGGGCTGGCGACCGCGGTCGCGGTGTCGCGGGCGACCCTGGCGCGGCGGTTCGCCGGGCTGGTCGGCGAGCCGCCCATCACGTACCTGGCCCGGCTGCGGCTGGACACCGCCGCCGACCTGCTGCGTGACACCACGGCCGGGGTGGAGGCGATCGGGCGCCGGGTCGGCTACGCGAACCCGTTCGCGTTCAGCGCCGCCTTCCGCCGCCGGTTCGGGACGTCGCCGAGCGCCTACCGCCAGGAGCCACGCCGCGCCGGCTGAGGCGTCAGCGGTGGAGCTTCGGCAGGACGTCGCGCCCGAAGACCTCGATCCACCGCTCCTGGTTGCGCCCGACGTTGTGCAGGTAGACGCGGTCGAAGCCGAGGTCGACGTACTTCTGGATCGCGGCCCGGTGGACGTCGGGATCGGCGGAGATCACCATCCGGCCCTCGAAGTCCTCCGGGCGCACCAGCTTCGCCATCTGCTCGAAGTCGAACGGTGAGCGGATGTCCGCCTTCGGGAACTTCATGCCGCCGTTCGGCCACTCCGTCATCGCGTTGGCGAGGGCCTGCTCGTCGGTCTCGTCCCAGGACAGGTGCAGCTGGAGGACCTTGGGCATCGTGTCCGGGTCCTTGCCGGCCTCGCGGGCGCCCTCCGCGAAGCGGTCGAACAGCCCGCCGATCTTCTCCAGCGGCGCCCCGACGGTGATGATCCCGTCCGCGAACCTGCCCGTCTTCTTCGCGTTGATCGGACCGGCCGTGGCCACGAGGACCGGGGGAGCGACCTCGGGCATGGTCCACAGCCGGGCCGTCTCCATGGTGAAGAAGCGGCCGGCGTGCTTGACGTCCTTGCCGGCGAGCGAGGCGTCGAACAGCTTCTTGATGAGCTCGACAGCCTCGAACATCCGCAGGGACCGCTCGCCCGCCTCCGGCCAGTACCCACCGACGACGTGCTCGTTGAGCGCCTCGCCCGAGCCGACCCCCAGCCACGAACGGCCCGGGTACATCGCCTCCAGCGTGGCGGCGGCCTGCGCGACCAGGGCCGGGTGGAACCGGAACGAGGGGCACGTGACGCCCGGGCCCAGGTCACCCTGGGTGCGTTCGCCGACGGCGGTGAGCACGTTCCAGACGAAGGCGGCCTGTCCCTGCTGCGGCACCCAGGGCTGGAAGTGGTCGGCCGCCATGCACCCGGAGAACCCGTGCCGCTCGGCCGTCGCGGTGAGCCCGACGACCTCCTGCGGCGCGAACTGTTCCAGCATGGCCGCGTACCCGACGGTCAGATCGCTCATGGGCGGCACGCTACGCGGCGAGCGAACGCCCGTCGACACGGGACCCGCTGATCTGGTCGGCTGGCCGGCATGACCGTTCCGCTGCAGTTCGGCGTCAACATCGCGTGGCTGAGCCGCGGCGAGGCGCCTCCCGCCGAGGCCGCCCGGGCGGCCGAGGCGGCGGGCTTCGACGTCGTCACGGCGGCCGACCACGTCGGCTCCACCTCACCGTTCGTCGCCCTCGCGGTGGCGGCCGCCGTCACCGAACGGGTCCGGCTGCGCACCTACGTGCTGGACTTCGGCTTCTGGAACCCCGGCCTGCTGGCCCGCGACGTCGCCACCCTGGACGCCGTCTCGGGCGGGCGCGTCGAGCTGGGGGTCGGCGTCGGCCACATGCGGCACGAGCACGAGGCGGTCGGGCTGCCGTTCGCGCCGTACGGCGAGCGGCTCGCGGCGCTGGAGCGGTTCGTCGCCGAGGTGCGCGAGCACCTGGCCGGGCCGACGCCGTCGCCCCGGCCCGTGCAGGACAGCGTCCCGGTGCTGATGGGCTCGATGTCGCGGCGAGGGCTGGAGGTCGCCGCCCGGATCGCGGACGTCGTCGCGCTCACCGGGCTGCTGACCGGCCCGGGCGGGTCGGGCCCCGCGTCGTTCCGGCTGGTGACCCCTGCGGAGTTCGACGAGCGGGTGGCCTGGGTCCGCGATCTGCGCGCGGAGCACGGGCGGCCGCAGGCGCCGCTCGACATGCTGGTCCAGAAGGTGGTGCTCGACCGCGACCCGCAGGAGGCGGCGGAGGCGGACGCCGCCGAGGACGCCGCGGAGGGCGCAGACACGACGCCCGAGTCGCTGCTGGCGAGCCCGTCGTTCCTGTACGCCCGGACCCCGGCGGAGGCGGCGGCGGTGCTGGCGGAGCGCTCGCAGCGGTGGGGGATCGGGTCCTGGTGCGTGCACCAGCCCTCGATGGCGGCGATGGCGCGCGTGATCGCCGCCGTGCGGGCATGACGCCCGCACTCGTGCCGGGCCCGGTGCTGGACGATCTCGGCCGCCGGGTCGACGTCCCCGCGTCGGTGGGCCGCGTCGTCTCGCTGGTGCCGTCGCTGACCGAGGCGGTGGCGGCGACGGGGCCGGGCCTGCTGGTGGGCACGACGGACTGGTGCACGCACCCGGCGGAGCTGGACGTCGTCCGGGTCCGGGGGACGAAGAACCCGGACGTCGCCCGGATCGTCGCGCTGCGGCCGGACCTGGTGCTGGCGAACCAGGAGGAGAACCGCCGGGTGGACGTCGAGGCGCTGACGGCGGCGGGCGTCCCGGTGTGGGTGACCGACGTCCGGACCCTGGACGGCGCGTTCACCTCCCTCGCCCGGATGCTGGCCGCCTGCGGCCTGCCGGGGGCGCCGCCCTGGTTGGCGGAGGCGCGGGCGGCGTGGGACGACGTCCCGGAACCGGCGCCCGACCGGCGTCGCCGCGCGCTGGTCCCGATCTGGCGCCGGCCGTGGATGGCGGTCGGGTCGGACACGTTCACCGGGTCGCTGCTGGCCCGGCTCGGGGTCGACAACGTGCTGGCTGGCGCGCCGGAGCGCTACCCGCACGTCGACCCGGCCGCCGTCCCGGCGCACGACCTCGTCGTCCTGCCGGACGAGCCGTACCCGTTCGGCCCGGACGACGGCCCGGAGGCGTTCTCGGGCGTGGCCTGCGCGTTGGTGCCGGGGCGGCTGATCACCTGGTACGGGCCGTCGCTGACGGAGGCGGCGCGCCGGCTCCCGGCGCTGCTGGCCGGGTGACGCTCGCCGGGCGACGCTCGTCGGGTGGCGCTCGTCGGGCGACGTCGGGCGACGTCGGGTGGCGTCGCTCCGAGTCCGGTCGGCTCAGGTGTCGAACGAGTGCTCGGCGGTGGGGAAGGTCGAGGTGCGGACCTCCTCGGCGTAGGTGCGGGCCGCGGTGAGCATGACCGAGCGCAGGTCGGCGTAGCGCTTGATGAAGCGCGGTGACTTCCCGCCGGGCTGGCGCAGGCCCATCATGTCCTGCCAGACGAGCACCTGGCCGTCGCAGTCCGGCCCGGCCCCGATCCCGATCGTGGGGATGTGCAGCGCCTTGGTGACCTCCTTGGCGGCGGAGGCCGGGACCATCTCCAGGACGACGGCGAACGCACCCGCCTCCTGGATCGCGAGCGCGTCGTCCAGCAGGCGCCGGACCCCGGACTCTCCGCGCCCCTGGACCCGGTAGCCGCCGATGGCGTGCTCGGACTGCGGGGTGAAGCCGATGTGGGCCATGACCGGGATCCCGGCGCCGACGACCTGCTCGATGCTCGGCGCGACGCGGGCGCCGCCCTCGACCTTGACGGCGTGGGCGAGGCCCTCCTTCATCATGCGCATCGCGGTGGTGAGGGCCTGCTCGGGGCCGGCCTGGTAGGACCCGAACGGCAGGTCCGCGACGACGAGGGACCGCCGCGCGCTGCGCGAGACCGCGCGGACCAGGGGGAGCAGCTCGTCCACGGTGACGGGCACGGTGGTCTCGTACCCGAGGACGTTGTTGGCGGCCGAGTCACCGACCAGCAGGACCGGGATGCCGGCCTCCTCGAAGATCGAGGCCGCGTACTGCTCGTAGGCGGTGAGCATGGCGAACTTCTCGCCGCGCGCCTTCATCTCGCTCAGATGATGGACCCGGACCCGCCTCGGCGGGGGGATCGGGACCGCGCCGGGGGCGGCGGCGTCGGCGGGAGAGCCGCCGCCGTACGGGTTGGGCTGCTCGCTCATGGGTCGGTCCTCCTGTGGAGTGCGCCACTGTGGGCCCTGACGCAACGCTGCCACAGCGCTGCAGGAAGCGACAGAACGCGGACGCCGTGGCGGGACGCAAGAGTGGCCGCTGTGATGTCGGTCATGAGCGAGTCTTTTCCCGAAACTTGCCGCGACACTTCTGGAAACAATGCGCGGCGGTGTTCCTGCGGCGCGCTGCCGGCCGAAACGCCGGCCGGTATAGGATGCGGCCCAGGTCCCTTGTTCCCTCCGTCCCGGTCGAAGGTGTGCTCAGAAATGTCGCTGGTCAATACCGAGGTCAAGCCGTTCCAGGCCACCGCCTACCATCAGGGTGCGTTCGTGCAGGTCAGCGACGAGGACCTGCGAGGGAAGTGGTCGGTCGTCTTCTTCTACCCGGCCGACTTCACGTTCGTCTGCCCGACCGAGCTCGGCGATCTGGCCGACAACTACGCGGCATTCACCGAGCTCGGGGTGGAGATCTACTCGGTGTCCACGGACACGCATTTCACGCACAAGGCCTGGCACGACTCGTCGGAGACCATCGGTCGGATCGGTTACGTGATGGTGGGCGATCCGACGGGCGCGATCAGCCGCAACTTCGACGTCATGATCGAAGAGAGCGGTCTCGCCGACCGGGGGACGTTCGTCGTCGACCCCGAGGGCCGGATCCAGCTCGTGGAGATCAACGCAGGGGGGATCGGCCGCAACGCCGCCGAGCTGCTGCGCAAGGTGCGGGCCGCGCAGTACGTGGCCGCGCACCCGGGCGAGGTCTGCCCGGCGAAGTGGGAGGAGGGTGACGAGACGCTCGCACCCTCGCTGGACCTCGTCGGCAAGATCTGACCGGAGCCGACCCGATGCTGGACGCCCGGCTCGCCGCCCAACTGCGCACGCACCTGCAGAAGATCACGCAGCCGGTCGAGCTGGTGTCCAGCCTAGACGGCGGCCCGAAGTCCGCCGAACTGGCGGCCCTGCTCGACGAGCTCGCCGCGCTCTGCGACCGGATCACCGTGCGCCGGGCGGACGACGACCCACGCCGCCCCTCGTTCGCCGTCCGCCGCACCGGCACGGACGTCGAGGTGCGGTTCGCCGCGATCCCGCTCGGGCACGAGTTCACGTCGCTGGTGCTCGCGTTGCTCCAGGTGGGCGGCCACCCCTCGACCGCCGAGCCCGAGCTGGTCGAGCGGATCCGGGCGCTGCCGGGCGAGCACCGCTTCGAGACCTACCTGTCGCTGTCCTGCCAGAACTGCCCGGACGTCGTCCAGGCCCTGAACCTGATGAGCGTCCTGAATCCCGGCATCTCGCACGTGGCGATCGACGGCGCGCTGTTCCGGGCGGAGGCGGACGCGCGGAAGGTGCTCGCCGTCCCGACCGTCCTGCGGAACGGCGAACCCTTCGGGCAGGGCCGGATGACCCTCGCCGAGATCGTCGCCCGGCTGGACGACGGGGCCGCGGCGCGGGAGACCGCGCGGCTCGACGCCTTGGAGCCGTTCGACGTCCTGGTGGTGGGCGGCGGCCCGGCCGGTGCGACGGCCGCCGTCTACACCGCGCGCAAGGGGATCCGGACCGGGCTGGTGGCGGAGCGGTTCGGCGGGCAGGTGCTGGAGACGATGGCGATCGAGAACGTGATCTCGGCGCCGAGCACCGACGGGCCGAAGCTGGCCGCGGCCCTGGAGGAGCACGTCCGGGCGTACGACATCGAGCTGATGACCGGGCAGCGGGTGGCGGCGCTGCGCCCGACGGACCCGGACACCCCGTACCTGCGGGTGGAGCTGGAGGGCGGTGCATCGCTCTGCGCGCGCAGCGTCGTCCTGGCGACGGGCGCGCGGTGGCGGCGCCTGGGAGTGCCGGGCGAGCAGGAGCACCTGAACCGCGGTATCACGTTCTGCCCGCACTGCGACGGGCCGCTGTTCAGCGGGCGGCGGGTGGCCGTGGTCGGGGGCGGGAACTCGGGCGTCGAGGCCGCCATCGACCTGGCCGGCGTCGCCGCGCACGTCACGCTGTTGGAGTTCGACCACCAGCTGCGCGCGGACGAGGTGCTGCAGCGCAAGCTCCGGAGCCTGCCGACCGTCGACGTGCTGGTGGGGGTGGCGGTGACGCAGATCCTGGGGGACGGCGAGCGGGTGACCGGGCTCGGGTACGCCGAGCGGGAGACCGGCGTGGCGCACACCCTCGACCTGGACGGCGTGTTCGTCCAGATCGGGCTGCTGCCGAACACCGAGTGGCTGGAAGGGGCCGTCGAGCTGTCCCCTCGCGGGGAGATCGTCATCGACCACCGCGGGCACACGTCGGTCGACGGCGTGCTGGCGGCCGGTGACTGCACGACGGTGCCGTATAAGCAGATCGTCATCGCGATGGGCGCGGGCGCGACGGCCGCGCTCGGCGCCTTCGACCACCTGATCCGGGTCACCGCTCCGGACGTCGAGGCGTCGGAGCTGGCCGGCTCGCCGCGGCCGAGGGTCGTCGAGCTGCCCCCGGAGCCAAGGCCGGACGCCGGTGCTGCACCCCGCTTGTCCCCGTCGTCGTCGTCGTCGTCGTCGTCGCCGTCCGGTCGGCCGGTGAGCTGAGCGGCACCCGCCGGCGTCAGTAGGCGCCCGCTCACGCGGCGTCGGCGTCGGCGTGGTCGGTGAGTTGGTGGATCAGCGCGTCGACGGCCCCTTGGTCGCGGGTGGTGTTGCGTGACTGTCTCCCGGGAGAGGCACACCGACGGTGTTGCCGGCGCACGCAGAGCCACCAGGTCGGTCGTCAGGTCGGCGACCGCACCCACAGACCAACTCGGGTCACTCACCGTGACCCGCGACCCGGTGACGAAAGGGGTGCCGTTGTGCGTGGTGTCGAGCACCCCGGGCTAGCCTGTTACCGGCGGGACATGCTGGCCTGTCACGCTGGGCAGCAGCACCGAGAGCGGCGCCGACGGCAGCACCGGACGCAGCACGAAGAAGTAGCCAGACAAGCAGTGCACAAAGGCGACACGGGCATCAGTGACCGGACCGGGCCCACCGGCCCCCTAGGCAGCGGAGACCGACCGTGGACAGACAGCAGGAGTTCGTGCTCCGGACCATCGAGGAGCGCGACATCCGGTATGTCCGGCTCTGGTTCACCGACGTCCTGGGGTCGCTGAAGTCGGTGGCCGTCGCCCCGGCCGAGCTGGAGGGCGCCTTCGCCGAGGGGATCGGGTTCGACGGCTCCGCGATCGAGGGCCTCGCCCGGGTCTTCGAGGCGGACATGCTCGTCAAGCCCGACCCGGCGACCTTCGCCGTCCTGCCCTGGCGGGGCGACCGGCACGGCACCGGCAAGATGTTCTGCGACATCCTGACGCCCGACGGCGAGCCGTCCCTGTCGGACCCCCGGTTCGTCCTCAAGCGGGCGTTGGCCAAGGCGGCCGGGCACGGCCTGACCTTCTACACGCACCCCGAGATCGAGTTCTACCTCCTCAAGAAGGAGCCCGAGCCCGGCGTCATGCCCGAGCCGGTCGACCGGGCCGGCTACTTCGACCACGTCCCGCGGGGCACGACCCACGACTTCCGCCGGGCGGCCATCGAGGTGCTGGAGTCGATGGGCATCTCGGTGGAGTTCAGCCACCACGAGGGCGGTCCGGGCCAGAGCGAGATCGACCTGCGCTACGCCGACGCGCTGAGCACGGCCGACAACATCATGACCTTCCGCACGGTCGTCAAGGAGGTCGCGCTCCAGCAGGGCACCTACGCGACGTTCATGCCCAAGCCCTTCGCCGACCACCCCGGTTCCGGCATGCACACCCACCTGTCGCTCTTCGAGGGCGACCGCAACGCCTTCCACGAGGCGGGCGCGGAGTTCCAGCTCAGCAAGGTGGCACGGCAGTTCATCGCCGGCATCCTGGCCCACGCAGCCGAGATCACCGCCGTCACCAACCAGTGGGTGAACTCGTACAAGCGGCTGTGGGGCGGCGACGAGGCTCCCAGCTACGTGTGCTGGGGCCACAACAACCGGTCCGCGCTCATCCGGGTGCCGATGTACAAGCCGGGCAAGGGCAACTCGACCCGGATCGAGTACCGCGCGCTGGACTCCGCCTGCAACCCGTACCTGTCGTACGCCCTGCTGCTCGCCGCCGGCCTCAAGGGCATCGAGGAGTCGCTGGAGCTGCCCGAGGGCGCCGAGGACAACGTCTGGACCCTGACCGACGCCGAGCGCCGGGCCCTGGGCATCAAGCCGCTGCCGACCAACCTGGAGAGCGCGATCCGCGTCATGGAGGACTCCGAGCTCGTCGCCGAGACGCTGGGTGAGGGCGTGTTCGAGTTCTTCCTGCGCAACAAGCGGCAGGAGTGGAGCGACTACCGCCGCCAGATCACTCCCTTCGAGCTGAACCGCTACCTCACCGGGCTGTGACGCCGGCGCCCACCAGGACGTCCGGCCGTCCCGTCGTCCTCGTCGTGCAGCACGAGGCGGACGCCGGGCTCGGCCGGCTGCAGCCGGCGATCGAGGCCGTCGCGCAGCTCGACGTCCGCCGTCCCGACCGGGGCCACGCCCTGCCCGCGACCCCGGCCGGGTACGCGGGCGTCGTCGTCCTCGGCGGTTCGATGGGGGCCACGGACGACGACGTCGCGCCGTGGCTGCCCGCCACCCGCCGGTTGCTGGCGGCCGCCGTCGAGGCGGCGCTGCCCACGCTGGGCCTCTGCCTCGGCGCGCAGCTGCTGGCCGTGGCGACCGGCGGCCGGGTCGAGCGCGGCGCCGCCGGGCTGGAGGTCGGCGTCGTCCCGGTCACGTTGGCCGAGGCCGCCCGCGACGACCCGCTGCTCGGCGCGGTCGTGGCCCGCGGCGGGCCGGTCGCCGCCGTGCCGCAGTACCACCAGGACGCCGTGACCCGGCTGCCGCCGGGCGCCGTGCTGCTGGCCTCGGGTGAGCGCTATCCGCACCAGGCGTACCGGCTCGGTGACCGGGCGTGGGGCCTGCAGTACCACCCGGAGGTCACCGCGACCGACTGGGCGGCCTGGCTCCGCGACGGACACGGCGCGGTCGCGGCGGCCGGCCTGGACCCCGCCCGCCTGGCCGCCGCCTACGCGGCCGCCGAGGGCGACCTGGCGGGGTCGGCCGACGTCCACGCCACCGCCTGGGCGCGCCTCCTGACCGCCGGGAGCCCCACCGTGCAGGCGTCGTGACGGAGGGCCGGGATACCGTGGCGGCGTGAGTTCTCCGACGCGGCAGTCGAGCCTGGCGGCGCAGCTGGCGCGCCTGGGATTCGTCGATCCGGCCCGCGCCGAACGGCTCCTCGCAGATCCGGCCATGGCCGGCCTCCTCGACCCCTTCGAGGACGTCTTCGCCGACGGCGTCCTGTCGGCCCTGGGCGACGTGCCCGACCCCGACCTCGCGCTCCTCGGCCTCGTCCGGTCGCTGGAGGCGCTCGGGGTGGGCGCCCGTGCCGCCGGTCGGTCCCGGAGCGGCGGCCGCGCCGGGCGGGACGGGCGCGACGGCCGGTTCGGGCGGGACGGGCGCGACAGCGGCGCCGCGGCCGAGCAGCGCCGCAGCGCCGCCCGGCTCACCGCGGTCCTGCGGGCCGGCGGCCCGCTGCGCGACCGGCTCCTCGCCGTCCTCGGGACGTCCGCGGCCCTCGGCGACCACCTCGCCCGCCACCCGCGCCACTGGGAGGCCCTCGAGGACGAGGTCACCCCGCCCACCGAGGACGACGTCCGCGACGAGCTCCTCGCCGCCGTCGGTGCCGACCCGGACGTCGCCGAGCCGGTCGCCGGGCTCGCCCCGGACGCCGCGACGGACGCCCTCCGCGTCGCCTACTACCGCCGGCTGCTCGCCATCGCCGGCTCGGACGTCGCCGCGCCCGACGTCATCGACGCGATGCCGGCCGTCGCCGCGCGCATCGCCGACCTGGCCGCCGCCGCGCTCGAGGCGGCGCTCGCCATCGCCCGGCGGGAGCTGCCGCCGGACGCCCCCGGCTGCCGGATCGCCGTCATCGGGATGGGCAAGTGCGGCGGTCGCGAGCTCAACTACGTGAGCGACGTCGACGTGATCTACGTCGTCGAGCCCCGCCCCGGCGAGCCCGAGGCGCCCGCGATCGTCACCGGGACCAAGCTCGCCGCCGCCCTCGCCCGGGCCTGCTCGGCCGCCACCGGCGAGGGCACGCTGTGGCCGGTCGACGCGGCGCTGCGCCCTGAGGGCAAGGCCGGGCCGCTGGTCCGCACGGTCGAGAGCCATGCCTCCTACTACCGGCGCTGGGCCGCCACCTGGGAGTTCCAGGCCCTGCTCAAGGCCCGCGTCGTGGCGGGCGACCGGGCCCTAGGGGAGGCCTACCTGGAGGCGATCCGGCCCATGGTCTGGCGGGCGGCGGAGCGGGAGCACTTCGTCGAGGACGTCCAGACGATGCGCCGCCGGGTCGAGGAGCATGTGCCGCCCAAGGAGGCCGGGCGCCAGCTGAAGCTGGGCCGCGGCGGGTTGCGCGACGTCGAGTTCAGCGTCCAGCTCCTGCAGCTCGTGCACGGGCGCGCCGACCCGCGGCTGCGCACCGGCAACACGCTGGAGGCGCTGGAGGCGCTGTCGACGTTCGGGTACGTCGGGCGCGACGACGCCGCCGAGCTCGACCTTGCGTACCGGATGCTGCG
>Ga0302322_100005685_pt1 | contig 10955 bp, 9 predicted proteins | sample Fen_T0_2_FD_203757 | JGI IMG/M metagenome (GOLD analysis project Ga0302322, IMG submission 203757) | Peat permafrost microbial communities from Stordalen Mire near Abisko, Sweden - Fen_T0_2 | ecosystem: Environmental > Terrestrial > Soil > Wetlands > Permafrost | place: Sweden: Abisko... | reverse complement strand
CTCCCATGATCCAGCGTTGTCAGAGTTTCCAAACGTACGAACTTCATAGGTGTGCCGTGGTCGCGCGATGAAACAGGCTACCAGCGGCCTGGATTTTTCTGTCCTTGCCGCAAGGCTGCCAGCAGCTGCAAAACCAAGTGCCGCAGCCGGTCCCCCAAGCGCCCCGGCCGCGATGACCCCCGCTCCCCCGCCGGGGTTGTCCTTCTTCGTGCCAGTCACTTCGACGCTATGGCGACCAGGAAGAAGTTCAAAGCTGCTGCCGTTGATCTCCTTGCCATCGATCTTCGCCACTCGCGTGGAGACGCCCGACTGGCTCTTTCCATCCATCATGACCTGACCGTTCGTGGTTATGAGCACAGCCACTTCATCCGAACTCCGTCTTGACCCGCTGTACATCGCGGTCGTGCATGCGGTGCCCCACAATCCCATGGCGGTCAGTGCGAGAAGGCGTTTCATTCCACTTGTCCCAAGACGCATGTGCTTTCCGACCCCCTGAGGGTTTTATTGCGCAACCCCGACCCCGAGTCTACCGCTGGCTGTTCCGGATCCGGCCACCGGCCCCGGCCACCGGCCTGAAAGAGGCGCCGGAACCTAGCGGAAATACTCGGGTTCGTGATACAATCGCACTTCGGCCCTCGCCTGATGTCATGCAATGGCTACACCCCTGAGGTTCCATGCGGCGCGTTCTAGTGGTGGATGACGAAGAGAACCTTCGTCACATGCTTCAGACCCTGCTCAAGCGGGAAGGCTATGAGCCGGTGGGCGTGGCCTCGGTCGACAGCGCTCTGCGTGAGCTGGAAAACCTGCCCTACGACATCATCATCACCGACCTGCGCATGCCGGGGCGCAGCGGCATGGACCTCGTGGATGAGGTGCGCCGACGTGGTTTAGACGCCACCGTGGTCGTGATGACCGCCTTTGGAAGCAAGGACGTCGCCATCGAAGCCATGAAGCGGGGAGCCTACGACTATCTGTCCAAACCTTTTGAGGCGGACGAGTTGGTCCTGCTTTTGCGCAAGGCGGAGGAACGCGAGCGGCTCTACCGCGAGAACCAGAGCCTGGCCCGCCAGGTTCGCTCGGGCGGCGACGAGCCCGCGGGGACCTTTGCCGAACTGGTCGCGCGCAGCCCGCAGATGCTCGAGCTGTTCCGCACGGTACGCAAGATCGCCGAATTCAAGACCACCGTGCTCATCGACGGTGAATCGGGGACCGGCAAGGAACTGGTGGCGCGTGCTATCCATAGCAACTCACCCCGCGCCCGTGCCGCCTTCATCGCGGTCAACTGCGGGGCTATCCCGGCCAACTTGCTCGAATCCGAGTTGTTCGGCCACCGCAAGGGCGCGTTCACCGACGCCAACCGAGATCGCAAGGGCCTGTTTGAAGAGGCCTCGGGCGGAACCCTCTTCCTCGACGAGATTGGGGAATTGCCGCTCAACCTGCAGGTCAAGCTGCTGCGCGTACTGCAAGAGGGAGAGATCCGCCGCCTGGGCGACAGCCAGGACATCAAGGTCGACGTCCGCGTCGTGGCGGCCACCGCACGCGATCTGGCTGACGAGGTCAAGCGGGGAGCGTTCCGCGAAGACCTGTACTACCGGCTGAACGTCTTCGCCTTGCATCTGCCGGCTCTCCGCGACCGGCGCGATGACATCCCGCTGCTGGTGGAGCACTTCCTGGCCCGCATGAACGCCCGCATGGGCCTTGCCATCTCGGGGTTCACCGCCGACGCCATCCGTATTCTGGCTGCGCGTGACTGGCCCGGAAACGTCCGGGAGCTGGAGAACACCGTCGAGCGCGCCGTCGTGCTGGCCGAGGGCCCCGAGATCGGCGTCGAATCTCTACCCGAGCGGCTGCGGGTTGGGAGCCCGGGGACGACCGCGGCCCAAGCACCGGTGGACGACGGCGATCTGTCAATCAAGCGAGCGTCGCGACGTTCCGAGGAGGCGCTCATACGCCGCGCCCTGGAGCGCACCAAGGGGAATCGGACCAGAGCCGCCGAGCTGCTTGAGATCAGTCACCGGGCTCTCCTCTATAAGATAAGGGAGTACGGGATCGTCGCCGGGCGCGACACACGAGACTACGACGCATACGGCAACAACCGCGAACAAACCCCCGCTCCGGTCACGCCTACACCCGTGGGCTCAACTTGGAAGGCAAAGTGAACGATGAGGATAAGACGGAGGATGGTTTTTTGACCTTTTTCGCAGATGACCCATCATGTAGGTGAAGGAAGGGAAATGAAGGTAGCCATTCGGAGACCACGTCGATGCCCAAGAACTGCATAGGACTCGACATAGGTTCAAGCTCCGTGAAGGTCGTCCAGCTCAGGGAGACCTCCAAGGGTCTTCAACTGATCAACTTCGGGTTCGAGCCGCTGCCAGCGCAGACCATCGTCGACGGCGCAATCATGAATCAGACCGCGGTGGTCGAGGCCATCAAGACATTGCGCGATAACCTCGGAATCAAGGGCAAAGAGGTGGCCACGGCCATCTCCGGACACTCGGTCATCATCAAGAAGATCAAAGTTCCGCCCATGACACCCGAGGAGTTGGAGGAGCAAATTCCTTGGGAGGCCGAGCACCACATTCCATTCTCCAAGGACGACGTAGAAATCGATCACCAGCTGGTGGGCAGCGAGGGCGGCGCCGGGGGCCAGATGGAGCTGCTCCTGGTGGCGGCCAAGAAGGAAGTCGTCTCCGACTACAGCATGGTCATTCGCGAGGCCAAGCTGCAGCCGATGATTATGGATGTGGCCGCCTTCACCATCCAGAATGCCTACGAGGCCAACTATCCGGTCGTTCCTGAGGAGGCGGTGGCCATCATCAACGTCGGCGCCACCTTGTGCAACATCAACATCGTGGCCGGTGGAACCAGCGCCTTCACCCGCGACGTAACCGTGGGCGGCAACGCGTTCACCGAGGAGATTCAGAAGCGGCTCAACGTCAGCCAAGAGGAAGCCGAGGCTTGGAAGATCGGCTCCTCGGGCGAGGGTGCCAGTGAGGTGGTCCCCCAGGAGGTTGAGGCGGTCATCGTCTCGGTTGCCGACAGCGTGGCCGGCAAGTTTCAACGCTCGCTCGACTTCTATCTGGCGGCCAGTAGCGACGCGCGCATCACGAGGATCTACCTGTGCGGAGGCTCCGCCAAGGTGCCCGCTCTGCAGCGCGCGCTGGAGGACAAGGCACGCACGCCGGTCGAAGTGATGGATCCCTTCCGCAAGATCGCAGTGGACGACCACAAGTTCGACATGGCCTTCGTTCAGCAACACGCGGCCGAGGCCGCGGTGGCGGTGGGTCTTGCTCTGCGCCGCCCGGGAGATAAGCAGTGATTCGCATCAATCTGCTTCCCATCAGGAAGGTCAAGCGGGCCGAGGCCGGCCAGCGACAGTTCTTGTACATGGGCGTGGCCATCCTGGCCACCGTGGGCGGGGTCATCTTCTTGCACTTGCAGGCGGCTGGCCAGTTGGAAGACATCCAGCGCAGAAATACGATTCTCACGGCGGACGTGGCCCGCCTGAAGCAAGAAATCGGCGACTACGACAAGATCCGCAACCAGCGCGAGGAGCTGCTTCGGCAGCGAAAGACCATTCAGGCGCTGGATGCGGGGCGGAACGGGCCGGTCTATCTGCTACGCGAAATGTCCGAACTCTTGAGCCCGGGCAAGGGGCCGACCTTCGACCGAATCTCCTATGAAGAGACATTGAGGCGTGACCCCAACGCCGGCTTCAACGCAAGTTGGGATCCGCGCCGCGTGTGGATGGATGGCTATAGCGAGGACGCGAAGCACGTCAGGATCCGAGGTGCGGCAAAATCGAACGAGGACGTGGCCGAGTTTCTCAAACGGCTCAACTCGTCGGTGTTCTTCAGCGACGTGAACCTGGACTCCACCGCCCAGGTATCGGGACGTTCGATCAAGTTCGTGAACTTCAGCCTCTCAGCAAACGTGATCTACTGACATGAACGACATCCTCCAGAAACTGCTGCGACTCAAGACGCCGGTGAAAGTCGCCGCCACGGCGGGGCTCGTCGCGCTGATCGGGGTCGTCTACTACATGTTGTTCTACATGGATCTGCAGGACCAGATCAAAGGGGCCGAGGTCCAGCAGCGCAAGCTGACCGACGAAAAGGAAGACTACGAGAAGCGCAAGAAGGAGTACCTGGCCTATCGAAACGAGTTGACGCAATTGCAGCAGGAACAACGCGAGCTGCTCAAGGCATTGCCCAAACGCGCAGAGATTCCCACTTTCCTCTCCAGCATCCAGGAACAGGCGGAGCTTGCGGGCTTGGAGGTTCTCACGCTGGCGATCGAGTCGGAATCGCCCGCCGAGTTGTATGTGCGCATCCCGGTTCGCATCGAGATCCGCGGCAGCTATCACACCATCACCAAGTTCTTCAAGAACGTCGCCGATCTGCCCCGTATCGTGAACGTGGAGAACCTGGCCTTGGTCCCGGAGGGGAAAGGCACTGACGACACGGGCTCACCCCGGCTGCATGCCAAGTTCTATGCGGTGACCTTCCGCTACAACGACAAGTCCGAAGCCGGAGGGGGAACATGAGGCGGACCAGGCTGGCCACGCTCCTTTGTGTCGGTTTCGCTCTCGCGCCGTGGGGGGAGTATCCGGGTGCGCACGCAGCCCCCCCCAAGCCGCCTGCCAAGCCCGCCCCGGCTGATAAGCCGGTTGCAGCCGCGCCGAGCCCCTCCAACGCCGCATCGGCAGAGGCCGTGCAGCAGCGACTGACCATCCTGCGTCGAAAGGTCCTGCGCGATGAAGATTTCAATGAAACTGATGATTCGAACCGAGACCCGTTCCGGTCCTTCGTCGGGATCTTTTCCGATCGAAATCCTCGGGTGAACCTCACGCAGGCTTTTCCGGCGATCTTCGGCAAGTTCTCCCTCGAGGAGCTGACCCTGATTGCCGTGATCAGCGGCGACGCAAACCCGCGCGCCATGTTCCGCGATCCAAGTGGCCTCGGACAGGTGATCAAGCGAGGCGACTACGTTTCCAAATCAGCCGCACGTGTCACCAAGATCCTGTCCGACCGCGTGGTGTTGGAGTTGGCGGAGGTCACGTCGGGCGGCGAAACTCGAGCCTTGGAGAAAGCCATTCTGGTCAATCCAGAGGGGGCAGAAAAATGATCGGTCAACTAATGCATTCTGATATGGGAACCCTGGAAGGGTTCGCTTCGCCCTTCGGCCCCACACGCCCACACCCACCCCACTCGCTCCCCCCTTCGGGGACTTCGGGACCTGCACCTTCACTCGCGCCCTCGCGCTCGGCCTCGCCAAACCCTCCCGCGATGGTCCGCCGCCGGCGAGGGTGCGCGCGAAGCGCGCGGGGTGTGCAGGGTGGGCTGTCCGTCCCGAAGGGCCGGCGGGCTCGCCACGCGAGTGGAAAACCCGCGATCATGCTTGGCGTCGTTGTGGGCGTCTGGCTTTCTGCTCCGGCCTTTGCCCAGACTGCGCAGGTGCGCGCCCTTCGCGTCTCCGAAACAGGGGCTGACACGGCAGTGGTGATATCGGCCTCGGCACGGCCCACTTTCACCACCTGGAAGCTGGAACAGCCGGCGCGCGTGGTGGTGGACATCAGTGCAGCCCGGCTGGGAAACGTCGAGGTTCCCGTGGATGCGGGCACCTACGCTGTCGGCCTGATCAGCGCGAGCGTCAGTGAAGATGAAGGGGGCGGACCGCGGACACGCATTGTCTTGACGTTGCGGCAGGCCTCCGACTATCGCGTGGAGGCACGCGGCAACGACATCGTCGTCCGCATCATCCCCCACCTGCGCCCCGCCGCGAGCAAGGCTGCAACTCCCGACCCCCACGCGGCCGAAGTCAAGGCCGAGGCGCAAGCCAAGGCCGAGAAAGCCGAGGCGCAAGCCAAGGCCGAGAAAGCCGAGGCGCAAGCCAAGGCCGAGAAAGCCGAGGCGCAAGCCAAGGCCGAGAAAGCCGAGGCGCAAGCCAAGGCCGAGAAAGCCGAGGCGCAAGCCAAAGCTGAGGCACAGGCCCAGGTGGCTTCACAGGCCAGTGCTGAGAACGCCAAGCTCAAACAACAGTTGCAGCAAGCCCGGCACGACGCCGAGGAGGCACAGACGGTGGCGAAGACCGCCAGCGCCGAGACTGAGCGGCAGCGGGCAGCTGTGGCACGCGCGGACGAACACGCCCGCAAGGCCGAACTCGAGGCCGGGCAAGCCCGTCGGCGCGCCGAGGGGGCCGAGCGGCAGACGCGGACGGCCCTAGAGCGGGAAGCCGACCGCGACCGAGCCTTGCAGGCGGCCGCTCGCGAGGTCGAGGCAAGAACCGCGGCGCTTGAGGCGAAGGCCAAGCGCCAGGAGGAACAGCAGCGGCGGCTGGCGGAAGCCGAGCGCCTGGTCGCAGAACGTGAAGCGAAGGTGCACGCGGCAGCCAACGAACTGGCTGAACGCGAGCAGGCTGCGCGGGCCGCCCAGGCCAAGCGCGAGCGACTCGAACAAAGCGGCGCCTCGTCACCAGACAGGGCGCGTGCCGCGGCGGCGGTGGCCAAGGCCGAGACGGAGCGCAGGGACGCGGCTGACGCAGCCGAACGCTCGCGCAAGGATCTCGCTCTTGCGATGGCCGCCCGCCGTGCAGAAGAAGACCGCCGCCAGGAAGAGATGCGCGGCCGCCGGGAGGAGCAAGAGAAGTTGAAGCGCGCCGAGTCCGCTCGTGCGGCCGAGGAGGGGCGCCTGGCCCAGGCGCGTGCCGACCGGGCTCGGGTCGAGAGCGAGCGTGCCAAACTGGAGAAGGAGCGAACCGAACTGGAGGCGGCTCGTGATGCGCTGGCGGCGGAACTCAAGCGACTCGCGCAGGCGTCCACGCCGGTCAAGCCGGCCGCAGTGGCGGTCGCACGGCCGGCCCCCACGCCGGTCGCGGCCAGGCCAGTCCCGGAGGATGAGAAGGTGACCGCCGTGAATCTGCGGCCTGCGCCCGATGCGGCCAAGCAGGCCGGCCGTCCTCGCTCCGTCACTCTGCGTGTACCCACCCGTGTCCGCCATATCCATTTTGTCGACGAGCCCACCCGATCCTCGGTCATCATCGATTTGGAGGAGCCGTCAGGATTTGCCGTCGAACGCCCGACCGATCGGCGCCTCAGCCTGCGCCTCGACCACGCCGATCTCCCCGACGATTTGGCGCGCAGTCTGGACGCCACTGAATATCTAGGCCCAGTCCGACTCATCAGCTCGTACCAGGATCCGCATGCCCGCGCTACGGTTCGGATCGACGTGGATCTGGCCGAGGATGTCCCCAATCGCGTGCGGCAGGACGGGAGCCGGATCTACTGGGATTTCCAGAAGGCGCCGCCGTCCAATGGACAGAAGCTACCCGCGCTGGGCGGGCCCTTGCCGCCGTCAGTCTTGTTCGTGCCCGCTCGCCGCGTGGCAGGCTTCAGCGTCACCCTCACGGCTGCCTTGTGGCAGGCCCAGGCCGGCAGTCCGGCGCGCAAGTCCGGCGAGGACGAATCACCGACAGCCCGACGCGCCAGCTTGGCGGTAAAGAAGCGCTACGTCGGTCGCCGTATCGACCTGGATTTCAAAGGGGCTGACATCCACAACATATTGCGTCTTCTGGCCGACGTGGGGCAGATGAACATCGTCACCTCGGACGAGGTGAAAGGCGAGGTCACCATCAAGATGCGCGATGTGCCCTGGGACCAGGCCATGGACGTCGTGCTGCGGGCCAAGGGTCTGGGATCGGTTCGCGAGGGCAACCTGGTTCGCGTAGCGCCTCTGTCGGCACTCGAGAAGGAGTTGGAGCAAGAGATTGCTCGCCAGAAGCAGATGGCGGAAGTCTTGCCCACAGAAACCCGACTCATTGGCGTGTCCTACGCACACGCCTCCTCCCTGCAGGACAAGGCCAAAGACCTGCTGTCACCGCGAGGCAAGATATCGGTCGACGACCGCACCAACAATCTGATCGTGTCCGATGTGGCGCGCAACCTGCAACTCATCGAGGACTTGGTACGCAACCTGGATACCCAAACCTCGCAAGTGACCATCGAGGCCCGCATCGTAGAGGCCAATACGGATTATGCCCGCCAAATCGGCATCCAGTGGGGCGGAAACACGTTCATGGATGTGCAGCACGGGAATCCTACCGGGTTGGTTTTCCCCTACAACGTTGGAATCGGTGGCGGCGCAGACAGCGGCGAGTCTCCCCTGTCCGGTCTAGTTCCGTCCGTCCGGACTGGTACCCCCGGGGGGGTCGATCCGAATTTCGTGATCAACATGCCGGTGGCTGCTGGCCTCAACAACGGTAGTGCCATCGGCCTCACCCTGGGATCGGTGGCAGGGGCCTTCAACCTTAATCTGCGCCTCTCAGCCATGGAGTCCACTGGCACGATCCGCATCTTGTCCTCGCCGCGGATCACCACCATGGACAACATCGATGCCTCGATCGAGCAGGGCGTGTCGATTCCAGTGTCGGTGGTAAGCGCGATGGGCGCTCAGACCCAGTTCGTGGATGCCAAGCTTCACCTGGGGGTCAAGCCGCATGTCACCAACGAGGGCACCGTCATGCTCGTGATCAACGTGACCAAAAATGAACCGGACTTCGCCAACACGGGCTCCCGCGGCGACCCCACGATTCTAAAGAAGCAAGCCAGCACGACCATGCTGGTTCGTGACGGCGACACGGCGGTCATAGGCGGAATCTACACGCGCAACTCAGGTCTCAGCCACGCCAGGGTTCCGTTCTTCTCGGACATCCCAATACTGGGCTGGTTCTTTCGCAACCGCCGGGAGAACGACAACCGCACCGAGTTCCTGGTCTTCCTGACGCCGCGCATCGTGAACCGGGCTCGCGCCCTTGGGCAGTAGCAGTGATGAGGAAGCACGATTTCATCAGAACAAGTTGGAGAGTGCCATGACAGCAGGTATCGGCAAAACCATTGGTCGCGTGCTGGGCTTCGGCATTCTGGTTGGCGTGTTCCTGTCCCTCGCGGCCTGCGTGATTGACGACGGCCCCACCGGACTGCTCATCGTGCAGGACCAGTGGATACAGAGTGGGACCGGTACGACGGACTGCACTGTTCCCGTGGAACCCACGGCTACCCGGAGAGTCGAAGGAGTCCTGGATGTTGCCGTTCTCAGCAAGAACAGCACGCGCTACTACCTCTACCCAGTGGTGGAGAACCTCCTGGAGCCACTCAGCGGACAAACGAGTGGCACGGCTTCGCTGGTTGAAGAAATGAACAACATCATCATGAAATCGTTCCACGTCAAACTGGACGTGGCGACCAGCGCAGGCACCAGCATCCCGTGGGATGCGGGATGCCCGGGCGAGTTCGACTCTCCCGTCGACACATGGCACCTTGCGCCCGCGAGCACCATCTCCGAGATCGTGGAGATCATCAGGCCATGCAACGCAGCCCCACTCTTCGATTCCCTGCAGGCGGCCCCGTCCGGCTCCTCGATCACGGTCACAGCCACGATCCGAGCCAAGGGACACCTGGGAAGCTCGGACATCGAGAGCCCACCCTTCACATTCCCGGTGCAAGTCTGCTACGGCTGCCTGCAGATGGAGTATTCCGATCCAGCGGCGGCGCAGTTCAGTTTCCCCGCAATCCCCCAGTGCTCGGCTCTCACGGTCAACCCATACACGGGCAATCCGTGTAACCCGGCCCAGGACGGAACCATCCTTTGCTGTGCCCTGGGCGTCGACGCCCAGGGCCACGCCACCGGCGTCCTATGTCCAGCAGTTCCGATGCCCGCGGCGCCGACTGACACGACGCCGTGACCGAGCCATCCCGCCAGCCGCTATTGACACGCCCGGCTCGCGGTGGCTAGAAGCCGAACGCATGTTCCGCGACACCCTTCAAAAAATGGTGGACCGCCTCGACGGGGGGGTGGCCGCGATCCTGATGGGTTTCGACGGTATCGCGGTCGAACACTACAGCCGCGAGGGGCAAGAGGGGATCGACATCCAGACCGCGGGCATGGAACTGGCCCACGCGGCCGCGCAGATGTGCAAGGCAGTCGAGCGGCTCGACCGGGGCCAAACGGCCGAAATCACCATGCGGACTGACAAGGTGGTCATTCTCTTGTACGTGCTGAGCGATGAGTATTTCGTCGCCTGTGCCGTGCGCCCCGACGCGAGCTTCGGCAAGGCGCGCTACGTGATGCGTCTGGCGGCTCCCCAGATCCGGGCCGACCTGTGAGAGCCGAGCGGACATCCCTACCGCTGGTCGTGGTGCTGCACGGCCCGAACCTGAACCTGCTCGGTTCGCGAGAACCGGACATCTACGGCCACACCACGCTGCAGGAGATCGACGATGGCCTGCAGACGCGGGGTCGTGAGCTAGGGCTGCTGGTGCAGACCTTTCAGTCGAACCAGGAAGGTGCCCTCATCGATCGGGTGCAGCAGGCGCGCGGGCAGGCCCGTGGTCTAATCATCAATGCCGGCGGGCTGACCCATACCAGTGTCTCTCTGCGGGATGCCATTGCGGCCGTCGCCCTGCCGACTGTGGAGGTCCACCTGTCCAACCTTGCCGCGCGCGAGGAGTTCCGCCACCGCTCCCTGCTGGCCCCGGTTTGCCTGGGCCAGATAGCGGGGCTGGGGCCCGTGGGCTACCGCCTTGCGCTCGAGGCCCTCGCGCACCTGCTGGCCCCCAGCCCGATGCGGGGGGCGGCCCCTTCGCATGATGTAGAATCGCCTCGCACAAGACCGCCCGCTGCGGTCGCCTCGCCGAAGAAAGGAGCCTCCACCCGATGAGCAAAGCCAAGGCCCCAGTCCGGAAGGACGAGAAGAAGTCCTCGTCTTGCTGTTGCGAGGAGCCACTCTGCGCTCTCGGGCCCGAGGAACTCGCCACCGTGCGAGAACTGGCCGAGATCGCCACCGAGTTCGATCTTGCCGAACTGGGTGTCGACCCCTGCGGGGGGATTCGCATCGTGCGGCGCCAGGCCGGCGGCGGTGCAGGCACGGTCGCAGTCCCCTTCACACCACCCCTGCCC
>Ga0302322_100005684_pt1 | contig 10955 bp, 6 predicted proteins | sample Fen_T0_2_FD_203757 | JGI IMG/M metagenome (GOLD analysis project Ga0302322, IMG submission 203757) | Peat permafrost microbial communities from Stordalen Mire near Abisko, Sweden - Fen_T0_2 | ecosystem: Environmental > Terrestrial > Soil > Wetlands > Permafrost | place: Sweden: Abisko... | reverse complement strand
GGACCAGGATGGCGATGTCATTCGACCCGGCGTCCTGCGCCTCGCGGATCCTGGTGACGACGTGGGCAGCCTCGTCCGCTCGATTGCCGACGACGTCAAGCGTCGGCGATGTGTCGCCGGGATCGCTTCGCGTCGCCAGCACGTGCTTGTACGCGACTTCGCCGCGCGCAGGGTCGGACACGGGCGGGAGCACCTGCGGGAACACCTCATTGACCCAGTCGACGACCGCCGCCTGCGAGCGGAAATTTAGGGTGAGATCGAGGCACACCACCGGAATACCTGCAACCGACGAGGTCGCCTGCGCCTCGAGGAAGATGCCGACCTCGGCCTCGCGGAAGCGGTAGATCGACTGCATCGGATCGCCGACGGCAAACAGCGTGCGACCGTCGCCCGGTTCCCAGCCGGCGGTCAGTCGTGCGATCAATTCGCGGTGGGTCCACGACGTGTCCTGAAACTCGTCGATGAGCAGGTGCGACAGTCGGTAGTCGACGGCGAGAAGGAGATCGCTGGGATCGTCGGCATCCCCTAGCGCTGCCAGCGTTCGCAGCGTTGCTTCGCTGAAATCGGCCGCGCTTTCGCTGGCAAATACGGTCAACAGGTGCAAGGCGATCTGCGGTAGCAGCGCCAGTGTGGCATCGACGAACTCCCACGCCGAGTCTGCGTAGGACGGCTCCGGCAATGTCCTGGCGTCGTGCAGCGCCTGCGCAAGTCCTGGCGCGCCGCGGGCCACGTCCAGCAAGTCCGTCATCGCCTGCTTCCCCGCGACGCGCGCCGCGCATCCGGGCTCCTTGCCCTTGGCCGGGAAGCCATTGCGCGCGTCGACCGTTTGCCGGAAGGTCGGATCGCGTTTGGTGAGCAGGAAGTTCGCCAACGCGCGCCAGGTGGCGAGCACCGTGGCCTCGGCGCGTGGAATCCCGCCATGCTCGGCGATGTGTGCGAGTTCCTCCGCCGCAGCCTCGGCTCCACCGGCGCTCCGCAACTGCGTCGCCGCATAGCGTGCGGATTCGGCGATGCGCGCCGCGAGCGCGGGAGGAAACAAACCGCGCGTGCGTGCCAACGTGGCATCGACTTCCGCGCGCAACGCCCCTTCGAGCTGACCGCGCAAGTCGGCACGCCCCGCGCCAAGAGGCAGCCGCAGCCATTGATCGCGGCGCGCGAGCAGCGATGCCAGCAGCGAGACGGCGCGGTCCGCATCGTTGTCCAGGCGGGCGAGAAAGCGCCGCCACGCCGGATCGTCCGAACCGGCGGCCGCCAGCGCAGCGCGAGCCGCCTGCAGGTAGAGCGGCGTCGCATCGTCGACAAAATCCGGCAACGCACCCAGGCCCGTGGCAACCGGCGCCTGGCGGGCGAGCGCCGCAGCGAGCGCATCGATCGTGATCATGCGCAGCCGCGAAGGTTGGGCGACAAGTTGCCAATCAAATTTCTTGTCCTGCGCCAATGCCGCTAGCGCCAGGCGGCGCGTGGCGACCGCGTGCGACTGCGTGGCGTCGACGGGCGTGGCCGCGTCGGCATCACGCAGTGCCGACAGCACGCGCTCGCGCATTTCGCTGGCAGCCTTGCGCGTGAAGGTCATCGCGACGATCCGCTCGGGACGATCGACGAATGCCAACAGCGCCAGGTAGCGCTGGATCAGCAGCCCGGTCTTGCCCGACCCGGCCGGCGCCTGCACCAGGAACGATCGACCGATGTCGAGTGCGGTCGCGCGGGCCGCCGCGTCATTGCGTTCGTGCACGACGTCGACGTCCTCGTCAACCATCGCCGGTTCCGGTGTCGATGTCGCGGTCCGCCGGTTCGGAAGTGTCGTCGAGCGATTGAATCCGGCACAGCGCCTGCAAGTCGCAGCGCGCGCAGCTTTGGGCGTCGCGCGGCGTCACGGAGGCCACGCCCTGCGCGAAGTCCGTCGCGAGCGCGCCAAATCTGCGCTTCCAATCGGCCTCGACGTCTGCCCAGGTCGCGAGCGCGGCGTTGCGCAATCCATCGGCCGTCTTCAAGGCAGGCCAGGTTTCCACGTCGGCGGTGAGTCCCTTGACTGCAATTTCCCCGGCCTTCAATTGCGCGTAGACAGTCGCGCGCACCTCGGGCGGGTTCGGCATCGCCCGCAGTGCCATCGCGTACAGCCCGACCTGCGTGCCGGACGGCCGCGGCGCAAACCACTTGACAGGCTCGACCGCGCGCCCGGACTTGTAGTCGATGACCGCGACGCCGCCGTCGGCCAGCGTATCGACGCGATCGATCCGCATCGATATGCCGATGCCTCCCAGTTGTAACGCTACCGTCATTTCGGTTTCGCGAACCGCAAACGGCGGTCGCGCGCGCTCGATAGCGTCGAGCCAAGCCCGTAGGGTGTCGGCGAGCCGCTGCGACTCGCCCGCCGCAACGGTAGCCGGAAGCGATTGCCAGCGAGCGCGGTCGAGCTTGTTGCGCGAATGCGCCACCGCCAAGGCAATCCGGTCACCGAGTTCGGCACTGCCCTGTGCTACCAGCGTTGCATGATCACCGATGTCGTCCCATATTGCGGCCAACGCCGCGTGCAGCAGCGAACCGCGTTCCTGCGGCGTCAGACCTTCGCTCGCCGCAGGCCAGGTGTCGGCCCGCATTCGGTAGCGCGCGAAAGCCTGGAACGGGCAGTTGCTCTGGCTTTCTACAATGCCGACGCCGCCGCGAGCCTCGCTGCCCTGGGCCAGCGGTGGTGCATGTTCGTCACTGAGCATTTCAAACCGGGCGCCTTGCTTCGCGATGGCGTTGGCCACGCCGGCCAAAGGGGGCCGTGTCGCCGCAACCCGTTCCGGCCACGCGGCGACGAGTGCAGAGCCGGCGCGTTCGAGTCCCTCGGCGTTCCGCGCATGGCTGGCCACGACTTCCGCCGCAGCACCGCCGAAGCCATCGGTCATTGTCCGAGCATGGGCCAAGTCGGCGGCCGGGTCGGAACGGGGAACGCGGCGTTCGCGCTGCCACGCGATCGGCAGCATCGGATGCGGCTGCGGTGCCGGCGGCCAGCCTTCAGCGGCCAGGCCCGCTATCCAGAGCGCATCGAACGTGAGCCCCGACGCTTCCAGGAGGCCCATGATGCGGATCCGTGCCGGCGGTGCCTCCGGCTGGAACATGGTTCGCGCGGCAAGCGCCCGCAGCGCTGCCAGCGCATCGTCGCGCGCCAACGTCGGCGTCACGCCGGCAAATGTGCCGTACGTTGCCAGCAACCGCGACCACGCGTCGTTCGCCTGCCATTCCCCGCTGGCCAGCGGCCGATTGCCGGGCCAGCCCAATGCGGCGAGCCAGTTGCGCCAGTCGCTCGCCCATTGTGCAGGCGACCGCGCGGCACGCGTGGGAAGCGTCGCGTCGCGCCATCGTGCCGCCATGGCATCGTTTGCATCGAGCGCCCGGATCGCGTCGGCCAACGTCACCCTGCGTGTGCCCTGCTCCCGCCATCGGCGCTCGGCCTTCGCGCGCCGTGTCCAGTTTGGCGCCGCATCAGGCAGGTGCGCCGAGCGCAGTAGTGCCGCCGCCTGTGCCATCGGCAACCCGCCGGCGCTGAGCGCGATGAGATCGATTGCCGAGGCGACCAGCGGCACATCGGCCAGCGCCGTGCCGAGCGAAATGTCATAGGGTCGCGGCGCGTCCGGTTCGACCCGGCTCGCCAGCGCCGGACACAGGATGTCGTCGGCACGGGCGGCGATATCGTCGCGGCGCGCCGTGAGGTCGGCGACGACGACGGCGACATCGGCGCCCGGATCCGCAAGTGCCCGTTCGCGCGCCCAGGCGAGCGCCTGACCCAACTCGACGTCGGGGGTAGCGCACACGACGCGGAATCGTTGCGACACGGCGACCTGCGGAAGTCCGCACTCGACGATTTCGGCGCCCGCGACGCGCAACGCTTCCAGCAGGCGGCGCTGCTGCGGCGTGAACTCGATGAAACCGACGGTGACGAAGCGCCGGTTACGCCATGTCGCCACGTATGACGCGGCCGCGGCGAGCCGGTCGGCCGATTGCGCCGTGTCGACCATGCCCGACTCCGCGAGCGCGGTGCGGTAGCGTTGTGCCCAGCGCGCAAAGGTAGCGGCATCGTCGCCGATCCCGGCACGCGACCAGCCGTCGAAGCGATCGTCGGGCAGCCGCCACGCGTGAAAGAGCGACCAGGCCTCCGCGGCCTGCGCGGCGGCACCGCGAGCGTCGAGCAGCCCCGAGGATTCCTGCGCGACGATGCGATCCCACAGATGGGCGGCAGCTCCGGGACCGACGAGAATCCGTGGCGCAGTCAACGCGTCCGCGGCAAGCGCGTCGAGCCAGAGCGCTTGCAACCAGCTCGGCCACGGCATCGCGCGTCCCGCGACCCATGCACGCCGGCCTGCCGCGATCTGCGCGTTGTCGTAACAGGAGATGAGGTGGCGCGCAAGCCGTTTGTTCGGCGTGACGAACGTGGTGCCCGGCGCGAGTGCCGCGGCGAAGTCGAAGGCGATCATGGGAGCGGCCGAGCCGCGACGACGTGTCGGCGGCGTTGTCGCATGAAACTGTAGCAGGTTTCCGCGCCAAGTCCCGCGTCGAGCGTAAGGCGATCAGCGCAGATCGGTGTGCTGCGATGCGAGGGAGTGCACCGGGCCGGGAGGGGCCAACTCGGTACATCCAGCGGCGCCGCAGCACGCCGATCTGCACGGAAAAGGGCAAATTGAAATTGCTGTGGGGAAGCTCCCGCGGTCGGGTTGACGTGTCGCGCCGTCAGTCGCCGCGACCGCTGGCGACCATGGCGACACCGGGCAGAGGCATCATCGCCGGGCTGGCACCGATCGACGACGGCATCGACAGTGGCGCAACGCGGGGCGGCATCGACGGCGACATCGAAGGCGGCGGCAAGGGGTTCATGCCGGAAACGGGCGCACCAGTGCTCACCTCGGTGAGGCGCGAATCGATTCGCCGCGTGGCCAACTTCCACTCGCCGCACCAGTCGTCGTCGCGCACATGGGGCCAGACTCCCTCGATCATGTACGACTTGGCGTTGATCGGGTGCAACATTGGCGCCTCGCGCCGGCATTGGCCCCACTGCGTCGCCGCCTTGCCGTCATTTGACCTGACGTTGTGCCGGTCGTAGTACTGACACACCTGGCATTTTTCCACCGCGCTACCCTCCGTCTCGGGCGTGCCGCTTGGGGCGGCCCGCAATTGAAAGTGAAGTGCTGTTGCTATTGCAATATCCTTGCAAGCGCTGCGCGCAGCCCTGGTCCGATTGGACGCGAACCTGCGGCGAGTTGCCATTGGCCCGATGGCCGAACGATCGCGCGACGCGCGCCACGTTGCGATTCCCGGGACCGTTCCATCGGTTGCCTAGTGAACGACGAGCGGAAGAAATCCGCGCGGTACGAGTACATCGGGACGAAAGCGTCGGCGAACGGCACGCGCGCGGTCCGAGCCCGGTCTCAGTAGAGCGCGCGTTGCGTTGCAGGATTCGTTGCCGCCGTCACGCCGGGAATTGCCGCGCGTCGCGACGATTCGCCGAGGCTGCGCGCGTTCATGCCGGGGCGTCACCGTCCTGAACCACCTCCGGTGCGGCGTAAGGGTTACGGCCGCCGACCGCATCGCTGTTTGCAGTCTGGAAGTGTTACTTCCCGGCGGCCGTAAGTTTTGACTCGACTCGACATGGTTCAGGCCGCGAGTTCCCGGAACGCGTCGCGCAATTGCGCGGGGACGTCCTGCACGCGGCGCGACGGTCCGGCCGGCAGCATATCGAGCAAGGATTTGAGTTCGGCGTCCGCGTCCGCGGCTTCGTGCTCCAGCTTCTCGTCATAGCTTCGGCGCAGTTCCGGATGGGACAGCACTTCGTAGGCGGCGTGGATCATGCGTACCAGGCCGGAGAGGTCCTGGCCTGCGTCCGTCATGCCATATTGGAAACGCTCCAGCACCGCAGCATACGCGGCCTCGATCCGTGCGGTGCTCGCACCGGGCGCCAGGTCGAGGTAGTCATAGTGGGTGTAATTCACGGTGCGTCTCCTGTCTGGATTCGGCGGTATCGCTCCACCGGATGACCAACTAAAAGCAGCAAGCGTGCCAACCACCAAAGTCCCGTTGTGGGGACGTGTCAAGTGTTTGATCTATAGAACGATTGCGCGCCCAGCCCCAGAGCGAGGCGCAGCGCGGAATCAATCCGCCGCGGGCGGGCAACCGTCGCCGCAGCGCGGCACCGCGGATCAGGTCATGGACAAGGGTGACGCTTTGCGCGGCGGAGGAAACGCCGCGTCGAGCGCCGCCAAAGTTCCCTCATCGAGCCGAATAGTGGCGGCCGCACGGTTGGCGTCGATGTGCGCGACGTTAGACGACTGCGGAATCGCAATCACTTGGGTCTGGGTCAACACCCACGCTAGCGCGAGTTGCGCGGGCGTGACGGCCAGCGAACGTACGATGGCCGTCAACTTGCGATTCGACGCAAGCGATCCCTGCGCGACCGGCGAATACGCCATGATAGGTATGCCCCGCGTCCGGCACCAATCGAGCAGACGCCATTCAATGCCGCGTTCGGTGAGGTTGTACAGTACTTGATTAACGGCACAATGCCGGCCTTCCGGAAGCGCGAGCAGTTCCTCCATGTCCGCAGTGTCGAAATTCGACACGCCCCACCGTCGGATCTTGCCCGCGGCGCGCAGCCGCTCGAACGCATCCACCGATTCCGCGAGCGGAACGGCGCCGCGCCAATGCAGCAAGTAGAGGTCGATGCAGTCCCGGTTGAGTCGGCGCAGGCTTCGCTCGCACGCCGCCGGCATGCTCCTGGCACCGGCGTTGTGCGGAAAGACTTTGGACACGACGAATGCCGTCGCAAGGCGGTTGGCGATTGCCGTTGCCACGACTTCTTCGGCGCCGCCGTCGCCATACATTTCGGCGGTGTCGATCAGCGTCATCCCCAGGTCCATCCCATGCGCCAGCGCTGCGGCCTCGCGGGCGGCGCTCCCCGGTCGTTCGCCCATCGTCCAGGTGCCAAGTCCGAGCGCGGGGACGAGCGTCCCATCGTCGAGCGATACCTTCGGAATGTCGCTGGCAGCCGGGTTCATGGCGTCGTCTCGGTCCGGTGCAGCCAATTCGTCGAGTCCAGTAGAATGCATCGTTGTTGACTTCAACACCACTCGCGCGAAGTCGCCACCGACACCATGCCGCTTGACCCGACATTGACCACCGGCCGGCACATCGTACGGGGCGCCTGCCCGCACGATTGCCCTGACACCTGCGCGTTGCTGACCACGGTCGAGAACGGCCGCGCCGTCGAGGTCCGCGGCGCACCGGATCATCCGGCGACCGCGGGCGTCCTCTGCACCAAAGTGGCCCGCTACCTCGATCGTACCTATTCCGGCCAGCGCCTGCTGCACCCGATGAAGCGGATCGGGAAAAAGGGCGAAGGCCGGTTCGCACGGATTTCCTGGGACGAGGCGCTCGCGGCAATCGCCGATCGATTCGCGGATATCGCGCAGTCGGCCGACGGCCCGCAGGCCATTGTTCCGTACAGCTACGCCGGAACCATGGGCCTGCTGCAGGGGTCGTCGATGGACCGGCGGTTCTTCCATCGGCTGGGTGCGTCGCTGCTCGACCGCACGATCTGCGCGTCGGCCGGCAAGGCCGGCTGGGGCGCGGTCATCGGCGCATCGGTCGGCATGGATGTCGAGCAGTTCCAACACAGCAAGCTGATCGTCATCTGGGGCAGCAACGCGGTGACGTCGAACCTGCACTTCTGGATGCGTGCGCAGGAAGCCAAGCGGCGCGGCGCGAAGCTGATCGCCATCGATCCGTACCGCAGCGCCACCGCGGAAAAGTGCCACGAGCAAATTGCGCTGCTGCCCGGAACCGACGGCGCGATGGCGCTGGGGCTCATGCACGTGCTGATCGCGGAAGACCTGCTCGACCGCGACTACATCGACCAGCACACAGTCGGTTACGCCGAGTTGGCGACGCGCGCAGCCGAATGGACGCCGGAACGCGTGGCGCGTACCTGCGGCATCACGGCCGCGCAGGTCACCGGACTCGCTCGCGACTTCGGCACGATCAAGCCGGCGGCGATTCGCGTGAACTACGGCATGCAGCGCGTGCGCGGCGGCGGAAATGCGGTGCGCGCGATCGCGTGCCTCCCCGCACTGGTCGGGGCATGGCGACATCCGGCCGGCGGCGCGCTCCTCTCGTCGTCTGGCACATTTCCCGTTGACCAGGCGGCGCTGGAGCGCCCGGACCTCATCCACGGCGGGCCGCGCACGATCAACATGTCCGCCATCGGCGACGCGCTGCTCGATGCCAGCAACCCGCCGGTCCGCGCGATCTACGTTTACAACTCCAACCCGGTTGCCGTCGCGCCCGAATCCTCGAAGGTGCGCCGCGGCTTCGCGCGCGAAGACCTCTTCGTCGTCGTCCACGAGATTTTCCAGACCGACACCGCGGATTTCGCCGACATCCTGCTGCCCGCAACCACGCAGCTCGAGCAGACCGACGTGCACCTCTCGTACGGGCACTTGTATGCGGTGGCCAACAACCAGGCGATTGCGCCGCTGGGCGAAGCGCTACCCAATACCGAAGTGTTTCGGCGCCTGGCCGCACGCATGGGATACACGGAAGCCTGCTTCCGCGACAGCGACGACGCGCTGGCGCGGCAGGCATGGCGGCCCGGCGATCCGCGCGCAGTGGAGTTCGACTGGGATGGCTTGAGACGCGACGGCTGGCGAAGGCTCGCCGTGCCGGAAAACCATGCGCCGTTCGCGGAAGGCCGCTTTCCGACGCCCTCGGGGAAATGCGAATTTCACAATGCGGCGATTGCGGCGCTGGGCGAGGATCCGCTTCCCAACTACATTGCGCCGCGTGAGTCGGCGGCGACCAACCCGGATCTGGCGCGCCGGTATCCGCTGGCCTTCATTTCGCCGCCGGCGCGCAATTTTCTCAACTCGTCGTTCGGCAACCTCCCGGCGTTCGTCGCGGAGGAGAAGACGCCAAAGCTCGATCTCAATCCGGTCGATGCCGCGGCACGCGATCTGCACGACGGCGACGTCGTCCGCATCCGCAACGACCGCGGCAGCTTCACCGCGACGTTGCGCGTGACGGATCGCGCGCGCGCGGGCGTGGCGGTCGCGCCGTCGATCTGGTGGCAAAAGCTCTCGCCTGACGGCTGCAACGCCAACGCCGTCACGTCGCAGGCGCTCACGGACATGGGCCGCGCCGCGACGTTCTACGACTGCTTGGTCGAGGTCGAGCTTGCGTGACGTGGCGCCGGATGCCGGGCACGTCGACGACATCCTCCGCCGGCTCGACGCCGCGCACGATCCAGCGCAGCGCCTCCCGTTGTTGTTCGCCGCTATCGACGTCATCTCCGCCGGCGACGCGCATCGCGCACTTGGCCACGCGGTGGAAGCCGCCGCGGTTGCGGCGGAGCTGGCCGATGGCCGCGCCCGCGCCGAGGCGCTGTTCCAGCAGGGACGATGCCGGGAGCTGATGCTCGAATACGGCGTGGCGCTCGATCTCTACGCCGGCGCGCTCGAAGGCTTCGAGGCCGCGGGAGACGAGGTCGCCGTCGCCCGCGCACTGCGCGCACTGAGCTTCCTGCAGGATATCCTCGGCGACTTCTCGCATGCGCTGGACCACCAGCTGCGCGCGCTCGAGATCGACGAGCGCAACGGCATCACCGCGAATCGCGCGGTGACGCTGCGCATGATCGGACTCGTCTGCTCCAAGACCGGCGATCACGTCGCCGGGCTCGAGTTCTACCGGCAAAGCCTTGCGTCCTGCACGGGCGAAAATCACGATGACCACGAACGCGCCAAGACGCTCAACAACATCGGCATCAACCTCAAGAATCTGGGCAGGTATGACGAATCGCTGGCGGCGCTAACGGAGGCACTGCAGATTTTCGAAGCCCTCGGCTTGCCGCTGCTGCAATGCGCTACGCTGAACAATCTCGGGCTCGTCCACGACAAGCTGGGCGACACGGCGGCCGCCGAGCGTACGCTGCGCGATGCGCTGTTGCGCTCGGAATCTCTGGCCTATGTCCAGGGGACCGCGCACGCCCAGATGGCGCTGGGCCGGCTGTACGCGGCGCAGGCGCGCAACGAGGAGGCGCAAGAGCGGTTGCATGCGGCATTGCGGATTTGCGAGCGGCAGTCCATCAAGCTGACCTGCTTCGAGTGCCACGAGGCGCTGGCGTTGCTGTACGAGCGTCTGGGCGATTCCGTGAAGGCGCTGCACCACTTTCGCCGCTTTCACCAGATCGAGCGAGAAGTCCATCTAGAGTCGGCTAGCAACAGGTTGCGCGCTTTTGCGATCCAGTTCCAGGTGGCTACGGCGAAGCGCGATGCCGAACTGCAGCGCGAACGGCAGGCGGTGCTGACCCGCGCCAACGCGGAGCTCGACGCACTCAACGTCTCGCTGACGGAAGCGAACCTGCAAAAGACGATGCTGCTGGACCAGCTGGAAAGGCAGACATTCGAGGATGCGCTAACCGGCTTGGCCAACCGGCGTCGGCTGGACCAGCGCCTGGCCGACGAATTCGCGCTCGCGCTGCGGCATGGGCGGCCGCTCGCCGTGGCGATCGCCGACCTCGACAACTTCAAATTGGTGAACGACCGTTATTCGCATGCCGTGGGTGATGCGGTCCTGCGCGCCGTCGCCATGCTGCTTTCGTCACAGGTCCGGCATACCGACCTGGTGGCGCGATTCGGTGGCGAAGAGTTCGTCCTGGTCATGGTGCAGACGGACGCCGACGCCGCCCTTCGTGTGTGCGAAAAGTTGCGCGCCGCGGTCGAGCGGCACGCGTGGGAAGCGATTCAACCGGGATTGGCGCTGACGATATCGATCGGTGTCTGCGCCGATACCGCGCTGGCGGGACATGGGCGAATGCTGGCGTCGGCGGACCGCAACCTCTATCTGGCCAAGGCCGGCGGCCGCAATCGCGTCGTCAGCTGAAATCAACCGCGGTCAGCACAGTTCACCTCAGTTGCCTTGACCCGCCGGCC
>Ga0302322_100005683_pt1 | contig 10957 bp, 12 predicted proteins | sample Fen_T0_2_FD_203757 | JGI IMG/M metagenome (GOLD analysis project Ga0302322, IMG submission 203757) | Peat permafrost microbial communities from Stordalen Mire near Abisko, Sweden - Fen_T0_2 | ecosystem: Environmental > Terrestrial > Soil > Wetlands > Permafrost | place: Sweden: Abisko... | reverse complement strand
GAACATCGTCAGGTGAGTGGCATCCGTGGCTTCGTAGCGGTATACTGTCCCCGGCTCGATGACACGAAAGGGCGGTTTCATCGTTGCCACGCAATGCGCCGTGGCAGCAGTGGTATGGGTGCGCAGGAGCATCGGGCGTTCGCCGCGTTCGTTCTCATAATCGATCCAGAACGTGGACATGTCATCGCGCGAGGGATTCTCCGCAGGTATATTCAAAGCTTCGAAATTGTAATAATCCAGTTCGACATCGTTACTTTCTACAATCTGAAAACCCAGTGAAACAAAGATATCGCAGATTTCGTTGAATGTTTCGGTAATGGGATGCAGACGTCCGGTCGGGATGGGACGGCCCGGTAAGGTGATATCACCGCGTGCCGCGGCAGCATCGTCACCATGCAGGGTTTGTTTTTGCGTTTCCGATTTCAGAACTTCGGTTTTCTGTTCCAGGACAACCGCCAGTTCATCTTTAATCCGGTTCGCCGTAGATCCGGCCGATTTCCGTTCTTCGATCGGTAAATCCGCCAGGCCGCGCAGCATATTGGTCAGTTCGCTTTTTCTACCCAGATAGCAGACACGCCAAGACTCCAGATTGGCAAGGTTATTTACGGCTTCCAATTCACGGAGGGCAGTCTGCTTCAGTTCATTAAGACGCTGTATCATGGGTATTCCGGTTTACAGAGGATAGTCTTATTTCAGGACTGTTGTTTGGCCAGGGTCACGAATTGAGCAAACGCTTCAGGCTCTTTCACCGCCATATCGGCTAATAATTTGCGGTTAACTGCCACACCTGATTTCTTCAAACCGTCGATTAAATCGCTGTAGTTCATGCCCTGTAAACGGCAGGCTGCATTGACTCTGACAATCCAGAGACGCCGCATATCGCCTTTCCGTTCACGCCGGTGCGCATAGGCATAACTCAATGATTTTACCATTGATTCTTTAGCGCGTTTGATCAGTTTATGTTTAGTCGCTCGATGACCTTTGGTTAGCGCCAAAATACTCTTATGTCGCTGATGTGTGGTTACCCCTCGCTTAACTCGTGGCATAATACCCCTCCTGGCTATAGGGGAGCAGCCCCTGCTCCCGATAACTTTTTAATAAATTACTGACAAACCAACCGTCGAAAGCACTTATTTCCCTGCGTAGGGCATAAGCCGGCTGAGTTTCTGTCTGTCTACGGCAGCGATGGGCAGCTTGCCATGATACTCACGCTTCACACGCGGCGGTTTATTCCGTCGCAGGTGGCTTGAACCGCCCTTCATCCGTAAAAATTTCCCCGTTCCTGTAACATGAAAACGGGCTGCGGCACCCTTATGCGTCTTTAACTTTGGCATCTTGAGCTTCCTTCGGTTTTGATTTCTGGGCTGCTGCCGGTGCCAGGATGATAAACATCCTGCGCCCTTCCATTAATGCGGGCCTTTCCACTACAGCTACCCCTTCTAATGTTTGTATTACTTTCTGTAATAATTTCCAGCCAAGGTCGGCGTGACTGATTTCACGTCCGCGGAACATCACGGTCACCCTGACCTTGTCGCCGTCAATTAGAAAATTCTTTATTGCGCGTACTTTAAACTCTAAGTCGTGGTCGCCGATTTTCGGCCTTAAACGGATCTCCCTGAGTTCGGAGACTTTCTGGCTTTTTCTGGCCGTTTTTTCTTTCTTGGTTTGTTCGTAACGGAATTTACCGTAATCAATGATTCGACAAACCGGCGGTTCTGCTGTGGGCGCCACTTCTACCAGGTCTACCATTGCCTTGCGGGCAATTTCCAGCGCCTGAAGTGTGGGCATGACTCCCAGTTGCTCGCCTTTCTCCCCGACAACACGTACGTTCGCAACTCTTATCTGATTATTGATGCGTAATGACTTAACTATGAGCTGTAATTCCCCCTTCTAAATAATTACATACCACAACACAATATAATACATTCTTGATACATTAATCAAGTCAGGGCTTCAATTCGTTGACTCTGTCGGTTATCATCTGCCTGATTTTTTTCTTAAAATCTTCTAACGGCATCGCCGGCAACTGTTCCCCGGAACGCAGCCGGACCGCCACGGCGTTGTCCGCCGCTTCTTTGTCCCCCACCACTAACATGTAAGGTATCTTCTGCAGTTGGGCTTCACGGATTTTCTGGTTCATGCGTTCGTTCCGGCTGTCCACCTGGACCCGGACATCCATGGCTTTCAGTTCCGCTTCAACTTTATGCGCATATTCCAGGTGCTGGTCGGAAACCGGCACCACCATCACCTGTACCGGTGACAGCCAAACCGGGAACGCGCCGGCCCAACGCTCGATCAGGAATGCCATCGTTCTTTCAATCGCGCCGATGGATGAACGGTGGATTACGATCGGTTCTTTTTCTTTGCCGTCTTTGTCGATGTAGGTCAGTTTAAAGCGTTTCGGCATTACGAAATCATATTGAACGGTGAAAGCGGTGTCTTCTTTGCCGCTGACATTCTTCATCTGGATATCGATTTTTGGGCCGTAAAAAGCCGCTTCATTGCTGGCTTCGAAGAAATTAGCTTCCCTCTGGACTAAAACTTGCCGCAAGACATTCTCGGCAAAATCCCATGCTTCGTCGTCTTTGTAGTATTTCTTTTCGTCTTTGCGGTCGCCCATCGATAAACGGTAGCGGTAATTCTCGCCGGGTTTGTAGCCCAGGGCTGCCGCCATAAATTCGATCAAATCAAGGACTAATTTTATTTCGTCGCTGGCCTGTTCCCGCTGGCAGATAATATGCGCGTCCGCCAGGCAGAAAAGCCTCACCCGCATTAATCCGGTCAGCTCGCCGGACTTTTCGTAGCGGAATTGTTTCGCCAGTTCGGCAATTCTGAACGGCAATTCCCGGTAAGAACGCGGCTTGCTGGCATAATACTGGAAATGGTGCGGACAGGTCATCGGCCGCAGCATCAGTTCTTCTTCATCCACTTTCATCAGCGGATACATCGTCTCTTTGTAATAGGGATAATGGCCGGAAGTTTTGTATAAATCGATGTTGGCCAGTTCCGGGGTATAAATATGTTTGTAGCCCCGTCTGATTTCCTCATCGACCACAAACCGTTCCAGCGTCCGGCGGATTACCGAGCCTTTCTCCGTAAAAATAGGCAGCCCTTTGCCGATTAAATCCGAGAAGACGAACAAATCCAGGTCTTTCCCGATTTTCCGGTGGTCGCGCTTTTTGATTTCTTCCTGAACCAGTAAATATTCGTCGAGCTCCTTCTGGTTGTTGAAGGCCACCCCGTAAATTCTCTGCAGCATCGGCCGCTTTTCGCTGCCCCGCCAGTAAGCGCCGGCGATGGACATCAGTTTGAACGCCTTGATTCCCGCCGAATATTTGATGTGCGGCCCGCGGCACATGTCGGTAAAATTACCCTGGCGGTAAATTGTAACTTCATCGCCCGGCAGTTCTTCCATCAGCTCCAGTTTGTACGGCTGATTGGCAAATATTTTCCGAGCCTCTTCTTTGGTCGCCGTCGATCTGATGAAAGGTACGTTCGACTTCACGATTTCTTTCATCTTGGCTTCGATCACCGGCAAATCGTCGGGAGAAAGCGGTTTGGACAGGTCGAAATCATAATAGAAGCCGTCCTCGATTGTCGGCCCAATACCGAATTTGGCATCCGGGAACATCGATTGCACCGCTTCGGCCATCACATGCGCGGTCGAATGCCGCATCAAATCTAATTTTTGGGCAGCTTCTGACTTTTCTACGTTATTATCCATATTTTTCCTGCACAAACAAAGGCGACTTTCTATTGATAGAGGGAATACTTGACCATAATATTATAGCAATCTCAGGTTATGAGTGCAATCGTCAGAATGGGCTGCTCGCATGAATGCCTTTTTCTGATTATATTTTTTTATTTTGATATTAGGATTTAGTATTTACTTGAATCTTGATCATTGAATCTTGATTATTTAAAAGCTGACCGCTGATTGCTGATAGCTTCTTAATTCCATTTGACCCTTTATGTCAATAGAAGTAGAATCTAATCAGAGATAATATGATAGACGATAATAAAACCAAAGAACAATTGCAGAAAGAGCTCAATACCCTGCGCCAACGGGTGACTGAGCTCGAAGCCTCTAAAAACCAGCTTACTCAATACGAGGAAATCCTGAAAGTTTTCCGTACTAATATGCCTATCGGCCTTTTTATCATTCAGGACGGCCGCTTTAAATTTGTCAACGATAACCTCCGCACCCTTTTAGCCGATGTTTCCGATGAAATTATCGAATCTTATTCCATGAAACTGGTCTACCCGGACGACCGGGAGCGGGTGCGGGACAGCGCCATCAAGATTTTGCGTGGTGAAAGCGCTAAACCCTATAAATACCGCATCATCGACAAAGAAGGCCAGATCCGCTGGCTGCTGGAAAGTGTTTCATCCATCCAATATCAGGGCAAACGCGCCATCCTGGGCCATGCCATGGATATTACCGAACAGGAGATGGCAGAGGAAAAACTGGAAGAAGCCTATGAAAAAGAACGCCGTCTGCGGCAGGAACTGCAAATTGAAGTACAGCGCCGGGTGGAATTTACCCGGGCTTTGGTCCACGAATTGAAAACTCCGTTAACCCCCATCATGTCTTCCAGCGACCTCCTCGTCTCCGGGCTGAAAGAAGAACCGTGGCTCAGCGTCGCCCAGAATATCCAGCGCGGCGCCATCAACTTGAACAAAAGAATCGGCGAACTGCTCGACCTGGCACGCGGTGAAATCGGCATGCTCAAACTCAATCCCAAACGGGTGGATTTCCTGAAATTGCTGCAGCATGTCGCCAGCGAAATGTCCGTCCTCGCTTCCAGCAACGGCCAAAAACTGAAAGTGGAATTACCCGAATCACTGCCATTGCCGTGGGCCGATGAAGACCGTCTGCGGCAAATCACCCAGAACCTGCTGGTTAACGCCACCAAGTTCACGCCGGAGGGCGGCACGATTACCCTGCGGGCCAAAGAACAGAACGGCTCGCTCATCGTCGAAGTCCAGGACACCGGCTATGGTATCTCCGATGAAGAACAGCGCCGGCTGTTCCGTCCTTACCACCGCCAGGTCGGCGAACGTGAACACCTCAGTGGCCTGGGCCTCGGTTTAGCATTATGCAAAAATCTCGTCCAGCTTCACGGCGGACGGATTTGGGTGAAAAGCGAAGAAGGGAAAGGCGCTACTTTTTCTTTCTCTATTCCGATAAACTCCCGGGCGTATCAGGAAGGAACCACAATCTAGGAGAAAAACGATGAAAGTGCTGGTAATTGAAGACGACAAAGAGATTGTTGACGCCATCTCGCTGGCTTTTCAGATCCGCTGGCCTGAAGCTAAGGTGGTCTCTACCAGACTCGGGCAAAAAGGCGTCGAAATGGTCGAGAGTGAATCTCCCGATATTGTCATTCTTGACCTCGGGCTTCCCGATATCTCCGGCTTTGAAGTTTTGCGTCAAATCCGGCGTTTTTCCACCGTGCCAACGATTATTCTCACCGTCAGGGCCGAAGAAGCTGACGTCGTCAAAGGACTGGAATGGGGCGCGGACGATTATATCACCAAACCTTTCCGCCAGTTGGAACTGCTGGCACGCGTAAAATCCATGATCCGCCGTCATACCCCCGCCGAAGAAAGCATCCTCACATACGGACATTTGCGTCTGGAGCCGGAGACTGCTCAACTGCATATCGATGAAAAAGAAATCGCGCTGACCGTTACCGAAAATCACATCCTCGGGCACCTGATGAAGAACGCCGGCCATGTTGTCACCCATTCCAATCTGGCCGAAGCCGTCTGGGGCGATGATTATCCCGGCGCCACCGACAGCCTCAAAGTCCACATCCGCCGGCTAAGGGAAAAAATCGAAACAGACCCCGGCAAACCACGGATTATTCTGACCAAAACCGGCATCGGCTATTTTCTCGCTAAACCGGAATAGTGGCAGCAGAAACCCTGTAATAGTGCCGTTGCCTTCAGCAGCGAAGGGCAAATTTTATCACCCCCTGAATTCGCCTCTGGCGAATGAAGGGTCTCCCTGTGGTTCACTGAAATCCTTTTTGTCGTTCCTGCGAAAGCAGGAATCTATCAAACCAATCATGCCTCTGTTTGATCCACGAAATGCGAATAACAACCAAATTTTCTGTAGGGTCGAGTTTCCGTAGGCCGTAGCCGGAGATACTCGGCTGTTACAAGCCAATGTACGAACTCGACCGCCCTTTCTCATCCTTTTTAAACCCACTTCATTTACAAGGAGGGCTTTAATTTTTAGTTTGAGCATAACGAATGTAGAGAGGCGATGTTGTCATTCTGAGGTTACCGTTGTACCCGAAGAATCCGACCTCGCAGTGTCGTACTGAGTCCGCTTTAAGCGGACGAACGTATCCCATCTTTCATTGCGAGAAATCCGCCTCCCCAACTTGTCATTCCGGCGGTAACTGGATCCCGATTTTCATCGGGATGGAATAGCTATTGGCTGAAAGGTCATCGTAGAGCAACCAAATGGCAGTTTATCAATTTGAACGTAGTTTCTGTAAGGGAGGGTTTCGAACCCTCCCGCCCATTCCGGCGCAACCCGGAATTCATATCGCATCCAATCCTAAAACTGGTGACAAAACCCCCTGGGTTAGTTCCCTCGCCCTTGATGGGAGAGGGCTAGGGAGAGGGTGTACAAAAGAGGTGACAAAATCTCCTTGACTGATAAATCATTCATATGTTATCTTATTCTTGCGGATTCAGCGGAGTAATTTGAGGTTAGCGGTATGAAACAGACAAAGAGAAAACGCGGCGGACAGAACGGTAACCAGAATGCCCGGACTCACGGCTTTTATTCCTCCCTCCTCACCCCCGACCAGATGAGCCAATTATGGAACATCGTCATTAAAGAGAACGTCCCTCCTGAATCGGCGATTATGCGTCTTAAGCTGCAGTCGATACTCAGTCAAAACACTGCTAATACCCGCACCCTCAAAGAAGCCGTCCGGTTAATTGTCAAATGGTCTGCGCAAAAATATCATCTTAACAGTGCCGGTCGTGTTCATATGCGCGCTTTTATTGAAAGTGCTTTCCAGGACTCTTCAGGGATTCCGTTGTGCAAACCCGAAAAACTTTTTCAAAGCCATCGCTTATTTGGAAAATGATTAATGAGATTGGACACGCTCAAATATCTGAAAACCTGGCTGAAAAACAATTACAGGCACGGATTAGATTCAAGTGACTGAAAATACTGTTGGAAAACAAAAAATGAGACTGGACAAGCGTGAAAATTCAATAAACGGCCTGAAAAACGAAACAGCTTCAAAAACGGTAATTAATTTTCACGTTATGGTAACTAAAGCCCTTTTTAGCCTCAATAATTCCGACACAGTTGCTATAGAAATACACTTTTTACAAAACGAATCACAGGTTAGTCCTCTCGCCCCACAGTGGGAGAGAGCTAGAGAGAGGGGGTTTACTGACGGTTGATCGCTGAAAGCTGAAAGAGTGAAATCCCCGAAATCGCACCTTAACAACAAAATATACTGCAATTCGGAACTGGTCTACCCCTGTGGCCGTCCTCCGCCCCGAACTGTAACCCCATTGTTACTATTATGTAACCTGATCTTTACTGTCGCCGCCGCGCCGTAATTTTCCTGTTACTTGAACGGGGTATATTGTAATTAAGTAAACGAAAAAAGGAGGACGAAATGAAAAACATCAGCAAAACACTCGGCCGCGTAATTGAAGCTCTTCTCGGCAGCGAAAACACACCGGCAGAAAAATCACTCTACGAAATCAAAACCAAATACCTTTATTAAGCTTGGCAGCTTCTCCAGTGGGGTATCCCCCCACGGAGTCTTGGCTGAGGATATCAGCCGCAAATCAAAACAGCTTCAATCTTACCGTGCAATCCCAACCCGTTTTCCCCTACAATTTCTCCGTAATCCGGTACATGTTCTCATAAGCGTGGCTAAAAGCCGGGTCGGTTTTCTCTAATTTCTCTCTCAGTGAAGTCATCCTCAGGACAAATTCTTTTTTATCGCCGTTTTTCACTATGTCCGCCCACAGCTTTGTTTTCGACTGAAACAGGTTTTCCACGTCCGTGATGTCGGGAAAACTCATTTGCAGGGAAGCGTAAAGTTCCGGGTCCTCGGAAATAACACTTTCAACCAGTGTGTAAAGCACTTTAAAAGTCGTCCCGCCGATTTTCTTCATTTCCGCAAAATTTTCCAGGCTGAGCAGCGTGTCTGCAGAAACAATCGCGATGAAATGCGCCAACCCCAGCACCACCGTCATCATTTGGTCGTGTTCCGCCGGCGTCATGACAGATACATTGGCGCCCCTTTCCTCAAGGTACCTGCGGGTTTTCGCGGCTAATACAGCCTCAGCTTCATTAGTCGGCGTGACAATAAAATTCTGATTGGCAGCGCTCTTCGCCCCCGGCCCGAAAACCGGATGGGTGCCCAAAATGGTTCCTTTCTTGATATAGCGGTGCATGATTTCCACCGGTTTAGTCTTCAGCGAAGTCACATCGAAAAATATCTGCCCATCGCGGGCGTAAGGCCCGATTTCCTTGACCACTGTTTCGAAAGTTTCCGGCGGCACGGAGATAATAACGACTTCTGCCTGTTTGACCGCTGCGGCATTCGTCGCAATCGTCACTCCCGGTTTTTTCCCGGCCGCTTTCAATTTCGTTTGATTACGTCCGGTAATGACGACCTGAGCCCCTTCCTGAAGCAAGCGGACAGCAAACCATTGCCCCATTTTTCCTGCGCCGCCGATAATGGCTACTTTCATCCCCACCCTCTTATTCAAGCTAAATTGCCCGGGGATACGAACCTAAAACTTTCAGGAATAAAGTATGTTTTTCCAGTCTGGCCAGCGTGTCTTTCACTATTTTGTCCTGCCGGTGCCCTTCAAAATCAAGGTAGAAATTATATTCCCACGCCTTCTGGCGAGTCGGGCGTGATTCGATCTTGGTCAGATTGATTTTACTGTCGGCGAATTCTTTCACCGCGTCAAAAAGCGCCCCCGGTTTATGCTTCACCGAAAAGACGATTGAGGTCTTGTCCGTCCCTGTCGGCGGCGAATCGTTCTTGGCCAGCGCGAAAAACCGTGTGTAGTTATTGGGGTTGTCCTCGATTTCCCGGGCCAAAATCTTCATCTTATAAATTTCCGCCGCCCGCGCCGAGGCCACCGCCGAGCTGTCCTTCAGTTTCTGTTCTTTGATCATTTTAACCGCGCCGGCCGTGTCGTAAATCGAGATTAATTCGTAGCCGAAGCGCCCTAAAAATACCTGGCTTTGCCCCAGCGCCTGGGGATGAGAATACACTTTTTTAATCGAATTCAGCGTTGCGCCCTGATTCGCGATCAGGCAATGGATAATGCGCAGGTCAAGTTCCCCGCACACCTGGAGATTTTCGTTCAATAAAAGGTCGTAAACCCGGCTGATACTGCCTTCCAACGAATTTTCCACCGGCACTACCCCGAAAGACGCTTCACCCTGTTCAACCAATTTAAAAACAGATTCAAAACTTTCACTGGGCCTGGCGCTTACCGAGCGTCCGAAATATTGAAACACCGCCTCTTCGCTGTAGGCCCCGATTTCACCCTGGAAAGCCACCACCATTCCCTGCACCACCTTGGAAGACTTGATGATCTGACGGTAGATGCCCACAATTTCCTTCTCGTCCAGGTTTTCTTCCCGCGCTAAGGCTTCAATATGTGCAAGCACCTTTTTTTCGCGGTTAATATCTTCAATCGGTTTATTTCGCTTTTGTTTTTCATCGCCGATCGCCTGCGACTTTTTAATTCTCTGCGCGATGAGTTTCACAATTTGTTCATCAACCGTGTCGATCTGTTTTCTCATTTCTTCCAGACTCATTTGATTACCTCCGGTATTATTCCCGCCTGCAGTGCGAAATCGCACAGGGTAATTGCCATCATTGCCGCAACCACCGGCACGGCTCTGGGGACGATGCAAACGTCATGCCGGCCTTTGATTTCCAGCTCGGCATTTTCCATTTTAGCAATATTTACCGTTTTTTGCTTTTGGCTTATCGAAGGCGTCGGTTTCACCGCTGCCCGCATAAAAATCGGCATGCCGCTGCTGATGCCGCCCAAAATCCCGCCGCCGTAATTAGTTGCGGTTACCACTTTGCCGCGTTTGATGCGGAAAGCGTCGTTATTCTTCGAGCCTTTCATTTGCGACACCCCGAATCCGGCCCCGAATTCCACTCCCTTAATTGCCGGAATCGCGAATAAGGCCTTGGCCAGGTCGCCTTCCAGCGTATCGAAAATCGGTTGGCCCAAACCGACAGGCACATTGATGGCGATGCATTCGATGATGCCCCCCAGGCTGTCGCCAGCCTTGCGTGCTTTTTCGATGGCCGCCAGCATTTTGGCGGCATCCCGCAAGTCGGCACATCTGAGCGGGTTATTGTTCACAACGTCTGCCGAAATTACCTCATAGGAATCCGCGCGGACCCCGCCGATTTCCACCGTGTGCGCCAGAACCTTACCGCCGGTGGAATCCAGTAATTTTTGCGCCACCGCTCCCGCCATCACAAACCCGGCCGTATTCCGGCCGGAAAACCGCCCGCCGCCGCGGTAATCGTTAAAGCCGCCGTATTTCATAAACGCGGTGTAATCCGCGTGTCCCGGCCGTATTAAATCTTTGGTTTTTTCGTAACTTTCGGATTTTGCGTCTTCGTTCCAGACCACCAGGCAAATCGGCGCGCCGGTGGTATATCCGCCGAAAATGCCGGAGAGAATATCCACGTTGTCCTCTTCGGCTCTTTTCGTGGAAGATATCATATCGCCCGGTTTTCTTTTATCCAATTCGGTTTGAATATCTTTTTCCGTGATCGCTAAACCGGCCGGACAACCGTCAATCACGATGCCGATGCATCTGCCGTGGCTCTCCCCGAAGCTGGTAATGACAAACTTCTTCCCCAGGCTGTTACCCATCGATTTCCACCTTCACGCCCAGATTTTGCAGGAC
>Ga0302322_100005682_pt1 | contig 10957 bp, 7 predicted proteins | sample Fen_T0_2_FD_203757 | JGI IMG/M metagenome (GOLD analysis project Ga0302322, IMG submission 203757) | Peat permafrost microbial communities from Stordalen Mire near Abisko, Sweden - Fen_T0_2 | ecosystem: Environmental > Terrestrial > Soil > Wetlands > Permafrost | place: Sweden: Abisko... | reverse complement strand
GATTCGCGAAAGCACGTGGAAGAAGTCGTAGCGGAAGCCGGAGTGCTGAGTTTGATCGATTTCAGAAACCGCCCAGCAGTTCGAGGATTCGGCCCGGCATAGTGAAATGGCTTGCAGTATGATGTCGCGGCGAACCAGCTTGACCCAGCGGTGATGGGGAAGCACATCATCAAGACGGCGATAGCCCGGTATCGCGGCTCGCAGACACTCATCGAGCGCAGCGCGGTGGTTGTGTCCCATCTTGGAGCCAAAAATGCCACCGCTCTGATGTTCGCGGACGTGCCGCTCAAAGGCGTCGAACCAAGGTTCATTACCGATGGCGGACGGCGGAACCTGGAACAACTCGCCTGGGAAGCCAAGGCCATTCCTCGCGAGCAGATCACAAATAGCGTTGCTGCCGGAGCGCATAGTGAACGCAATGGTAAAGCTTCGGGTTAACTCAGGAAGGCTCAATTCAAATACTCAGAGGTGCCACGATCGACTGTTGATTCGGATACTGTCGGGTACTCATGCATAGTACTAAAGGAGCGACGGTCTGATCGGCCCACAACGATCCGGTGCTCACGCAGCCTTGATTGAAAGGGTGACCTTCTCCCCGAACGGAACTCCATTTTTTACCATGAATATTTCGATGTTGGGCGCGCCGTTGACGGGAACGGAAAATCGAAATGTAACAGGACGGCCACGAAAAATTCCGCCATACAAGGGAATCTCATCAGCCTGATCGTCAATCGGAATCAAGCGATCTTCGCCTACCCGCAGGCTGTAGCCCTTTGCTCCCGTCCAGCGCTCGTTCCCCTCATTGCGAACTACGACACAGACCTCGGCCTCGGTTCCCGCCTTCGCCGAACTCGGTGCTTCGACCCCCAAGATCACCGCGTCGTTTTCCGGTCGCGCATTGATGCGAGCGGCGCCCCGGGCGGTCGTGTTGATGTACTCGAAGGGGTCGTTGTCGGTCGAGAAGGCATCTGTGTTGGAGTGCATGCTGTCGTTAACCAGGGGCGGTCGAAGATCGGCTGCGTAAATGCCCGAACCCTCGTCGTATTCATTCCACGACTCAACATACACGCGATGAACGTAGCGCGCGTCGGGCGCCACATTGCGAGAAGCCTCTCGGTAGTCTCTGATGTTGTGAACCACGACGTCCCAGGCGTTACGGTAATTCCTTCCGCCATCGCGTGGCAGGAAGAAGCCAGGGTTGCGGATGTTCTGGTCCCAATATCCGGGCTGCACGTGCCAGACATCAATCATCTTATGCATGCAGTGCATGGCATAGGTATAACCGGAAAACATGATCATGCGCTCGTCCGTAAACCTGTAGTCCGGGTCAATCAATGCGGTCGACATCATGTAAATTCCTTCCCGCAGCGAGGGCAGACGCTTCCCCAGCGTGGCCTTCAACCGGCGCTCGATGTCCTTGCGCGTCAAGTCTGTCAGGTTCAGAAGCATCGAATAGGCCCACCATGAGGCGACAACGACTTTTCCGTCGATGTGCAACAGTTGGGTCGAGGCAAGTTGGTCGTCGTTCTCTGAAAAATACTGATCATAAAATCGGATGTAGTGTCTTACGTACTCATCTTTGCCGGCCCGGGTTGCGACGTTAATGGGCGCCGTTCTCCAGAGATAAAACGGGTCCAGAAACGGCACAATCTTGGGGATTTCCCAGCCTTCGCGACGCAGCTGATTGCAGGCGCGGAAGAAATTCACACGTTGGGGCTCGAAGTTGTTAATGCAATGGACGTAAACCGCATCGATGTTCGCCATCATGATCTGTTTGATCTGACCGACCCAAAAGTCAGGTTCGCCAGTCCAAGCTGGACGGCCTTCGAGAGGCTTCCATGGACCGCTCACATTCCCTTCCGTGGGTGAGAACCAAAGGAAGACCGTGGTACCGACAAACGGCATATGTCGCGAATAGGCGCGACCGGGGCGAATCAAGTCCAAGTGCGGCTCCTGTCAGCATGGGAGAAGGGTATGTTCGATGCTTTTTCCCGAGAACACAATCAACCGACTCGTGAGGAATCCGGAGATTCATGCCCTCCGATTGGGAATAATCAATTTTCGCGATAAATACTCAGATCATCCCAGTAGATCGTTCCTGACCCATTCTTACGGAACAAGTGAAGACGAAGACTTCCTGAAGCGCTGGCAGCCATGGAGTGTGTCATTTGCTGCCATTCCGGTGTAACGTGCACCTCCGGGGAAAAGGTCGCGAGATTCGCACTGTCACTGTAGAGCCCGATCTGCGCAGTCGCCGTTGCACCTTGCGAGGCTGATACCCATGCCGATATCACGTAGACATGTCCTGGTTCCAACCCACTGACGTCCTGCCAAACACTGCCCTCGCCTGCGCTCTCTGAAAGGCTATGAGCGCCGCCATGTGCCTGACTGGTGCTAACAGATGCGGCAACATTCTGAAAGGGTTGCCATAACGCGAGGTCCTCGTCTTCAAACCCGGAGTCACGCACGGAGTCATACAGCCGTTCACCCTCATTTTTCAGCGTAGCAGCCAGCTCGAAGTCGGACTTTACGGAACACAGGATGAACCCGTCGAGGTCGTGGCATTTCCCCGGTCCAGTTGGACCATTTGCGATCATCGATGCGAGGAACGGAGTGACTACATAGGCGGAATCCGGGGAAAGCGGGTGAATTCCCAAGGCTGCGATCGCCTTGCCACAATGGAAATCTTGAGAAGACTGAATATATCTCGCCGGATAATAGCTGTTGATGCGCATCTTTTGCTGGGTCGCAAGAATGCCAAAAATTCGATAGCCATCCAATCCCCCGGGGGTTGCCACATTGTCACACTGCCACGCGGGAAGTATCACTAGATTCTGGTGGTTTGTTCCCAGGGTTGACCAGATTGGAGACCGCAGCGGCGATGGGTGTGCATTACTGAGTTCACCACGAATCGACTTCAGGGTCGGATAAATATCAACCACTTGGAACAGCATCACGATCGCGAGCACGAGGTTAGCGGTGGACTTGCGCCAGAGTAAGAAAGGCAAGGAAACGACGGCGGTCAACAAGACATAATATGGAGTCCAGAACATTCGGCCACTAGCGCGAAGGACCCCCAGGACGGGACTCAGCCTCTCGTGCGGATCGAGATCAACCAATGTTCGCGCCCCAAAAGTAATCTTCGTGGAAAGGGCCATTAAGATCAAAACCGCACAGCATAGCAGCAGGGGAATCACCGAACTCCGCGGCAGCGAGGGCATCTTGCGTCGCCAAATCAACACCAACAAAATGATTGCCAGCAAGTAGATTATTCCCGCGCCCAGGTAGCAATAACCCTCGTACTGTCCGACGGCGTGCCCGGGAAAAAAGCGGAACAGGACCGAACGCCCATATGAGTCCAGCGGGCCCAGCAGGTTCATCGAATACACGCGATAACCCGACGCCGAGTAGCCATGACCTCCGGGAATAAAAAACCCCAGGGAATAAGTGACAGTTCCAGAAGCCGCGGCCAGAAGGGACATGAATCCGATCGCTGCCGGCAGCGTCAGCCTACCCTGCCAGAGTAGGCTGGCCGCGGTGACACTCAGTACAAACAGCACCTGGAATGCGATATAAGGATTTATGGCGACAGCGGCAGCCGCCAACAAGAGCGACGACAAAAAGAATCTGCGAACTGCGAAGGCTCGATGGTCCTGCGCCCGGAGATAAATCAAAAGCGCCGCTAATATCAGCCATTGGTTACAAAGAGCGTAGTGGCCAATGAGGCGAAAGCCCAAAGGAAGGGCGAGCAAGAAAAAAAATGCGCCCAGGAATCGTCCCAAGCGATTGTTACCCTGCAATCGCGCAAGCAAGCGCAGAGCAAAAAAGAATTGTAACGAGCAACACAGGACGGCTTCCAAGCCAAAGTATTGAAATGGCTCCGGCAACAGCGCAGACAAGGGTTTAAGGAGCACGACGAGCAGCGGATTCGGGTCGACAAGCGCAATTGATTCACCGACGGGGTAGCCGACCCGATTCGTGTACGTCAACGGCCAATGCCACTGCGGGTCCTGCCGGAAGAGCTCCCAGACGATATAGTGGTCTGCCGCATCCGGAGTAATCCAATCGATATTACGAGGGTTCAATGGTGTCGGCCCCATCAGAATGATGGTGTAGAGCAATCCCACTACGAACGAAATTGCCAGGCTCAACCAAACTGACTCCGCCCGAGGGCATTGCGATGAGAGTTGAACGCTTTGCCCGACACGGGAGCCGCTCTCCGATACGCTAAGCACGTCACCGCGCCGTGTTGGAGTTTCTCTATTCAATCAATTGTCCTTTGCCACAAGTGACTCAAAGTCTTGCCACAGGATTACCTCCGAAGGAGGGCCTAGGCGCTCCCGGATGCACAATCCAAAAGGCAAAAGAATAATTTCTTTGAACCAGAGCTTGCCGATGAACTTGCCCGAAATTTCTTCCTCGAGACAAAATCCAAACTTGGCAAGCTAGCCTCACGCAATGGGAACCAACGCTGTCTCCAGTGAACGTTCAGCTTCGCGGCCAAACCGATTCGATGTTCGCGCTACGCCGAACTGAGCGGTTCGATTACTCGGCTGGCAGTTCCTCTAGCATCATGTTGGGAATCCCATCGACTACCTGGTAGATACGTCCGCACAGCACGCACCGCAGTGCGGATTCGAGTTCGTCGGGCTCGATGTCCGCTTTACAGGCAGGACATGCGAGTATCGCGAGAAGTTCGGTGGAAATCATAGACTCAGTTTAGCAAACCTGACGACGCGGAGATAAAGGCGGACATAATGTTAAAATTGACCGAAGATTAGATCGTTCCCGTCCGCTCGATGCTCGATTCGCACAGTTACTCAATGTGCGCCCTAAAGTCATGCGAACAGCTCGAATTTGTGGGAGCGGCTCCTTGGAGGCGTGATAGCTTTGGTTGAACCTGCACCTTCGGAAATAACTCGATCAGGTCGTTTTCCCTCTCCGACTCCCGAACTTGCGATCGTGATTCCCGCCATCAATGAACGGGAAAACCTTGAACTCCTAATCCCGGCTCTCTGGGACGTGTTGAAATCCATCGGGGTGACTGCAGAAATCATTCTAGTTGATGGTGGATCGCATGATGGCACAGCCCATGCGGCCGAGAGTCGTGGTGCTTGTGTAGTCCGGCAAAGCGAACGGGGCTACGGTGGAGCGCTGCTTGCGGGATTTGCAGCCACCAGCGCGCCATTCATTGTGACAATGGATGCTGATCTTTCCCATCGACCTTCATTCCTTGCAGAGATGTGGAAGAACCGCTTGAATGCACATGTCCTGATCGGTTCTCGCTATGTGGCGGGGGGCGAAGCGGAGATGACGCTGTCGCGCCGTATATTGAGCAAGATTCTCAACATTACATATGCACGTGTGCTGTCGCTCCCCATTAAGGACCTGTCTAGCGGTTTTCGTATGTATCGTGCCGACACCGTCAAACACCTTCAGCTGACTGCGCGGGATTTCGATGTTCTCGAAGAAATATTGATCAAAGTCTACGCCGAAGGTTGGAGCATCATTGAGCTGCCGTTTCGGTATATGACCCGCGGCTCGGGCAACTCACATGCTAAGCTGCTGAAGTTCGGTATCGCTTACCTGAAGACGATGGTCAGAATGTGGCGATTGCGTAACTCTGTCGAGTCTGCCGACTACGATTATCGTGCATATGACAGCCCGATCTGGCTGCAACGATATTGGCAACGGAAGCGGCACGAGATTATCCTAAATTTCGTTGGTGCAGGGTCTTCTGTTTTGGATATCGGTTGCGGATCCAGCCGAATCATTCTTGACCTTAAGAATGCAGTAGGCATGGATATCCTGCAGCGCAAGTTGCGTTGGCTCAAACCTAATCATGTGCGGCTCGTTCGCGGTTCTACCTTCGCTCTGCCTTTCAAGAACTGCAGTTTCGACGTGGTGATCAACTCCGAAGTAATTGAGCACGTCCCGGAATCTCCCGACATCATGAATGAGATGTGGCGTGTGCTTCGGCCGGCAGGAACTCTGGTTCTGGGTACTCCCGACTACGATCGCTGGTCTTGGAATGTGCTTGAGTGGATTTATGGCAAAGTTCTGCCCGGCGCATATGCCCATGAACATATCACGCACTACACTCGAAAGAGCCTCGGTGATGCGATCACGGCGCAAGGATTTGAGGTTCTCGACTGCCAGTATGTGGGCTACTCGGAGATGATTTTCAAGGCTAGGAAACCTCAACAAGACGAGAGTGATCACGCGGCAGCAATGGCGAATCCAACCCATCCTCAGTTGAGAACTTGACCGGACCCCGGCGAATTTGCACCTGGTGGCTCCAAACATTCCAGTCGGCGATGGTCTTCCTCAGTCGAATCGGCAGCATTTCCCGGTTGATATTTCCCGAAACGGGAAAGCGGTGCTTTTTTCGACCCCGAAACTACATAAGGTAACCCATGTTTGGTTACCATGGGGTGCGTACCGAGTGTTACGTCTCGGTGCGGGGTATGCCTATGTTGACTCGCGTGATTCTCGTGATTTGTATGTACATTGGGGTTGGGTTCCCGCTGACTCTTAAAGCTGAAAGCGCTGACTGTACTACGCCGGTGATCATCATCGCCGATGGCAGAATCACATCGTCGTCCTTCCCGGCAGTCACGTTGTATTGGTATGGGATATATACGCAGGCTGGACATTCGTACTCAGTGGAGTTTGAGGCCCCGGCAGACAATTATGTGAACACACCTCGAGTGCAGTTGAGCACGATCAGCGCATTTGATCCCTCAGATAGCTTGGTGGCCTGTCATGGGACTTCGAGCGTGGCCCTGACGCAAAACAGCGGATTTGCGCCAGTAATTTTCAAGGGCGGAAACGGCTCCGGTCGTCGAGTCTCGTTCACCGCGCAGAGCGCCGGGTTATACCGACTATCGGTGGCCAATGTTTCCGGCGCCGGAAGCTACAGCTTCCGGGCTGTTGACACAACGATCTTCAGTCCTCGATGGAGCACATACTCGGGGTACGATACGCAATGGGGATTCATGAACGTCTCAGATATGCAGATTGATGGCCTCCTGCAGGTATTCGATTCGAACAGTAAGGTAATGGCAAATGTTCCGTTGACGGTCCCTGCAGCCGGGTACATCCTCCGCACCGCAAATTCTCCGGGAATTAACCTGCCCAAGAACGCCTCGGGTTATGTAATCTTCAGTCACAATGGTCCGCCAGGGGCTATTTCCGCGGACGCGTACGTGATTAACGGTTCAGCTACCGTCATCGTGCCCATGAAGTTCGAACCCGGCGGCTCGCACTAAGCCACCACCTACGTCAGACGGCATCCGGCAGGGCGATCGCCCTCCTCCTTCGCTAAGGTTCACCGTTAAGTCAGAGATTTGTGTGACGCCTGTAGAATATTCGTCATGCACGACAGTTCAGGGAAAGTCGCACTCGTAACCGGTATCACCGGGCAAGATGGGGCCTATCTTGCAGAATTTCTTCTCAATCGTGGTTACAGCGTCATCGGGGCCTTCCGGCGCACCAGTTCCGCCAATTTCTGGCGCATCGCGTCTCTCGGAATTCTGGAGCACCCAGCCCTGCAATTAGTGGAGCACGATCTTACTGACATCGGCGCGAGCATTCGGCTTTTGGAGCGCACCGAGGCGACAGAAGTCTACAACCTCGCTGCCCAGAGCTTCGTTGGGCTCTCCTTTGACCAGCCGGTTACCACCGCTGAAATTACAGGCGTTGGCGCGCTCCACCTCCTGGAAGCTATCCGGATCGTGAATCCGAAAATCCGCTTCTATCAGGCCTCCACCTCAGAGATGTTTGGAAAGGTCCAGGCCGTTCCCCAAAATGAAGAGACCGCGTTTTATCCCCGTAGTCCGTATGGGGTTGCCAAACTGTTTGCGCACTGGACGACCATCAATTACCGCGAATCGTACGGCATCTTCGGCGTCAGCGGCATTCTGTTCAATCACGAGTCGCCCCTGCGTGGGCTCGAATTTGTGACCCGCAAGATCACCGACGGCATCGCCCGCATCAAGCTGGGCAAACGAGAGGTACTGGAACTTGGCAACCTCGATGCCAAACGCGACTGGGGATTCGCCAAGGAATACGTTGACGGAATGTGGCGCATGCTCCAGGCTCCAGAGCCCGGTGCCTACGTCTTGGCGACAGGAAAGAATGCGTCGGTTCGCGATTTCGTCACGCTCGCTGGAAAGGCAGCCGATATTGCGATCGATTGGAGAGGCAGCGGCGAACAAGAGGTTGGTGTCGACGCCAAAACGGGCAAGACTATCGTTCGTATCAATCCCAGGTTCTACCGCCCGGCCGAAGTGGAAATGCTGATGGGAGATGCCGCCAAGGCCAAGCGTGATCTGGGTTGGGAGGCCGAGACCTCACTCGAAGAACTCTGCCGCATCATGGTTGACGAAGACATCAAGCGCGTTGCCAACACTCATGCCCTCTTCTAGCGCAATGAAGACGGTTCTGCTGACCGGAGCAACTGGCTTTACAGGCCGCTATCTCGAGTCCGCGTTGCTGCAGCGCGGATATCGAGTGCTCCGGCTCGATCCCAACGGCGCTGAACCGTGCGATCTCACCGATCTCGCCGCGGTCGAGCGCACTGTTGCCAGGGCGGAGCCGGACTTCGTCGTTCATCTAGCTGCAATCGCATTCGTCGCGCACGGCAATGCCGAAGACTTTTACCGCGTCAACGTAATCGGCACGATGAACCTCTTACAGGCGCTTGCGGGGCTCAAAAAGACGCCTCAGAAAGTGCTACTTGCCAGCAGCGCCAACGTCTATGGGATGCCTGCCGTCGAGGTGCTGGACGAATCGCTGTGCCCGGCGCCGGTAAGCCACTATGCCTGCAGCAAGCTCGCCATGGAGCACATGGCCCGAACTTGGTTTGGCCGGCTTCCCATACTGATAACCCGTCCGTTTAACTACACTGGGCCGGGGCAGGCAGAGCATTTTCTGGTTCCCAAGATCGTAAAGCACTTCAAGGACCGCCTACCTTTCATCGAGCTGGGCAATCTGCATGTCAGGCGGGACTACTCCGACGTTGAGGATGTCGTTGCGGCGTACGTCGCGTTACTGGAGAGCGATGTGCGGTCCGACGTCGTTAACATTTGCAGCGGGCGCGACATAGCCTTGCTCGAAATTGTCGCGATGATGAGAGACATCGCGGGTTACGAGATAGAAGTGCGCGTAAACCCCGAGTTCGTTCGGGAAAACGAAGTTCCGCGCCTGATGGGTAGCACCGCAAAATTGCGCACCGTGGTCACCCTTCCGCCGTTCCATCCGTTTCAGGAAACACTTCGCCGCATGTACAAAGCCTGAACGCCAGCTCACGATTCGCTGCCTGTCGTACAATCGATTGCATTCTGCTCCCGACAATTCCACGCGCTTCGATTGCCTGAAAGGATTTCGATGCTGTCTCCGAATGTTCGTAGTACGTTGGGCATCGCGGCCATGTCGCACGTACATGGCGAAGCTGTGCTTCGCTTCTGGGGAGCCGAGACTAGTCGATGAAAGCCCTCATCTCTGGTGCGTCCGGATTCATATGCGGCTACCTGGTGCAGGAGCTTTTGAACGAGGGCTACGAAGTTGTTGGTCTGGACAATTACAGCAAGTACGGCCGAGTAGCCAAGTCGTATGACAACCACCAGAACTACCGGCTGGTGGAGGGCGACGCCAAAGATTCTGAATTGATGAAGGAACTGATCGAGGATTGCGATCACTTCGTCGCAGCCGCCGCTATGATTGGCGGAATATCGTTCTTTCACGAATTCGCCTACGATTTGTTGGCGGAAAACGAGCGCATCATGGCGGCGGCGTTTGACGCCGCGATCTGGGCGCACCGGCACGGGCTGCTCCGCAAAATAACCGTCATGTCATCCAGCATGGTGTTCGAGAACTCTTCGGAGTTTCCTACTCCGGAGGGCGCTCAGCGCAGGTGCCCGCCCCCCCGTTCGACTTACGGATTCCAGAAGCTGGCAACCGAGCTGTTCGCACAGGGCGCCTACGAGCAATACCAGCTGCCCTACACCATCGTTCGTCCATTCAATTGCGTGGGTGTTGGTGAACAACGTGCCTTACGTGACCACGACATCTGGAGCGGAAACGTGAAGCTTGCTATGTCGCACGTCGTGCCAGACCTCGTCCAAAAAATCCTGCGAGGACAGGACCCTGTGCACATTCTCGGCAACGGCATGCAGGTGCGGCATTACACCTACGGCGGCGATCTAGCTCGGGGAATCCGGATCGCGATGGAACACGAGAACGCGCTGAATGACGACTTCAACCTCTCCACCGCGACGCGAACCACTGTGCTGCAATTGACCGAGACGATCTGGCAAAAGCTCAATCCCGAAAAGCCCTTCCGCTATGTCTGCGATCCGCCCTATCCCTACGATGTCCAGGAGCGATCGCCTAGCGTCGAGAAGGCCCGCCGCCTGCTGGGTTTTGAAGCCACAACCTCGCTGGATGAGATTCTGGACGAGGTTATCAGTTGGATTTCCGAACAAGTGAAGGTCGGGCAGATGTGAGCGTCGTTTCTGAGGCTCGAGACCACCGCGAACGAGGAACTGAGCCTCTTCTCCAACACAAAAACTCACCTGGCTGTGATTCGCCAGCCGAGCTTACTCTGGTCATCCCTGTTTACAACGAGGGCGCGAATTTTCCCGGACTCTGGGACGAAATAACCTCGCACATCCGTTCGCCGTTCCGCGCGCTCGTGGTGTACGACTTCGACGAAGACGACACCGTTCCAGTTGTCCAGCTTATCGTCGCCTCGGGAGAGCGGCGGCTCGCGCTGGTAAAGAACGACGTTGGCCGTGGCGTGGTGGGTGCGATTCGCAGCGGCTTCAACCGCGTGGACGAAGGTGCGGCGCTGGTAGTGATGGCCGATCTCTCCGACGACCTGTCGCAAGTGGATCAGATGATGGCCTATTACCGCGACGGATATCAAGTCGTGGTCGCCAGTCGATACATGCCG
>Ga0302322_100005681_pt1 | contig 10958 bp, 12 predicted proteins | sample Fen_T0_2_FD_203757 | JGI IMG/M metagenome (GOLD analysis project Ga0302322, IMG submission 203757) | Peat permafrost microbial communities from Stordalen Mire near Abisko, Sweden - Fen_T0_2 | ecosystem: Environmental > Terrestrial > Soil > Wetlands > Permafrost | place: Sweden: Abisko... | reverse complement strand
CCATGCTGGCCAATGAATTCCCGGAGATTCGTCAGCGCCTGATCGCGTACCGCCATCGCCAGACCGAAACGGTGCTGGCTGCGCAGTTACCGGAAGCGCCATGATTCTGCCTGGTGCCACGCTCGGCGTGCTGGGGGGTGGCCAGCTCGGTCGCATGTTCACCCTGGCGGCCACGGTGATGGGTTACCGCGTCGCGGTCCTCGACCCGGACCCACTCTCTCCAGCTGGCCAGCTTGCCGATATCCATCTCCGTGCCGACTATCGCGATGCCGTGGCGCTGTTGCGTATGGGCGAGCTGTGCGACGCGGTGACGACGGAGTTCGAGAACGTCCCGGCGGAGAGTCTGGAAATGCTGGCCCGGCATTGCCTGGTCGCGCCTTCCCCTGCCGCCCTGGCCGTGGCCCAGGACCGCCTGGCGGAAAAGACACTGGCGCGCGAGTTCGGTTGCGCAACTGCGCCTTACGCAAACATCGAATCGGCCGACGACCTCGCCGCTGCCTGGAGCGCAGTTGGCGCCCCGGCCTTGCTCAAGACCCGCCGCCTTGGCTACGACGGCAAGGGACAGGCGCGGATCGACAGCCTTGATGCGTTTGTTGCCACCTTTGCGAAATTCGGCAGCGCACCCTGCCTGCTGGAAAGTTTCCTGCCACTGGAACGAGAGGTATCGGTGGTGCTGGCGCGCAATGCCCAGGGCGAGATCGCCTATTTTCCGCTGGCGGAAAACCGCCACCGCAACGGCATCCTCGATGTCAGCATCGTGCCCGCGCGCATCCCCGATACCCTGGTCGCGCAGACCCGCGAAATGGCAGGACACATCGCCGCCGGCCTCGACTATGTGGGCGTGCTGGCGGTGGAATTTTTTGTGCTGGCCGACGGTAGCGTGGTGTTCAACGAGATGGCGCCGCGCCCGCACAACAGTGGCCACTACACGCTCGATGCCTGTGCCAGCGACCAGTTCGAGCAGCAGGTCCGCGCCTTGTGCGGCCTGCCGCTGGGCGACACCCGGCTGCTGTCGCCGGTGGTGATGGTCAACCTGCTCGGCGACATCTGGCAGCCCCAGCCGCGCTGGGCGGAACTGCTGCGCCATCCGGGCGTGAAGCTGCATCTCTATGGCAAGGCCGAAGCGCGACCGGGCCGCAAGATGGGCCACTACAACTGTCTGGCGGAATCGGTCGAAGCCGCGCTGGAACTGGCGCGCACGACGCGAGCGGCATTGGGCATCGGCTGATCAGCCGCCGGTCTCCAGCAGGGTCTGCACGATGGCATTGCCCTTGGTGTCGACGTTGCGGATGCGCACCGGCAGCCAGTGCAGATTCATCCCCAGCCAGACATCGGTCACGTCGGCATTGCCTTCGTTCAGGCGGGCGCCCTGTATATGCAAGCTGTCCGACGGCTTGCCCAACACATCAATGCGCTCGATGCCGACAACCCGGAAGCGGTAGTCCTTCAGATCCTTGCCCTTGGTGACCGGCAGGGTCCAGGCGCCTTGCTCATCCTTCGCTGTCATGGCTAGATGAAAGATGAAACTCAGCAGATCCTGGGTCTGCGCGGGTAACGTATCAAACTTGCCTTCGGGCAGTTCGAGCCGGTGTTTCGGCCAGTCGAAATTCGCGTATTCCTTGCGTACATCCTTGCGGCTGATCCAGAATTTTTCCGGCTTGAGGCCACCGTCGGTAATCAGTCCCTCGCTCGAGTTGACGACCTTGCCGTTCATCAGCAGCGCGGCCAGGCCGCTGGCCTCGACCACGTTCAGCAGGCTGTAGCGGCCGTTGTCCGCCTTCCAGGTGTAGGTGGAGGTGCCGAGCTTGAATGCGGACTGCCCATACAGCACCGCAAAGCGCAGCACGGTGTGATCGGGCAGTTGCCGCGCGGTTGCCGCCTGCGCGGTGCCCAGGCACAAGGCGACCGCCAGGGCAGCGATCGGCAGGGTTCTTCTCGACAGGTTCAGCAACAGGTTGTACAGATGCACGTTCACTCCGCGGGTGAGAGCAGGCTTTGATCGGCCCGGACCTTGAAACCACTGTACGCGACCTTCCCCTGACTGGATAAGCTGATGCGTCCTTCGGACAGCCAGCGTACAACCTGCGGATAGATACGGTGTTCCTGGGCCAGCACCCGTGCCGCAAGGGTCGCAGGCGTGTCTTCGGGCAGCACGGACACGGCGGCTTGGGCGATGATGGGACCGACATCGACCTCCGGTGTGACGAAATGCACTGTGCAGCCATGCAGCCTGACGCCCTCGCGAAGCGCCCGCCCGTGGGTGTCTAGGCCTGGGAAGGCGGGCAGCAGGGAAGGGTGGATGTTGATCATGCGTCCGGCGTAGCGTTTGACGAAGTCAACCCCAAGAACGCGCATGAAGCCGGCCAGGATGACCAGATCTGCAGCGTGACGGTCGATCTCCATGGCCAGCGCCGTATCGAAGGCCTCGCGCGAAGCAAAGGCCTTGTGGTTTACCACCGTCGTTGCGATGCCGTGCGCCGTGGCGGTCTCCAGGCCCTGGGCCTCCGGACGGTTGCTGATCACGCAGGCGAATTCGACCGGGAGGTCTGCTTCCAGCAGGGCCTGCATGTTGCTGCCCCGGCCGGAGATGAGGATGACGGCGCGCATCAGACGATGACCGTCTGTTCCTGTCCCGCCGCTCGTGCCTCGATCTGCCCCAGCCGATAAACCGTCTCGCCCTGTTCGGCGAGGAAACGCATGGCGGTTTCCGCATCCTCGTCGGCGACGATCACCACCATACCAACGCCGCAGTTGAAGGTGCGGTGCATCTCGGCCAGTGCGACGTTGCCCTGCTGCTGCAGCCATTGGAAGACCGGTGGCCAGGTCCAGGCATCGGCCCGGATCACGGCAGTGCAGTCCTCCGGCAGCACGCGTGGAACGTTGCCGGTGATGCCGCCGCCGGTGATGTGCGCCATGCCCTTGACGGTGATTGCCTTCATCAGGGCAAGCAACGGTTTGACATAGATGCGTGTCGGTTCGAGCAGCGTCTCGCCCAGCGTGCGGCCGTGGAAATCCGATCCGAGATCCGCGCCGCTGACCTCGACGATCTTGCGGATCAGCGAATAGCCGTTCGAGTGCGGGCCGCTGGAGGCCAGGCCCAGCACGGTGTCGCCGGGGCGAATGTCGCGGCCGCTGATGAGCCGCGACTTCTCCGCCACACCGACGGCGAAGCCCGCCAGGTCGTACTCGCCGGCCGGGTACATGCCCGGCATTTCGGCGGTTTCGCCGCCGATCAGGGCGCAGCCGGACAACTCGCAGCCGCGGGCGATGCCGGCCACCACCTGCTCGCCGACGTCGACGTCGAGGTGGCCGCAGGCGAAGTAGTCGAGGAAGAACAGCGGCTCGGCGCCCTGGACGAGGATATCGTTGACGCTCATTGCCACCAGGTCCTGGCCGATGCTGTCGTGCCGGTCCATCTGGAAGGCGAGCTTGAGTTTGGTGCCGACGCCGTCGGTGCCGGCGATCAGCACCGGCTCCTTGTAGTTCCTGGGCAGTTCCATCAGCGCGCCGAAGCCGCCGATGCCGGCCAGGACCTCGGGACGCAGGGTACGTTTGGCATGCGGCTTGATGCGTTCGACCAGGGAATCGCCGGCATCGATGTCGACGCCGGCATCGCGGTAGGAGAGGGAATTGGGGACAGTCACGGTGCGGGTGTCTGAAAAATCGAGGGTGTTATTCTACCGGACATGGACACGCTCCCCGCCGCCTGGCGCCCCTTCCTCACCCTTCTGGTCGCCATTCTGGGTGTCTGGCTGATCTATGCCCTGGCGCCCATCCTGACCCCCTTTCTGCTCGCCGCCGCCCTCGCCTACCTGTGTGATCCACTGGTGGCACGGATGGCAAGGCATGGAATCCGCCGCGATGCCGGCACGGCACTGGTGATGCTCGGACTGCTCTTGGTCTTCATCCTGCTGGGCTTGATCCTGGCGCCGCTGGTGCAGGCCGAGGCGCGGCTGTTCATGCGCCAGATTCCAAGGTTGCTGGAATGGGGCGCGCAGACCTTGCTGCCATGGTTCACCCGCACCTTCGGCGTCGATCTGGCGCATGACCAGGAGGCGGTGCTGGCCTGGGCGCGCGAACATGTCGGCGAACTGTCGCAGCTCACGCGCTACCTGCCCAAGTTGGCGGACAGCAGCCTGGCCCTGCTGGGCCTGTTCGCCAACCTGCTGCTGATCCCGGTGGTGACCTTCTATCTCCTGCGTGACTGGGATCGCATCCTGGTTCATTTGAGCGGCTGGATCCCGGAGCGCTTCCAGGTTCGCACGGTCGGTATTCTGGACGAGGTCGACAGCGTGCTGTCTCAATTCGTGCGTGGGCAATTGATGGTGATCGCGGTCATGTGCCTCTACTACAGCCTGGCGCTATGGTTCGCCGGTCTCGACTATGCCTTGGCTGTGGGGCTGCTCGCCGGCGTGCTGGTATTCGTGCCTTACCTGGGCGTGATCACCGGTCTGCTGCTCGGCACCCTCGCCGGCCTGGCTCAATACGGCGGTATTGGCGGGCTGATCCCGGTTTGGGGCGTGTTCGCCCTCGGGCACATCCTGGAGAGCGTGGCGGTGACCCCATGGCTGGTGGGTGAGCGCGTCGGCCTGCATCCGGTGGCGGTGATCTTCGCTCTCATGGCCTTCGGCCAGTTGTTCGGCTTCACCGGCGTGCTGATCGCCATTCCCGCCGCCGCCGCTTCGCTGGTGGCGCTGCGGCATCTCAAGACCCAGCTGGATTAGTCTTCCCGCCGGAACTCCCCTTCGATGACACCGGCATCCCGTGTCGGCGGCGGGGATGGCGCTGACGGCCACAGCAGCAGCAGCACGGCGATCAGGTCGCTGAACAGGCCGGGGATGATCAGCAGCATGCCCGCCAGCAGGCGTCGGCCGGTATGCCACAGCATCCCGAACGGCGAACCGCCTTGGTGCAGGGTCTCGGCGAGTTGTGGCATCAAGGCCGAACCCGCGCGGCCGATGACCATCATGCCGAGGGTGGCCGAGGCCAGGAGCCACAACAGGGTGCGCCACACCCCGATCTCGCGGCCGATTAAAAAGATGCCGAGCATTTCCAGGGCCATAAACCCCACCGCTATAATCCCGGCGAATCCCAGTTGCATAGATAAACTCCGTGTCAGTCCGTCTTGTCTTCACCACCTTGCCCGATGCCGATACGGCCGGCAAGCTCGCACGGCAGTTGGTGGAACAACGCCTGGCCGCCTGTGTCAACGTGCTGGCCGGATGTCTTTCGGTTTACCGTTGGCAGGGTGACGTGCAGGAAGATGGGGAGGTTCCGCTCATCATCAAGACCACGGTGGACAGGCTGCCTGCCTTGCGCGACTGGTTGAAGCTGAATCATCCGTACGAACTGCCCGAATTAGTGGCCGTCGAAGTGGTCGACGGCCTGCCTGAATACCTTGCCTGGGTCGCCGATTCGACCCGGGCTTAACGGAGTTTTCGATGCGCTTTCTGCTCTTGTTGCTGGCCCTGTTCGCCTGCCTTGCCCATGCCGATGAGGATCTGCTCGAGCCCGAGAAGGCCTTCCAGTATTCGGCCCGGCTGGTCGACGAGCATCATGTCGAAGCCGTCTTTCAGATTGCCAGCGGCTACTACCTGTACAAGGACAAGCTGCACTTCAGCGCCGATGCCGGCGTGAAACTGGGCAAGGCCGCATTGCCGAAGGCGAAGGTCAAGCAGGACGAGTATTTCGGCAAGGTCGAGTATTACCGGGGTGACCTGCGTGTCGTCCTGCCGGTCAGTTTCCCTGGCAAGGCGGTAAAGAATTTCAAGCTCAAGGCCAACTTCCAGGGTTGCGCCGACCTGGGGGTGTGCTATCCGCCGCAGGAGGGCGTACTGGAAATCAGCGCCAGCGGAGCCGATCCTGCGCCGGCTGCCGCAGCCCCCGCGCCGCTCGTGCAGCAGAATCCTGAGGTGCTGGCACGCCTGAAGAATCTGGCTGCAAGCATGACCGGCGGCAGTCCGGAGCCGCAACTGTTGTCGCCCGAGGCGGCCTTCAAGCCCTCGGTGGCGGGACGTGCGGACGGGAATGTGGATCTGCATTTCGAGATCGCCACAGGCCACTACCTGTATCGCGACAAGGTCAAGGCCACGGGGATCGAGCCGGCCGGCGTGAAGGTCGACGGCATCGATTTCCCCAAGGCCGACGAAAAGACCGACCCGAATTTCGGCCGCATGTATGTCTATCACCAGCCCTTCACGGCGGCGGCCAGGCTGTCCGGCGTGCCGGCCGGCACCCGCCGGGTGAAGCTGACCGTCAGCTATCAGGGCTGCAACGAGGCACAGGGCGTCTGCTATCCGCCCGACGAAAAGACCTTCACGGTGGACCTGATCCCGGCCGCCACCGCTGCGACGACCGCCGCGCCCGTGCCAGTGGTGCCCGCACCTGCAGCGAAGCCTGCGCCGGCCCCGGCATCGGAGTCAGATCGTGTCACCACACTGCTGGAAGGAGGAAGTTTCTGGGTCATCGTAGTCAGCTTCTTCGGGTTCGGCCTGCTGTTGTCCCTGACACCCTGCGTGTTTCCGATGATCCCCATCCTGTCCGGCATCATCGTCGGCCACGGTCACAAGATCACCAAGATGCACGGCTTCCTGCTGTCGCTGGCCTACGTCCTCGGCATGGCCCTGACCTACGCCCTGGCCGGCGTGGCGGCGGGCCTGTCCGGAACTTTGATCTCCAATGCCCTGCAGAACCCCTGGGCACTGGGCGCCGGCGCGGCCATCTTCGTGGTCCTGTCCCTGTCGATGTTCGGCTTTTTCGAACTGCAGATGCCCAGTTTTCTCCAAAGCCGCATCAGCGAGGCCAGCAACCGCATCCACGGTGGCCATTTCTTCAGCGTCTTCATCATGGGCGCCATCTCGGCACTGATCATCGGCCCCTGCGTGGCCGCGCCGCTGGCCGGCGCCCTGCTCTACATCAGCCAGACCGGCGACGTGGTGCTGGGCGGCGTGTCGCTGTTCTCCCTGGCCATGGGCATGGGCGTGCCGCTGCTGCTGGTCGGCGTGTCGGCCGGTGCACTTCTGCCCAAGGCAGGCGAATGGATGGAAGGGGTGAAGCGAATGTTCGGCTTCCTGATGCTGGGCGTGGCCATCTGGCTGATCTCGCCGCTGCTCGGCGAGGTCGTGCAGATGCTGCTGTGGGCGGCGTTGCTCATCGTCGGCGCGGTCTTCATGCATGCCCTCGAGACCCTGCCGGTGAACGCGGCGGGTATGCGCCGCCTGGTCAAGGGCTTCGGTCTGATCGCCCTCATCGCCGGCATCGCGCTGCTGCTCGGCGCGTTCGGCGGTAGCCGCGACATCCTGCAACCGCTGTCCATCTTCAAGGGTGGCGGCAAGCTGACCGGCATCGACGCGCCGAAACTGTCGTTCCAGCGCGTCCGGAGTGTCGCCGAACTGGACAGCGCAATCCAGGGCGCCAGCGGCCGCACCGTCATGCTCGATTTCTATGCCGACTGGTGCGTGTCCTGCAAGGAGATGGAGCACAACACCTTTACCGACGCCCGGGTGCAGGATTGCCTGAAGAACGCCACCCTGCTGCAGGCAGACGTCACCGGCAACCGGCCCGAGGACAAGGCGTTGCTTGCGCGCTTCAGGCTGTTCGGGCCGCCCGGCATCGTCTTCTTCGACCCGAGCGGCACGGAACTGCCGTCGCGCGTGCTGGGTTACCAGCCGCCGGATAGATTCATGCAGAGTCTGGGTTCGATCGGATCCGCCAAGCTGTGCGCGTGAAGCCGTCGCACATTGTCCTGTTGGTCGTGGCGCTAGCGTTCGGTATGGCCGGATGGCTGCTGACACATCTTTATCCTCCCGGTGGTTCGCCCCTCTCGGGCCAGGCGGACGTGGTGAACTCGGCAGCGTTCTGGCAGACCAGCCTGACCGACCTCGCTGGCCGGCGGCAGTCCCTGGTGCAATGGCGCGGCAAGGTGGTCGTGGCCAACTTCTGGGCCACCTGGTGTCCACCCTGCCGACACGAAATCCCCGTCTTTATCCGCATGCAGGGTCGTTATGCGCAGTCCGGGGTGCAATTCATCGGCCTGGCAGTGGACGACCAGGAGGCGGTCGCCAGCCTGGCGCGCCAGGCTGGCTTCAATTACCCCATCCTGCTGGCCAGCGAAGCGTCCGGCACCCTGTTCCAGGCAACCGGCAACGCCATGGGCGGGCTGCCGTACACCGTGGTCTTCGATCGCCAGGGCAAGGCGGTGGCCACCTTTACAGGCGAGGTGCCGGAGGCGCGCCTGGAGCAGTTGCTCAAGCCCCTCACATGAGCACGGTGATGCCGTCGCGGCCCTTGCTGGCCGCCGCCGGTCGCGCCATCGGCGACTACGGCATGGTGCGTGACGGGGATCGCATCCTGCTCGGGCTGTCGGGCGGCAAGGACAGCCTGTCGCTGCTGCACATCCTGATGCAACTCCGGCAGAAGGCGCCGGTGAAATTCGAACTCGCCGCCTGCACGGTCGATCCGCAATCGCCGGACTACGATCCGTCACCGCTCAAAGGCTATCTGGCTGATCTGGGTGTCACCTATTTCTACGTGTCGCAACCGATCGTCGCCGAGGCTGCCGAGCACATGCATGGCGATTCGTTCTGCGCCTACTGTTCGCGCATGCGGCGCGGCATCCTATACCGCATCGCGCGCGAGAATGGCTACGGCGCGCTTGCCCTCGCCCAGCATCTGGACGATCTGGCGGAAAGCTTTCTGATGAGCGCCTTTTTCGGCGGCAGACTGAAAACCATGCAGGCGCATTACCTCAACGAGGCCGGCGACGTGCGCGTCATCCGTCCGCTGGTCTATGCCCGCGAACGCCAGACCCGCGACTTCGCGGCCCGCGCCGGGCTGCCGGTGATCTTCGAGAACTGCCCGGCCTGCTTCGCCAGGCCGATGCAGCGTTTCCGGATGAAGCAACTGCTGGCCGAGGAAGAGAAACTGCACCCGCAACTGTTCGCGAATCTCATTTCCACCCTGCGCCCGCTGATGGGGGCTCGGGCAGAAACGCCCTCCGGGCATTGCGGGGTGTGCCGGTGAGCACCTGGGTGATCGGTGACCTGCAGGGCTGCTATGACGCCTTGATGGAATTGATCGCGAACATCGGCTTCGACCCCCGAGCCGACCGGCTGTGGATTGCCGGAGACCTGGTCAACCGCGGCGAGGATTCATTGGCCGTACTGCGCTGGTGCAAGGCGTACGAGGCGAGCGTGACCTGCGTGCTAGGCAATCACGACCTGCATCTGTTGGCGTTGGCAGAGGGCTACGTGCTCCCGCATCGCAAGGACACGCTGGAGGTGATCCTGAATGCGCCGGATCGCAATGACCTGCTCACCTGGCTGCGGCTGCGGCCCATTCTCCATCGAGAGGGCGCCTGGCTGATGGTGCACGCCGGTCTGCCGCCGGAATGGACGGCTGGCGAGGCGGCTGAACGCGCCGCCGAACTTGAAACGGCCCTGCGTGGCAGGGACTGGCGCGATTTTCTGCGAACCATGTACGGCAACGAACCGAGTCGCTGGGATCCGGCTCTGACCGGACAGGAACGGCTGCGTTATCTCGCCAATGTCTTCACACGGACGCGCTTCCTGCACGCGGACGGGAGTCTTGATTACCAGTACAAACTCGGTCTGGACAGTTGCACTGCAACCGACCTGTTGCCGTGGTTCGACTTTCCCGGCCGTCGCTGCACCGATGCGCGCATCCTGTTTGGGCATTGGTCGGCACTGGGTCTTGTGATCCGCGATGATGTCGTGGCCCTCGACACCGGCTGTCTGTGGGGTGGCGCATTGACGGCGTTCAGGCTGGAAGACGGGCACTACGTCCAGGTGCAGTGCCATGCCCGGCATCGGCCTGGGTAGATGGCTTACCAGTCGTCGACTGGGCGGCCGGGCAACGACCGGCGTTATTGTCGATGTTGATGCCAGTCCGCCCGTCGTCCCCGCAAGCTGCGCGAAGTCAGCGAGAGGCTGGAGAACTTGCCGGTTCAGCTGGTTTTCACGCCGGGCTTCCGTCCCGGAGCGACCGGCGGGATATAGCCCGCGACCCGGCAGAGCATGCCTTCGACCACATTGCCGTCATTGAAGCGGGTCACGCTGCAGCGGGATATTTCGCCCCGTGCCGACAACTCCGACAGGCAGATACGAACCTTGGGCAGCGGGATCCCGGTTGCCGCGGCGATCTCCGAGTCGAGTTGCTGGCCATGCTTCTTGAGGTGTTGAAGGATAGGGGCAGTGTTCATCTTGGGTCCTTTATTCAAGCTGACGGTGGAAAGTCCACCGCCTCGATTGACCAGCGATATCTACATCAAGTTCATGCGGCCCGCATCGCTGCAGGCCGCGAATTTACTGGTGGGCCCGCACGGACTTGAACCGTGGACCAAAGGATTATGAGTCCTCTGCTCTAACCAACTGAGCTACAGGCCCTGAAGCGTTACTCCAGGAAGGTGCGCAGCCGTTCGGAACGCGACGGATGGCGCAGCTTGCGCAAGGCCTTGGCCTCGATCTGGCGGATGCGCTCGCGGGTGACGTCGAACTGCTTGCCGACCTCCTCCAGGGTGTGATCGGTGTTCATCTCGATGCCGAAGCGCATGCGCAGGACCTTGGCCTCGCGCGGCGTTAGGCTGTCGAGGATCTCCTGCGTGACCAGTTGCAGGCTCGAATAGAGAGCGGCCTCGGACGGCGACAGGGTCGCCTGGTCCTCGATGAAGTCGCCCAGGTGCGAATCCTCGTCGTCGCCGATCGGCGTCTCCATGGAGATCGGCTCCTTGGAGATCTTCATGATCTTGCGGATCTTGTCCTCGGGCATTTCCATCTTGACGGCCAGCGTCGCCGGGTCCGGCTCCATGCCGGTCTCCTGCAGGATCTGGCGGGAAATGCGGTTCATCTTGTTGATGGTCTCGATCATGTGCACCGGGATGCGGATGGTGCGCGCCTGGTCGGCGATCGAGCGGGTGATGGCCTGGCGGATCCACCAAGTGG
>Ga0302322_100005676_pt1 | contig 10960 bp, 11 predicted proteins | sample Fen_T0_2_FD_203757 | JGI IMG/M metagenome (GOLD analysis project Ga0302322, IMG submission 203757) | Peat permafrost microbial communities from Stordalen Mire near Abisko, Sweden - Fen_T0_2 | ecosystem: Environmental > Terrestrial > Soil > Wetlands > Permafrost | place: Sweden: Abisko... | reverse complement strand
CCCGTCGACTAAGGGGGCTCGAACACGATCCGACGGACTACGGTTACAAGCGCGAATTCGATCCCAACGTACTTAGCTCAAGCCTTCGCACCGAGCACACAGAACTTTCCAAGAGTCGCTTTATGGCAACCGCGCACGGCAAGACTGAGCCCATTAGCCGCTTACGTAAGCTGCCGCCTGACGGTCTATGCAATACCCTACGCGCGGGAACCGACAGTGCGCGTGGAGCGTTCACTTCGCCTCGTCCGATTCACCCATGCCTTCCTCGGGTCATAACTGTGCGCGAAGCCGCTCGTTTGCACTCCTACCCCGATTGGTTCCGGTTCCATACGACCAAGTGGCACGGTTTCCGCCAGATCGGCAACAGTGTTCCTCCATTGTTGGGTCGTGCCATTGCTGCCGAGATTGCCAAGGTGCTTGGTGTCAAACCACGGAAACCACAACAAGTCCTTCCACTCGGCGCCCCAGACCTACTGACTTTCGATATGGGAGATGCGGCACACCATTTCTGTGTACCGCGAAACACCATCGCACAACGCGCGCGTAAAACGAATCCGAACCAACAAGACCTTTGGAATGAGGCATATGCCTGACGAACATGCCGCCGTAAGACAACCGAATCGATATCAAGCCATTATCGAGCGTGTATTTCGTGACCACTATGCCCGGAACGTGACCGAGTTCGAATTCACTCGCGACGAGTTCGTTGCTATCGCGGCATCGTTGAAGATCGAGCTGCCGAAGAACGTCGGCGATGTGATCTACTCGTTCCGTTACCGATACGAATTGCCGGAAGCGATTCGCAAGACTGCTGCCAAGGGCCTTGAATGGATCATTGAGGGCGCAGGGCGAGCACGCTATCGATTTAAGCAGGTACGACTGAACCGAATCGTCCCGCGCGAAGAACTCCTCACGATCAAGGTTCCCGACGCAACACCCGAGATCATCGCCGCCTACGCATTGACTGACGAACAGGCCCTACTGGCAAGGGTGCGGTACAACCGTTTGATCGATGTATTCCTGGGCATCACCGCGTTTTCCCTCCAGAACCACCTGAGAACCACAGTCAAGAATGTCGGACAAATCGAGATCGACGAAATATACGTTGGTCTCGACCGTCATGGACGGCAATTCGTAGTTCCAGTCCAGGCAAAAGGAGGTAGCGACAAGCATGGGGTAGTTCAAACTCAGCAAGATATTCTGTGTTGCGCCGAGAAGTTTCCGAACCTGATTTGCCGCGCAGTATCGGCGCAGTTCATGACCGAAGAGCGCATCGCCCTCTTTGAACTCACGGTGAAGTCCGGTGACATCAAGGTGGTCGATGAGCGGCACTACCAACTTGTTCCCGCAGCCAATATTTCCTCCGAAGATTTGCAGCAGTACGCCTCGCGTGCCACTTGACGCCGAACCTCTCGACCATGGACCGTGATGAATACGGATGTTCCGGCTAGTCAGAAGGCGTCTCGCGCAGATTCCCGCCGCTGACGCTTTCGCCGTCCGTAGGCTGCAGCTTCCAGAACGACAGCGACGACAGGATGGTCAGGCCGCCGAGGGTCAGGAAGGTATGGTGCAGGGCGCTGGTCACGGCCGCGTGGTCGGTCTGCGGCAGGCCGCCCAGATACCAGCCGGTGATCAGCGACCCGCAGGCCAGCCCGAAGCTCATCGACATCTGCTGCAGGGAACTGGCGATGGTGCTGGCCATGCTCGAATCGGCTGCCTCGATGTCGGCGTAGGCCATCGAGTTAATGCTGGAGAATTGCAGCGAGTTGAAAAAGCCCAGCGCCAGGGCCAGCAGCACGATCAACACGATCGGCGTGGCCGGGACGACCAGCGCGAAGAGTCCGGCGACGAGCCCGATGGTGACCGTGTTCACGATCAGGACCCGGCGGTAGCCATAGCGCGCCAGCACCCACGCGGAGATGAACTTCATGCCCATGGCGGCGGCCGCCACCGGCATCATCAGCAGGCCGGACTGCCAGGCCGGCAAGCCCATGCCGAGCTGGTAGAGCAGCGGCAGCAGCAGCGGCATCCCGCCGATCCCCAGACGGGTGACGAAGCCGCCGACCACCGAGATGCGGAAGGTGCGGACCCGGAACAGCGCCAGCCGCAGCAACGGGAATTCGGTCTGCCGGGCATGCCAGCCGTAGGCCGCCAGCAGCGCAACGCAGAGCAGCAGCAGGACCGCGCCCGAGGTCACGTCGAGGTGGTGCTCACCGAAGATTTCCAGCAGCCAGGAGAGCAGCGCGGCGCCGCTGCCGAACAGGACCATGCCGACCACGTCCAGAGGTCGCGCCGCGTCGCCGCGGTAGTCCGGCATGTGGCGATAGGCCAGCAGCAGCGCCGCCAGGCCCACCGGCACGTTGACGAAGAAGATGACCCGCCACGACAGCCAGTGGACGATGAGGCCGCCGACGGTGGGCCCGAGCAGGGGGCCGATCAGCGCCGGGATGATGACGAAGTTCATCGCCATCAGCAGTTCCGATTTGGCGAAGGTGCGGAGGATGGAGAGGCGTCCCACCGGCATCATCATCGCCGCGGCGATGCCCTGCAGGATGCGCGCCGCGACCAGCATCGGCGCGTTCACGGACAGGCCGCAGAGGATCGAGGTCAGCGTGAAGGCCGCCACCGCGCCGCCGAACACCCGGCGGGTGCCGAACCGGTCCGCCATCCAGCCGCTCACCGGGATGCACACGGCCAGGCTCAGGATATAGCTGGTCACGACCGCCTTCAGGCTCAGGGGCGTCACCCGCAGGCTCGCCGCCATCGCCGGCACCGCGGTGTTGACGATGGTGGAATCGAGCTGCTCCATGAACAGGGCCGCGGCAACGACCCAGGGCAGGTAGTTCTTGGCGGTGGATATGCTCATTGGCTGGTTTGAAATGCGACGAACCGTTTTACTCGCCGGGCGCCGCCGTGACCAGAGCATGCCGGCACCCGGGGCGCTGCGTGGAATTCGGAGCAAGGAAAAAGGGCGACCGAAGCCGCCCCGAGCGGGTCGATCACGCACTCATTCGATGGTCAGCCTCTTGACCGGTCCGGTCGGTTTCTTCGGCAGGACCAGTTCGAGCACACCGTTGTCGAACTTCGCTTTGGCGCCGGCCTCGTCGACCTCCTGGTCGAGGTTGAAGCTGCGATAGACCTTGCCGTAGTAGCGCTCGCTGCGCAGCAGCTTCTCGCTTTCCTTCTCTACGGTGGCCTTCTTCACCTCGGCGGAGATGGCGACGGTGTTGCCGTCGATGGTGACGCGGATGTCGTCCTTGGCCACGCCCGGAATTTCGGCATGCACGGTGTAGTCCTTGTCGCCTTCCTTGACGTCCATCTTGATCGATTGCACGACCGGCATGTCGCCGAAATACCGCATCGGTCGGGCCAGATAGCCCTTGAACAGATCGTCGAAGAAATCGTCGAGTGCAAAAGGATCGCGTCTGACGATGTTGCTCATGATCCCTCCTTTCACTCAGGTTTGCCGGAATGCGCCCGGCTGGCAATTTCAATATTGACCTTGCCGGATGAAATTCAAGACCTTTTCATCCCCTGATCCGACAGCGAAAAAAATGCTTGCAGCGGCTGAACGATTCCGCCTAGATTGCGTCCCTCAACGAACCGCTGACGCATCCGGATGTCCCAAGTCGCATCAGCCCCGTGTCGCGAAAGCCAGCCTTGAGGAGGTGGGGTCGAGCAAACCCCGCCGCATGGCACCCCCGTTACGCCACCCCATTTTCAGGAGTTGAAGACCATGGCTAGCAACAAGACCAAACTAACCCTGGCGCTGAGTTCCGCCATCGCCGCCTCCCTGGCCGGCACGGCAGCGCCCGCCGCCGACAATCCCTTTTCCGCCCAGGCGCTGGGCAAGGGCTACATGGTCGCCGCCGCCGACGAGAAGCCGGCCGACAAGGCCAAGGAAGGCAGTTGCGGCGACATGAAGGGCGGGATGAAGAACAAGGAAGGTTCCTGCGGCGACATGAAAGGCATGAAGAAGAAGCGTCACCGCGACTGCGACGCGATGAAGCAGAAGATGAAGGACAGCAAGCCCGTCGACATGGACAAGGCCAAGGAAGCGAAGTGCGGCGAACACATGAAGATGGATGACAAGTCGCCCGCCAAAGCCAAGGAGAAAGGCTGCGGCGGCGACATGAAGATGGACGGCAAGGCCAAGGAAATGAACTGCGGCGCCAACATGAAGATGGACGACAAGAAGTAAGTCCATGGCGGCTCCGCTCGGCCCGAACTGCATTTCGGAGCCGGCTCCGGCGTCGGCGAGCAGTGCTCGCCGCAATCCCGCCCTTGCCGGCGCGGGACTCGGCTTCCGGCGCGAGCTGATCCCAGCGCTGAAGGACGGGGTTCCGCCGGCCATCGATTTCTTCGAACTCGCGCCGGAGAACTGGCTGGACATGGGCGGGCGCTTCGCCCGTGACCTGCGCATGTTCACCGAGCGTTACCCCTTCGTCTGCCACGGCCTGTCGCTGTCGCTCGGCGGCATGACGCCGCTCGACACGGTGCTGATCGGCAAGATCAGGGCCTTCATGGCCGAGCACCGCATGCCGCTCTACACCGAGCACCTGGCCTACTGCTCGGACCACGGCCACCTCTACGACCTGCTGCCGATCCCCGCCACCGAGGAGGCGGTCAAGTACGTCGCGGCGCGCATCCGCCAGACCCAGGACCTCCTCGGCCAGCGCATCGGCATCGAGAACGCCAGCTACTACGTCGCCGCGCCCATCAACGAGATGGACGAGCCGACCTTCATCAACGCCGTGCTGGAAGAGGCCGACTGCTGGCTGCACCTGGACGTCAACAACATCTACGTGAACTCGGTCAATTTCGGTTTCGATCCGGTCGACTACCTGCGCCGCATGCCCACCGAGCGCATCGTCTACCTGCACATGGCCGGCCACTACCGGATGCGCGAGGACCTGATCATCGACACCCACGGCGCCGAGGTCATCGATCCGGTCTGGCAGTTGCTGGATACCACCTACGCCCTGCACGGTACGCACCCGACCTGCCTGGAACGCGACTTCAACATCCCGCCGCTGGCCGATCTGGCGCCGGAGGTGGCGGCCATCGCCCACGCGCAGGCTCGGCATCGCGAACTCGGCCGGGTCGCCGCCTGATGCGCTTCCAGGATTACCAGCGCGCCTTCACCGACCGCATCCGCGACCCGCGCGCCGGCCTGCCGAACAAGGTGACGGCCGGGCGCATGCGCGTCTACGAACACCTGCTGTTCAACAACATCGAGTCCTTCCTGCTGGCCGGCTTCCCGGTCTGCCGCAAGGTCCTGGGCCAGCGCCGCTGGCTGAAGCTGGTGCGCGCCTTCTACCGCGATCACGTCAGCCATACGCCCTATTTCCGCCGGGTACCGGAGGAGTTCCTGCGCTACCTGCAGGACGAAGCGCCGGCCGGGATCGAGCTGCCGGAATTCCTGCCGGAACTGGCGCATTACGAGTGGGTGGAACTGGCGCTGGATACGTCCGACCAGGATGCGCAACTGCCCGCGCATAACCCGGCCGGAGACCTGCTCGCCGGCCGGCCGCTGGTCAACCCGGTGCTGCGCGTGCTGGCCTACCGCTGGCCGGTGCATCGCCTGTCGCCGCGCTACCGGCCGAAACAGCCGCCGGCCGAAACCACTTTCCTGCTGGCGCATCGCGACCGCGATCTGAAGGTGCGTTTCACCGTCATCAATGCCCTGACCGCGCGGCTGCTGACGCTGCTGCAGGAGCAGCCGCAACAGAGCGGCGAGGCCGTCCTGTACCGACTGGCCGAAGCGATCGGGAGCGATGCAGTTACGCTGATGGTGCATGCCGCCAGCCTGCTGAACGATCTGCGTGCCCAGGACGTGATCCTCGGCACACTCATCTGATTCAAATGCCGGACCCAAGCTGAAACCATGGGTCGGGCTTTAGCCCGACAAGTCGGCCTGAAGGCCGACCCGCACAGGCCTCGAATCAGGCCTTGTGCGCCGTCATCAGGAAGACCGGATACCTGCGCGAACCGGTCGCGGATTCCTTCCCGATCTCGAACACGGTTTCGAACGTGGGGGCTTCGAACCCGGTTCGCCGAATACGCTGCGCCAGATCCTCGCGGTCGAAGCCGTGCAACACATCCACTTCCTGGCCGTGAAAGCTGCCGTCCTCGCTATCCAGGTCGGCGATGCAAAGCCAGCCGCCCGGGTTCAGATGGGCGTGGAAGGCGGCCAGGATCGCGTCCGTGTCGGGGATATGGTGCAGGGTCATGGACGAATAGATCAGGTCGAAGCGTTCGTCCGGCAAGGCACTGACGCTGAGGTCCGCCAGCAACGGGGTCATGTTGTCCACGCCTTGCGCCGCGATCTTGTCGACCAGCACCGCCAGCATGCCGGACGAGGTATCGCTCAGGGTGATGTGGCCGAGTTCGGCATGTAGCGGAAACGAGAGCAGACCGGTGCCGCAGCCGTAGTCCAGGGCACGCATCGCGCGGCTTAGCGGAACCCTGGCGCGCAGGGACGCGGCGATCCTGTCGGCCCGGGCCTGGTTAGCCGGGTTCTCGTCCCACTGCCGGGCCTTGCCGTCGAAATGGGCGGGGTCGAAAACGACCTTGTTCATCGCCGTCCCCCCAGGATGGAACCCAGCACGCCACGGATGATGGCCCGGCCGACCTGGCTGCCGATGGCGCGCGCTGCACTTTTCGCCAGGGCCTCGCCGACGCCCTCGCGGTGGCTGCCGCCGCCTGTGGCGCCGCCAAGCAGGTCGCCGAGCATGCCGCCGAATCCGCCGGACTGCGGCTCGGCCGTGCCGGCAGGGGCTGGCGCACTCGGGGCCGGGGCCGCGGCGCGGCTTTCCGCGCGCGCCTTCAGCACCTCATAGGCGGATTCGCGGTCCACGGCCTTTTCGTAGACGCCAGCCACCAGCGAGGTACCGATCAGCGCCTGTCGTTCAACGGCCGTGATCGGGCCGATCTGACCGCAGGGCGGCACGATCCAGGCGCGCTCAACCACCGACGGCCGGCCCTGTTCGTCGAGCAGCGAGACCAGCGCCTCGCCCACCGATAGCTCGGTGATGGCAGCCTGTTCGTCGAGCGCGGCGTTGTCGCGCAGGGTCTCGGCGGCGGCGCGCACCGCCTTCTGGTCGCGCGGCGTGAAGGCGCGCAGGGCGTGCTGGAAGCGGTTGCCGAGCTGGCCCAACACGTTGTCGGGCACGTCGGCCGGATTCTGGGTAACGAAGTAAACGCCGACGCCCTTGGAGCGGATCAGGCGCACCACCTGTTCGACCTTGTCGAGCAGCGCCTTGGGGGCATCGTTGAACAGCAGGTGCGCCTCGTCGAAGAAGAACACCAGCTTGGGCTTGTCCAGGTCGCCGGCCTCCGGCAGGTGCTCATATAGTTCCGACAGGAGCCACAGCAGCAGGGTCGCATAGGTCTTGGGCGACTGCATGAGGCGGTCGGCGGCGAGCACGTTGATGACGCCCTTGCCGCCTTCGGATTGCATCAGGTCCTGGATGTTGAGCATCGGCTCGCCGAACAGGCGGTCGCCGCCTTGGTTCTCCAGCGTCAGCAGCCCACGCTGAATGGCGCCGACGCTGGCGGCCGAGATATTGCCGTATTCGGTGGTGTACTCGCCGGCATGGTCGGCGACGAATTGCAGCATGGCGCGCAGGTCCTTGAGGTCGAGCAGCAGCAGGCCGTTGTCGTCGGCGATCTTGAACACCAGGTTGAGCACGCCCTCCTGCGTGTCGTTGAGCTCCAGCATGCGCGCCAGCAGCAACGGGCCCAGGTCGGAGATGGTGGCCCGAATCGGGTGGCCCTGCTCGCCCCAGACGTCCCAGAAGGTGACCGGGCAGGCTCCATACGCGAAGCCGTCGAGGCCGAGTTTCTGAACCCGCTCAGTCACCTTGGCATTGCCGCCGCCCGGCTTGGAGATCCCGGAGAGATCGCCCTTGATGTCGGACATGAACACCGGCACGCCGAGGCGCGAAAAGCGCTCGGCCAGGGTCTGCAGGGTGACGGTCTTGCCGGTGCCGGTGGCGCCGGTGATGAGACCGTGTCGGTTGGCCATCTGCGGCAGCAGGCAGAGTTCGAGGCTGTCGTTCTTGGCGACGAGGATGGGATCGGTCATGACGGCTCCGTTATGATGAAAGTTGCGCCAGCAACTCTCGATGCTCCCCTCGTCCGCAAGCGGGAGAGGGGCGGGGTGTGAGGGAGGCGATTCTAGGCCGGCTGCAACCAGGGCTTCCAGTCCGTTGCCAGCAGCCGGCCGCGGAACCACTCGCGTGCCCGGCCGCGATGGTCGGCGCGCCAGGCCATGAACAAACGCTCCATCTGCGCGCCCTCGTCGGTCTGCACTGTAACCAACCGGCCGGTCGACAGCTCCGATTGAATCATCCAGGCCGGCAGGTGACCCGCGCCGAGGCCGGCCACCTGCGCGGCCAGCTTGGCGCGCATGTCGGGCACGGTGAGGATGTCCTGGCCGGACAGCAGGCCGACGGTGCGCGCGGGCAACCGGCGCGAACTGTCGGCGACCGCCACGGCGCGGTGGCGGATGCGTTCGGCGGCTGGCAGCGGGCCGCTCCAGGCGGCCAGCGGGTGCATGGGCGCGACGGCGAACACGAACTCCAGTTCGCCCAGCGCCTCGATGCGCAGGCCGCCGCCGGGCGGCGGATCGCCGCTGGCGCCGAGAACCAGGTCGGCGCGGCCGTCGACCAGCGCGTCCCAGCAACCGCTGAGGACCTCACCGGTGAGGCGTATACGGGTCTCGCGATGTCCTGCATAGAAATCCTGCAGGAGCTCAAGGACCGGCTCCAGCGGCAGGATGGCCTCGACGGCGATCACCAGTTCCGCCTCCCAGCCCTTGGCCACCTGGCGTACGCGGCATTCAAGCTGGCCGGCGGCGTCGAGCAGGCGCCGCCCTTCGCGCAGCAGTTCGCGGCCGGCCTCGGTCAGTTCCGCGCGACGGCCGGCACGGTCGAAAAGGCGCACGTCCAGGTCCTGTTCGAGCTTCTGGATGGTGTAGGTGATCGCCGACGGAACCCGGTGCAGGGCGCTGGCGGCGGCGGCAAAGGAACCCTGGCGATCGATCGCGTCCAGGGTTTGCAGGGCATCCAGGCTCAGCTTCATGTTCAATATTATTGAATATAATTACCAGATCATTTTGCTTATTTGTGTATGCAATCAGGTCTAGCATGCATTCTGTCGTTCGAACAATTCGTATCTAAATGTATTTTCAGAGGAGAATGTCATGAAATACAACATCGCCCTGGTCCTCGCTCTCGGCCTCTCCGCAAATGCCTTCGCCGACAGCTACAGCATCGACCCGAAGCATACCTATCCGGTGTTCGAGGTCAGCCACCTGGGCTTCTCGACCCAGCGCGGGCGCTTCGACAAGGTCAGCGGCAAGGTGGTCCTCGACCCGGCCGCCGGCACCGGCAGCATCGACGTCACGATCGACACCAACTCCATCGACATGGGCTTCGAGGAATGGAACGAGCACATGCGCGACGCGAAGTTCTTCAACACCAAACAGTTCCCGACCATGACCTTCAAGGCCGACAAAATCGGCTATGTCGACGGCAAGCCTTACTCGGCTGCGGGCACCCTGACCCTGCTGGGTGTAAGCAAGCCGGTCACGCTCACCATCAGCCGCGTGAACTGCGGTATCCATCCGATGCTGCGCAAGGAGATGTGCGGCGCCGATGTCAGCACCACTCTCAAGCGTTCCGATTTCGGCATGAGCGCCTACGTGCCGGCGGTGGGCGACGAAATCAGGATCAACATCGCCATCGAGGCCTACAAGGACTGAGTACCGGCGCCGCCATGATCGCCCTGCGTAATGCGAACAGCCGTGGCCAGACCCGCATCGGCTGGCTGGACAGCCGGCACAGCTTTTCCTTCGCCGACTATCACGATCCGGAGCAGATGGGCTGGGGGCCTCTGCGCGTGCTCAACGACGACCGGGTGGCGCCGGGTGCGGGCTTTCCCACCCATGGCCACCGCGACATGGAGATCCTCACCTGGGTGCTGGAAGGCGCGCTGGAGCACCGCGACAGTCTCGGCACCGGCTCGGTGATCCGCCCCGGCGAGATCCAGCGCATGAGCGCCGGACGCGGCATCCGCCACAGCGAGTACAACGCCTCGCGCGACCAGCCGGTGCATTTCCTGCAGATCTGGATCGAGACCGCGCAGCCATGCATCGAGCCGGGCTATGCCCAGACCGCCATCCCGGCCGAAAGCCTGGCCGGCAGGCTGGGGCTGATCGCCTCGCCCGACGGCCGCCTGGGCAGCATCAGCCTCCATCAGGACGTTCTGGTCCACGCCGCGCGCCTGAGCGCCGGCCAGCGGGTGAGTTACGCCCTGCCCGACAGGCGGCTGGCCTATCTGCATGTGGCCCATGGCACGCTCGAACTGAACGGTCAGGCGCTGGCCGCAGGCGATGGCGCCAGGATCCACGACGAGGCCACGCTCGACATCGTCGGCCGCAGCGATTGCGAACTGCTACTGTTCGAACTGCCAACCCCCAGGCACTGATGAAAGAAGAATCACCATGAGCATCGATATTCTGGTGTTCGCCGGCAGCCTGCGGCGCGACTCCTTCAACAAGAAACTGGCGGCTGTGGCCGCTCGTGGCATAGAGACCGCCGGTGGCAAGGCAACTTTGATCGACCTGCGTGACTGGCCCATGCCGATCTACGACGGCGACGTGGAGGCCGAATCCGGCCCGCCCGAAAACGCCTTCCAGCTGCAGGAACTGATCGCCGCGCAGAAAGGGATGGTCATCGTCTCGCCGGAGTACAACCACTCCATGCCCGCCCTGCTCAAGAACACCCTCGACTGGATCTCGCGCACGCCGCGGGTGCGCGGCCCCAACCCGTTCGCCGGCAAGGTGACCGGGATGATGAGCGCCTCGCCCGGCAGCATGGGCGGCATCCAGAGTCTGGATCACCTGCGGCGTGTACTCGATACCGTCGGCTGCCTGGTCCTGCCCGGTGCGGTG
>Ga0302322_100005674_pt1 | contig 10960 bp, 6 predicted proteins | sample Fen_T0_2_FD_203757 | JGI IMG/M metagenome (GOLD analysis project Ga0302322, IMG submission 203757) | Peat permafrost microbial communities from Stordalen Mire near Abisko, Sweden - Fen_T0_2 | ecosystem: Environmental > Terrestrial > Soil > Wetlands > Permafrost | place: Sweden: Abisko... | reverse complement strand
CGAGCTCGGTGCTCGTCGCGGTGATCGACACCGGCTGCGACCGCACGCACCCCGACCTCGCCGCCAACGTGTGGGTCAACCCGGGCGAGATCCCGAACAACGGCATCGACGACGACGGCGACGGCCTCGTGGACGACGTCAGAGGCTGGGACTTCGTCAACAACGACAACGATCCCGACGACATCTTCGGCCACGGCACCTGCTGCGCGGGAATCATCGCCGCGGTGCAGGACAACAACCAGGGCATCACGGGCATCGCACCGCTGTGCCGCTTCCTGCCGCTCAAGGCCTGCGACAACTCGGGCTATCTCTTCGACTCGTACGTCGTGCCGGCTCTGATCTACGCGGCCGATCGCGGCGCGAAGGTGATCTCGATGAGCTTCTACGGCGACCAGGTCACGCCGGCCGAGCGCGATGCGATCGACTACTGCTGGAACCACGGCTGCCTGCCGGTCGCGGCCGCGGGCAACGACTCGCAGACCTTCCCGTACTATCCCGGCGCCTACGAGCACACGCTCGGCGTCGGCTCGCACAACGGTTCGGATCAGAAGAGCTGGTTCTCGAACTGGGGCAGCTGGGTCGATGTCGCGGCGCCGGGCGAGGGCATCAGCGCGACCACGGTCGGCGGCGGCTACACGACCGGCTTCGCGGGCACGTCGGCTGCCTGCCCCAACGCGGCCGGCATCGCGGCGCTGCTCTTCTCGGGCGTGCCTTCCGCGACCAATGCGCAGGTGCGCGCGGCGATCGAGGACACGGCCATCGGTCTCAACCAGGCGCCCTACGGTGTGTGGGCCAACTACGGTCGCACCGATGCGCGCGCGGCGCTCGACAGGCTGCTGGGCATGAGCTCGGGCTCGAAGCCCGCACGCCTCCTGTTCATGAGCCCCGTCGGCGGCGGACTCAGCCCGCAGCTCGTGGGTCAGAGCGCCCCGCGGCCCGAACTGCTCGTCTACGGCCTGGGCCTCGAACAGCCCAACGTCGTGCGCGTCCTGCGCAACGGCAGCCCGCTGCAACTGCTCTCGCAGTCGCGCAACGAGGTGCACGCGCTGCTCGGCTCCAACATGGCGGCCACGCTGGGCCTCGAGGTCAACTCGCAGGTGCTGCAGTCGCTGCACTGGGACGCGGCGCCGGGCTGGCTCTTCGCGCCCAGCGACGCCAACGCGAAGGATCCGGCCAGCACGACCGGCGGCTTCCTCGAGCTCTATCGCGACGACGGCAATCGCTTCACTTGCACGCGCGACTCCAACACGGGTCAGATCTTCGTGCAGATCGTTCTGCGCAAGGTGCGCGCCGCGAACATCCAGCGCATCAATGCCGAATGGACTCGCTCCTATTCGAACTGCAACGGCGGCACGGAGACCGTCCAGCTCTACGACTGGCAGACCTGGAGCTACCCGTACGGCTCGTTCGTGACGATCAACTCGGCCCCGATCACGAACGCGAACGAGCTGCACCTCTCGGCGCAGCTGCCCACGAATCCGGGCCGCTTCATCGACCCGGAAGGCACGGTCTACGTGCAGATCACCGCGACGAACGCGGGTTCGAACGCGCTGCTCTCGATGGACAGCTTCCGCCTGCACGTCGAGTGACGCTCGAACCCGAACGCCTCGCCGCGCTGCGCGAGCTCTTCGCGCGCAGCTTCGGGAGCTCGGCCGCGACGCTGCTCTCGCGCGCGCCGGGACGCGTGAACCTGATCGGCGAGCACACCGACTACAACGGGCTGCCGGTCTTCCCGATGGCGTTGCAGCGCAACGTCGCCTACCTGCTGCGGCCGCGCGCGGACGGGCGCGTGCAGCTCGTGAACCGCGAGGCGCGCTACGGCGCGCGCGAGTTCGAGATCTCGAGCTCGATCGCGCCCTTCACGCAGGGCGACTGGGGCAACTACGTCAAGGCCGCGGCGCAGATGCTGGCGACGCGTTTCGAACTGCGGCGCGGCTTCGACGCGGCCGTCGACGGCAACGTGCCGCTCGCCGCGGGACTTTCGTCCTCCTCGGCGACGCTCGTGGGCGCGCTGCTCGCGCTGATGCGCGTCAACGGGCTCGAGCTGCCGCTCGCGGAGTTGCAGGACCTCGCGGCGCAGGCCGAGCGCTACGTCGGCGTCGCGGGTGGCGGCATGGACCAGGCGATCAGCCTCGGCGGCCGCGCCGGGCATGCGCTGGTGATCGACTTCGACCCCGTGCGCATGCAGCCGACGCCGATGCCGCGCGACTGGCGCTTCGTGGTCTCGAACACGCTCGTGATGGCCGAGAAATCAGGCGCGGCGCGCGAGGCCTACAACAACCGCACGCGCGAGTGCCGCGAGGCGCTGGCGCTCTTCAGCGCGCACCCGGAGGCGGCCGGACTGCCGCAGAGCTACTACCGGCTCGTGCACGGCGTTCCCAAGGAGCGACTATTGGCCCTCGCGTCGCTGGCGCTCGAGGGCGTTCTGCTCCGACGCTTCCGCCACGTCGTCAGCGAGGGCGCGCGCGTCGAAGAGGCGCGTCAGGCCATGCTGCGCGGCGATGCGCGCAGCTTCGGGCGCCTGATGGACGATTCGCACCGCAGCCTCGCGGAGGACTACGAGGTCTCTTCGAGCGAGCTCGACGAACTGGTCGCGATCGCGCGCGAGTCCGGCGCGCTCGGCGCGCGGCTCACCGGTGCCGGCTTCGGCGGTTGCAGCGTGGCCTTGTGCCTCGAACCGGACGCCCCGCGCGTGGTCGAGGCGCTGCGCCGCCGCTACTACGCGGCTCGCCCGGCGTTTGCGGGCGAGGCCGTCTTCGTCGCGGAAGCGAGCGAGGGCGCGCGCGTCCTCGAGCTCTAGGACGAGAAGTTGAAGCCCAGCGCCACGATCTCGGTGCGTTCGGCGTCCGAGGGATCCTGCACCGAGAACGAGAGCTCGAAGTAGGCGCGCGGGGTCATCGTGTAGCGCATCAGCGCGCGCATCAGGTCCGTCTTGTTGAGCGTGGACGACTGCGTGTCGATGCGGTCGAGGTCGAGCTGCACGTCGAGCGCGCCGTCCTCGAAGACCAGCCAGTCCAGGCGCGTGCGCTGGTCGAGACCGGAGCCGGCGAAGTTGGTGATCCAGTCGAGCTCGGACTGCAGCGTGAGTTGCGTGCTCGGCCGGAAGAGCCAGATCATCTGCGTGCGCTTCTCCGAGGGATTGGGCACTGCGGCCGCTCCGGCACCCGCGACTTCAGCCTGGTCGTCATGGTAGCCCAGCGTCAGCTCGAGACGCGGAGTGATCTTGGCCACGAGTGCCACGCCCGCGACCCAGTGGTCCACCTGGCGCAGGTTGGCGATGTCGTCCTGCATGCTGCGCTCGAGCGTCAGGTCGGCGCGCAGCGTGTCGAGCAGCTGCGCCGAGACGAGCGTCTGCGCGGTCCAGGAGTGCAGGTTGTCTTCGCCGTTCACCTGGCGCAGCGAGTTCGTATAGCTCGTGCTGAGGTCGAGCCTCTCGATCGGGTGGTAGCTCAGCACGGCGTTCGCCGTGCGCAGCGACTCGTCCTGCACGATCGGGTCGCGCACGACCGCGTCCGAGAGGCGCGTGTTGAGGTCGACCTTGCGCAGCGGCGACCAGAGCGCCCAGATGCCGTTCTCGACGCGCGTCTCGTCGCGCGTCTGTTGGCCGGCGTTGTTCGTGTCCGCCGTCTGGAGCAGCAGGTCGTAGCCCAGCGTCAGCTTGTCGTTCAAACGCCAGGAGACGCTCGTGGTCGCGTTCTGCATCTGGTCGCGCGACTTGACCAACGTCGAATTGACGCTCGCTGCCGTGAAGCTGCGCATCTCGGAGACGAGCACGGCTCCGGCCGCGGGCGGTGCGGCGCTGTTGACGATCTTGAGGTAGGGCTGCGTGACCGGCGGGATCGTCATCCGGAAGCTGCGCACCACCGGATCGTAGAAGTACGTGACCGAGGAGCTGACCGGGCTCCAGAAGGTGTTGTCGCTCGAGGCCCAGACCGAGAAGGCGAACTGGTTGACGAGGTTCGAGGGGATCTCGTCGACGGTCGTGAGCAGCAGCGTGTCCACCGACGAGCCCGCGGGCAATCGCAACCCGATGTTCCAGGCGAGCTCGCCGCCGGAGCCGAGGCCGCCGATGTTGATCCCGGCCGAGGAGGTATCGTTCGCGTCGATCAGCGCGGGGTTGGCGGGCAGACTCGCGATCTGCGGCGTCGGGTCGATGGCCGAGAAGCCCTGCAGCGGGAAGATCTCGAGGCCCGGCGTGGTCGTGCTCGCGCCCTCCAGCCGGCCGTTGCGCTGCTCGAAGAAGACGCCCACGGTCGAGTTGAACCGGCCGTCGAGCGATTCCTCGCGCCAGCTCGCGCGCAGCGTGTGGTCGTCGCGGTCGTTGTCGACGCCCGAGCGCAGGTCCTGGGCCTGCTGGCGCTGCCAGGAGTACTGGTAGTCGATGTCACCCGTCGCCTGCTGCACCTGCAACAGCGTCTCGATCAGGTTCTGGTCGAGATAGGTGTCGTCCGCGACGGTGCGCTGGTCGACCCAGCCCGTGAAGTGCGGCATCCCGGCGGGGGACCACTCGAACTTCTCGAGCATGTCCGTGCGCACGAGGTGATTGTCGCCGCCGGGATCGAACTGCGTGTGGTTGTCGAGCACCTCGAAGCGCTGACTCCAGCGCAGCGGCCCGTCGCTCAGTACGAGCTCCGCGGTCGGCCGGCTCTGCGAGCTCTGCTCGTGCGTCGAGATCCCGCCCGCTTCGACCGTCTGCAGCGTGCCGATGTACTGTTCGCTGACGCGGTACTCGAGGTCGGGGCCGAGCGTGTCGTGAGCGCTGAGCTCGACGAGGTTCGACAAGGTCTTCGTGCGATCGGGGCCGGTCGTGGTCGATTGCGCGTTGCTGCGCACGGCCTGCAAGGGTCCGCTGATGCAGCCCGGGAATGCCGTGCACGCCGCCGCGAGCGCGAGCGGCTTCCAGGGCAGTCCCCTTCTGCCCTCAGTCCGCCACCAGCACATCCGTGGGCCTCTTACCGCAGCGGATCGCGGTCTCTTCGCGTCCGAGGACGACGTCGATGACGAGCAGCGAACCACGCTCGGGCGCCGCGCCGTAGATCAGCGAGCCCTCGAGCGGTTGAGCCAGCGACTCGACACGGCCCGAGAGCGGGATGCGCCGCACCACGGCACCGAGGCGTCGCTCGACCACGACCAGTTCATTGGGGTGCGTGCGCGCGACGTAGATGCGGTCGCGATGGCGGTCGCCGAGCACCGCGGTCATGTCGGCACCGACGAAGATCGTGGCCGAGACCGAAAGCCGCGCGGCATCCACCACGAGCAGGTTCGGCGAAGTGGTGTGGCCGACGTAGACCTCCTGGCCGCGCCAGTCGAGCGCGATGTCCGACGGGCGCGCACCGGTCGCGATGCGTGCGACGCTCGCGCGTGCATCGGTGTCGATCACTTCCAGCGCGTCCGAGCCGGAGGCCACGACGAAGAGCCGGCGCAAGAGCGGCGCCGCCGCCATGCGCGTCGGCATGTGCGCGACGGTGAGCTCCGCCAGGCGCGTCCCGATCACGCCGTCGATCAGCGTCAGCTTGTCGATGTCGCGGTTGGTCACGGCCACGAGCCGATCCTCGTCGGCGAGCACGACGTCCCAACTGCGCGCGCTGAGGCCGATGGGCACGCTCGTCTCGGCCGAGCCCAGGCGCACGTCGATGATGCTCAGCGAACCGTCGCCCGCGTTCGCGGCGTAGAGCCTGCGCCGGTCGCGTCCCAGGGCGAGGGCGCGCACCTCCGGCCCCGACTTGAACGTGCCGACGACCTCTTCCGCCGCGGGATCGACCGCGAGGACCGTCCCGGACGCGGCGTCGGCAACGTAGACCAGGCCCAGAGTCGCGCGCGGTTTCTCGGTGCGCAGCGAAAAGGCAGGGACGAACTCCGCTCCGCCCGCGAGCGAGTCCACCGCGCGCCAGTCGACGAGCACCATGGCGGCTTCGCGCCGGCCCAGGTGCAGTTGCAGCGGCAGCGTGCAGTCGAGACCGTCCGCCGCCTCGCCACCGGCGCCAACCTCGGCGCCGGCGCCAGCGGAAAGGCGCATGCGCACCTGGCCGCTGCCGCTCTCGAGCGTTGCGGCCGAGAGGTGCAGGACGAGCGCGTCGTAGTCGCCGGGCGGCGTGCTGGATCCCGCGAGCGGTTCGCGGCGCACGAGATCCGTGGAGCAGAAGCTGCTGCGCGCGGGCGTGAGCGGGACGAGCGCACCGCTCGAGTTCCTCAACTGGATCGAGCCGAACTCGACGCACAACTTGCGCGGCCCGGGGTCCGAGCAGCCGAGGTACACGTCGACACGCGAGAGCAGCGCGTCGGGCGGCGGCCGATCCTCGCGCTGCGAGGAGCTGCAGCCGCAGAGCGGGAGCAGGAAGACGAACGCGGGCAGGATGAATTGCGGATTCACGATCGGCAGCGGTCGACGTTGTCGCGCGAAGTGCGCGCGGAGAGCGGAACGCCGGCAGTATAGATGCGCCCTTTGCCGTATCCGGGCGGTCTACGGCGCTGGCGGGCGCCTGCGCGCGCGATGGAAGCGCGTCCGCTCTTTCGCGCGCGAGAGCGAGGCACGGCTGCATGCGGTTTTCACTGCTCGACTTGCGTCGACGAGCGCGCGGTGAGCGAGGAGTACGCCAGCGCGCGCAGCAGCACGACTGCTCCGAAGAAGAGCGCGCACGAGTACGTCAGAGGAAGTAGTCCCGGCACGCCGGAGCTGCTCTACCCTTGCGCACGAATGACAACCCACAGGAACTTCGGGTCCAACCGCTCCCCGGCGCTCCAGTACAAGAGAATCCGCACGGGGATCGCCCTCGCTCTGACGAGCCTGGGCCTATGCGGCATTTGCGCCTGTGATCGCGCCGGCGCAGCGGGCGGCGCTGTTTCGGCGGGCCGGGTCTATGCGCCGGTCGGCCGCTCGATCGAGTGGAACGCGAGCAGCGACGTCCGCTTCGGCTTCGACCGCGCGGCCTTCATGCGCCGCATGACCCAGCAGGCCGTGGCCGAACAGCCGGCAGCGCCGGCCGCCGTCGAGGCCGCGAGCAGCCTGCGCTGGAATCCGCCCGCGCAGTGGAAGCGCGGGCCGGACAAGGCGATGCGCGAGGTCACCTACCTCGCGGGCGAGAAGGGCGAGATCGAGTGCTACGTGTCGCTGCTCTCCGGCGAAGGCGGCGGACTCGCCTCGAACCTCGCGCGCTGGCGCGGACAGCTCGGCCAGCCGCCGCTCACCGACGAGGAGATCGCGAACCTGCCGCGCTTCCCGATGCTCGGCGTGCAGGCCGTCTCGATCGAGATCGCGCGTGCGGCCACGCAGACCGACGGACCGGAGCTGGTCCTCGGCGCCGTGTGCCTGCGACCGGGGCAGTCCGTCTTCGTGAAGATGCTCGGCCCGCGCGCCTCCGTGGAGGCACAGCGCGAGGCCTTCCTGCAATTCTGCCGCTCCGCCGAAGGGGCACCCTGAGGGCGCAATGAAGCACATCCTCGATCGTGCACTCGCCGTCGCCGCCTCGCTGCGCACGAGCGTCGTGTTGCTCGTGCTGCTCGCGCTGCTGACCTGGCTCGGCACGCTGGAGCAGGTCGACAGCGGTCTCTTCGACGTCCAGCGCCGCTACTTCGACTCCTTCGGCCTCATCCACGAGGCCTGGGGCGTGCCCATCCCGCTGCCCGGTGCGCGACTCGTGATGATCGTGCTCTTCGTCAACCTCGCGATCGGCGGCGTGTTGCGCATGCGCCGCGGCGTGGCGACCGCGGGCGTGCTGATCGCGCACCTGGGCATCGTCTTCCTGCTCTTCGCCGGTCTCGTCAAGGCCTGGTACTCGGTCGAAGGGCACGTGACGCTGCCCGAGGGCGGGCAGGCGAACTTCTTCGAGAGCTACCAGCGCTTCGAATTCGCGCTGCTCGAGAAGCAGGAGGGCGGCCGCGTGCGCGAGTTCACGATCCCCGAGGAGGCCTTCACGCGCGCCACGCCCGCCAAGCCGGTGCGCTTCGCGCAAGCAGAGCTGCCCTTCGAGCTGGAGGTCACGCGCTACCTGCCGAACTGCCGCGCCGTCCCGAAAGGTCCGATGGTCGACGCGGCGCTGCCGGTGATCGACGGGTTCTTCCTCGACGCGCGGCCGCAGGAGCGCGAGCACGAGCGCAACCGTCCGGGCGCCTACGTCGCCCTGATCGAGAAGTCGACCGGCGCGCGCAACGAGGGCCTCGTGATCGGGGACTCGGACCAGCCCCTGCCCGCGAGCTTCGGCGGCCGCAGCTTCGGCGTCGAGTTGCGCCACGAGCAGCACGAGCTGCCGTTCACGATCGGCCTGCAGAAGTTCACCAAGCAGGACCATCCGGGCATGGAGATGGCCAAGGCCTTCTCGAGCGATGTCAGCGTCACCAAGGACGGCAGCACGCGCCCGCTGCGCATCTCGATGAACCAGCCGCTGCGCGAAGCCGGCTTCGTGCTCTACCAGTCCTCCTGGGCCGCCGCCGACGAAGCTCGCGGCGTGCCCCAGAGGTCGATCCTCGCCGTGGTCAACAACCCGGCTGACCAGTTCCCGCTCTACGCCTGCATCGTGATCGCCATCGGCCTCGCGCTGCACTACTCGCGCAAGCTGCTGCGCCACATCCGTGCCGAGGCACGCGCAACATGAAACGCATCCTGGAGGCCCTGGCCCTGCTCGTCCTCGTCCTCGCCTCCGACGCGGCGGCGCAGTCTCCGGTCGCGCGCGCTGCGCCGTGGCCCGAGGATCTCGTGCGCCTGGTCGAGGCCTTGCCGATCCAGGAGGGCGGGCGCGTCAAACCGCTCCTGACGCACGCCAACTACGCGCTGCTGCGCCACAACGGCAAGCGCGCGGCCGAAACCGCCTCGGGCGAGAAGCTCGGTCCCGTCGAGTGGCTGCTCGACCTGCTCTTCTTCCCCGAGATCTCCGAGCAGTACTCGGTCTTCCTGGTGCAGGACGAGCAGGTGATCGAGGCGATCGGCCTGCGCGTCGAAGGCAAGAAGAAACGCGACCGCTACACCTTCCAGGAGCTGCGGCCGGGCATCAACAAGCTCTTCGAACTGGCGCGGCAATACGACCGCGTCGAGGAGAAGGACCGCAGCTCGCTGCAGCAGCAGGTGCTGCTGCTCGCGGTGAACGTCGACGAGTTCGCGCGCCTGATGACCTATCTCGACTTCGCGCGCGCGCCCCTGCCCCTGGGCCCGGGCGCAGAACTGCGCGGCCTCTTCGGCGGAGCCGAGGGCGCCTCCTTCAGCCAGGTGCTGGCGCACTCCACGGAACTGCGCGAGCTGCAGGCGCGCTGCTCGAAGGATCCGGCGCGTGCCGCGGAGCTCGCCGCGGTGACGAAACTCCTGCACAACACGCTCGACATCACGAGCGGCACGGAATCGCTGACGCTCTTCCCGCCCGCGGCGGGTTCCGCGAAGGAGGACGCGTGGCTCTCGCCCGCCGAGCTGATGACGCGTGCCTACCGCGGCGAGAAGCTCGCTCCCGAGCACCTCGAGATGCTCGGCTGTCTCGAAGCCGCCGCGCGCGCACGCAACGCGCCCGCGGCCTTCAAGAACCAGCTCGCGCGCTTCTGCGAACTCTCGCTCGCGCTGGCGCACCCGCGCGGCGAGGACGTCAAGCTCGGCCTGGAGGTGCGCTACTACCGCTCGGGCTTCCTGGGCCAGAGCCAGGCGCTCTTCGTGCTGGCCTTCGTGCTCGTCGCGCTGCTCTGGCTGCGTCCGCGCAGCAAGTGGCTCTACCGCGCGACGGCGGGCGTGGTGAGTGTAGCGACGCTGCTGCTCACGATCGTGATCGTGATGCGCTGCATGATCCGCGGGCGTCCGCCGGTCAGCACCCTCTACGAGACGCTGCTCTTCGTGACCGCGATGGGGGCTGCGACCGCGCTCGTCGCGGAACTGATCAACCGCCAGCGCATCGCGCTCTCGGCCGCGGCGGTGCTCGGCATGATCGGGCTCTTCGTCGCCAATGGCTACGAGATGCTCGACAAGCGCGACACGATGCCGAGCCTGATCGCGGTGCTCGACACGAACTTCTGGCTCGCGACGCACGTCACGGCGATCACCGTGGGCTACTCGGCCGGCGTGCTCGCGGCGCTGCTGGCGAATTTCTACCTCGTCGCGCGCATGTTCAACTGGGGCCGCGGCGACGACGGCTTCCTGCACGGCCTCGCGCGCACGATCTACGGCGTGCTGGGCTTCGGGCTGATCTTCTCCGTCGTGGGCACGATCCTCGGCGGGGTCTGGGCCAACGAGAGCTGGGGCCGCTTCTGGGGCTGGGATCCCAAGGAGAACGGCGCGCTGCTGATCGTGCTGGTGCAGCTCGCGATCCTGCACTCGCGCATGGCGGGCATGCTGCGCGAGTTCGGGTTCTGCATGGCCACCGCCTTCGGCGGGATCGTGATCGCCTTCTCCTGGTTCGGCGTGAACCTGCTCGGAGTGGGCTTGCACAGCTACGGGTTCACGAGCGGCATCAACACCGCGTTGACGACCTACTACGTGCTCCAGGGCGTGCTGCTGCTGCTCGCAGGGCTGCACTGGCAGATGGAACACCAACGAAGGGTGGCCACACGATGAGACTCTCCCTGCTCTCGACGGCGCTCGCGTGCGCCGCGCTCCTTGGCGGCTGCGCCAGCGAAAAACTCGCACCGGCCGTATACACGCACCCCAACGCCGACTTCTCGCTCTACAAACAGGTCGCTGTGCTGCCGCTCGAGAACCTGACCAGCGAGCGCTTCGCCGCCGACCGGGTGCGCGAACTCCTGATCGTCGAACTCAGCGCCCAGGGCCTGTTCGAGGTCGTCGAGCCGGGCGAGGTCAATCGCGTGCTGCGCCTGCGCAACATCGACACGCCCTCGGTGCTCGGTCCGGAGGCGATCAAGCAGCTCGGCGCCGAGCTCAAGGCCCAGGCGCTCTTGACCGGCAGCGTGATCGAGTACCGCGAGCAGCGCAGCGGCACGCTCAACTCGCCCGAGGTCGCGCTCTCGCTGCGCCTGGTCGATGTCGAGAGCGGCCTGG
>Ga0302322_100005673_pt1 | contig 10960 bp, 8 predicted proteins | sample Fen_T0_2_FD_203757 | JGI IMG/M metagenome (GOLD analysis project Ga0302322, IMG submission 203757) | Peat permafrost microbial communities from Stordalen Mire near Abisko, Sweden - Fen_T0_2 | ecosystem: Environmental > Terrestrial > Soil > Wetlands > Permafrost | place: Sweden: Abisko... | reverse complement strand
CCCATCGCCGGCACGCGTAAACGCGGCGCAAACCACGCTGAAGACGTGGCGCTAGAAAAAGAGCTCCTCGCCGACGAAAAAGAACGCGCCGAGCACCTCATGCTCGTCGACCTCGCCCGCAATGATATCGGCCGGGTCTGCAAATTCGGCAGCGTCAACATCCCGGAAATGATGGTCATCGAACGCTACTCGCATGTGATGCACATCGTTTCGCAGGTCGAAGGCCAGATCACGCCCGACAAGACCGCCTACGATCTGATGCGTGCTACTTTCCCCGCCGGCACCGTCTCGGGCGCACCGAAAATCCGCGCCATGCAGATCATCGCCGAAAAAGAGCCAACCCAGCGAGGTTGTTACGCCGGCGCGCTCGGCTACTTTGGCTACGACGGCAATCTCGATTCCTGCATCATGCTGCGCACGTCGCTCCTGAAAGACGGCAAGATCCACATTCAGGCGGGCGCTGGCATTGTGGCCGACTCGGTCCCCTCCTCCGAATACCAGGAGACGATTAACAAAGCCTCGGCGCTCTTCAAGGCCGTCGCCATCGCCGAACAGTTCGCCTGAACAGGCGATTGTCCGAGGTTACGGTAATAATTGAACGCCTTGTGCGGTATTCGCGCAATTTATGGCTGTCCGCGCGCCAGCATGCGTTTGGCTAATACCATCAAGTAGATCCATTTTCACATCGCCCGACGTCAGGGAGAAGCGTACTTGATTGGAACGATCCCAGATGTGTTGGGTCTTCAGACTCAGCTCTCCGGCTTCGTTCAGATTAGTGTGCAGTGGAAACACTCAACAAAGATACAAGCCATGGCTACGCAGACGAAATCAAATCGTAAGCACGCAAGGTCCGATGAAGACGATTCAAACGAATCCTCTGCTCCCGTCGCGGTGATCCTGACCACACCGATTGACGCTCCGCCCTCGTTTCTGGAAAAAAACGAGCCTGCACCTACGGAACAACCCGCACCGCTTGAGCGGAGCAATCTCCAACTCTATCTCCAGGAGATCGGCAAGACCGCCCTTCTCACGCCGAAGGAGGAAGTCCAACTCGCCCGCCGCATCCGCAAAGGCGACAAGGCAGCCCGTGATCACATGATCTCGGCCAACCTTCGCCTCGTGGTCAAGATTGCGTACGACTACAAAGACTTCGGCCTGCCGCTGCTTGACCTGATCAGCGAGGGCAACATCGGCTTGATCAAAGCCGTCGAACGTTTTGACCCGCGCAAAGGTGGCAAACTCAGCACCTACGCCGCGTGGTGGATCAAACAATCCATCAAGCGCGCGCTTGCCAACCAGAGCAAAACCATCCGCCTGCCCGTCCATCTCGTCGACAAAATCTCCAAGATGCGCCGCGCCGCGATGGCGTTGACCGAAGAACTCGGCCGCGAGCCCACCGACGAAGAGTTGGCCATGGAGCTACAGATCCCGACCAACAAAGTCGCGCATCTGAAGTCCGTCAGCGTGCGTCCCGCCTCGCTCGACGCTCCAATCAGCGACGACGGCAATTCCTCGACCTTTGGTGAAATCGTCGGCGACGAAAATGCCTCCAGCCCGTTTGAATCTTTGCGTGAGCGCAATCTGAACGCCGACCTCAAAGCCATGGTCGACTCGCTCGAACCACGCGAAGCCGAGATCATCCGCCTGCGCTTCGGCCTCGAAGGCGCCAACGAGCTGACGCTCGAAGAAGTTGGCCGAAAGTTCAAAGTCACCCGCGAACGCGTCCGCCAACTCCAGAACATCGCGCTCAATCGCATCCGCCGCGCGATGTCCATCAACGACACCCAGCGTTCGCTCGAGGAAATCGACCAAGACGATCGCCAGCGCCAACGCATGGAAATCATCCGCGAGTTCATCGAGTCGAAGTCCAAGAAAGCCGCTCAAAACTGAGCGACACCTTAGGAAATCTTTCAAGCCGCCGACCATCGTGTCGGCGGCTTTTTTATTGCCGCTGCGTCGGCGTTCTCAACGCGCTCGTTCCATTTCCCGCTTTCCTGCCATCGCGATTCCCTCCTTACTGCCCGGCGATGTCGCAGAATTTTTCACGCATCGTGTTCACCCTGACGCTGGCGTTTTTCGCCACGTTCTTTCTGTGGCCAATTGCGCAGATCCTCAAAGAGGGATTCATCGACGCCAATGGGCATTTCACTTGGCGATACCTCACGACGCTCATCGCCGATCCGCTCTATCGTGGCGGACTGGCCAACTCGTTTCTTCTGGCCTGCACGACGACCTCCCTTGCGTTTGCCATCGCGCTCCCGTTGGCGTTCATCTCCGACCGTTTTCTCTTTCCCGGGAAAAACTTCCTCGGCTCGCTCGTGCTCGTGCCGATGATCCTGCCGCCGTTCGTTGGCGCGATCGGCATCAAACAAATTTTCGGCCAATACGGCGCCGTCAACGCCCTCATCGTCAATCTCGGTCTGCGACCTGATGGTTGGACCTTTGACTGGTTCGCCGCCAACCAGTTTGGCGGTATCGCTTTGATCCAGGCGCTCTCGCTTTACCCGATCATTTATCTCAACGCAGTCGCCGCGCTCGCCAACGTCGATCCTGCGATGGAAGAAGCCGCGCAAAACCTCGGCTGCACTGGCTTCCGCCGGTTCTTCAAGATCACGCTGCCGCTCATCCGGCCGGGGCTTTTTGCCGGCGGCACGATTGTGTTTGTCTGGGCGTTCACCGAACTCGGCGTGCCGCTGATCTTCGATTATCCGCGCGTCACCTCCGTGCAGATTTACTACGGGCTGAAGGAAATCGGCGGCAATCCCATGCCCTACGCGCTCGTGACGGTGATGTTGGCCAGCACCGTCCTGCTCTACGCGCTGGGCAAAGGGCTTTTCGGCCGCCAAGGCTACGCGATGATGGCCAAGGCCACCAGCACCGGCGGGCCTCGCGCAGTTTCACGGCGTCGCGGGCTGTTTTTCACCGTGGTGTTTTCCACGGTCACGCTGCTCGCCGTGTTGCCGCACATCGGCGTAATCCTCGTCGCCTTCTCAAGCGACTGGTACGCCACCGTGGTGCCGAACCACTACACATTGGAAAACTTCCGCATCGCACTCGGTCATGACCTAACCGTGTCGGCCATCGCCAACAGCCTGAAGTTCGCCAGCCTGTCCACCATCGTCGACATCGTGCTGGGCATTGCCATCGCCTACGTGATCGTCCGCACAAAATTCGCCGCACGCCACGTTTTGGATTTTCTTTCGATGCTCCCGCTCGCGGTTCCCGGCATCGTCCTGGCCTTCGGCTACCTCGCCATGAGCCAGCCCGGACGATTCTTCGAGTTTCTGAATCCGATCAACAATCCAACCATTCTGCTGATCATCGCCTACTCGGTCCGCCGCCTGCCCTACGTCGTGCGCTCCGCCGCGGCGGGCTTCGAGCAGACAAGTGTGACGCTGGAAGAAGCGGCGCAAAACCTCGGCGCGCCACCGCTGAAAGCAACCTTCCGCGCTACGCTACCACTCATCACCGCCAATCTCATGGCCGGCGGGTTGCTCGCGTTCTCCTTTGCCATGCTGGAAGTGAGCGACTCACTCATCCTCGCGCAAAAACAGGTTTTCTATCCGATCACGAAAGCGATCATGGAGCTCTTCCAATTGATCGGCGACGGCAAGTTTATCGCCAGCGCACTCGGCGTCTGGGCAATGGCCTTTCTGGGCGTGGTCATCGTTGGACTGAGCGTGATCCTCGGGAAAAAACTTGGCGCGATCTTCCGCGTTTGAACTAAACCGAACTAACCACCACCGTCGTGCCATTCCTGCTGCTGGTTTCCTTCGTCTGGGCGTTCTCGTTTGGCCTGATCAAAGGCCGGCTCGGCGGGCTCGATAGCAGCTTCATCTCCGCGGTCCGGCTCGGACTCGCCTTGCTCGTGTTTCTGCCGTTCTTCCGCCCGCGCGGACTGTCACTCCGTCTCACGCTCACCCTGGTGGCCATTGGTGCGGTGCAATTCGGACTGATGTACCTGGCCTACAACGAAAGCTTCAAACACCTGCCCGCGCATGAAGTGGCGTTGTTCACCCTCACCACGCCGATCCTCGTCACCTTGTTCGCCGACGCGCTGGATCGCACGCTGCAGGTTCGCGCACTGCTCGCGGCGTTGCTCGCCGTCGCGGGCGCAGCCGTCGTTGCCTTCAAGACGAACTTGGTCGCTGGCAGCTTGATCGGTCTTGGTCTCGTGCAACTTTCCAACGGCGCGTTTGCCATCGGTCAAGTGCTCTACCGCCGCGTGCGCGTAAGCAGCCCGTCGACCAACGACCGCCAAGTCTTCGCATTACTTTATGCTGGCGGACTAGCGGTAACGTTGCCCCTGATGCTGGCGCGAACCGATTTTGGATCGCTCGCGTTGAATCACGGCCAAGTCTGGACGCTGCTTTACCTCGGCGTCATTGCCTCTGGCTTGTGTTTCTTCTGGTGGAATCTCGGAGCCACGCGCGTCAGCACTGGCACGCTGGCCGTCTTCAACAACGCCAAAGTGCCGCTCGCCGTCGCGTGTTCGCTGCTGTTTTTCAATGAAAGCACAAACCTGCCCCGCCTGCTGATCGGCGGCGGTTTGCTGCTCGCGGCCATTTTTGTGGCAAGAAAACAAACCAGCAGCACCGACCCAAAAATTAGGACCTGACGCGTTTTCGACTCCCCCGCTTCACTTCCCCCTCTCCTTTCGCCTGTGTTTCTAATCGCTTCAACAACGCGTGATTGTGAAGATCGTGTCACGTAGAAATATTCATCTTGGATTATCACATGACGAGCGGTTGCGTGTAAGCAATATAGCAAAATGAAATATTGGGTACTCAAAGCCAACCAATCATACAATGACCCATTTTCGAAATGGATAAAACCTGGAAAAGAGGAAACTTGGCATAGTCATCGAATCCCGAAAGAGTTTTCGAGAGGGGACTGTGCGTTCGTTTGGCAATCGGGAACCGCACGCCGTTTTATTGCGATGGGTGAAATCATAGTCCCTTTCCTCAATCAGGAGGATAGTGGAGATAAAGAATTCAGAGTTCGTTCTATAACGGGAGTTGTAGCGGGATTGCCCAATATAGAAAACCTGAGAGCGATGGAGTGATTTGCTGAAGCGGTGTTTCTAAAAGCTGGACCCGCTGGGACAATTTACCCTCTTTCGGTTATACAGGGAGAGTACTTAGCTGAGCTTTTTAAGAAAAGTGCCACTGCGGATACGAGGTCGGCTAACGAAGATTTGGTGGAGCCGTCCGGCACCGTAAGTCCAGACAGGGCGTTAAGATTTTCGACGACCTTCAAGCGTGACGACTCTGTCCGAGCGTTTGTGATTAATCGCGCGCAGGGGAAATGTGAATTGTGCGGTGAGCTAGGATTCGTGAAGGAAGCGGGCGGTTACTACTTGGAGACGCATCACGTGATCTATCTAAGCGAAAAGGGCCCTGATACGCCGAAAAACGTAATTGCGTTGTGTGCAGATCATCATCGGGAAGCCCATTTTGGGCGCGAGGCAGAAGTGCTTGAGAAGAAGATGATCGAGATTTTGGATACAAAAACTCGAAGGTCAGCAAAGGTGATCAAACCCGAATATTTGTGATCGGAGCTGAGTCTAGACCACCTCTAAATCCGTGCTCGCGACCGCGACCAGCCGGGCGAGGCCGGCTTTGACGATCTCCACCGTCGGGCCTTCCACGAGCAGGCGGATTTTTGCCTCGGTGCCAGAAAACCGAACCAACACACGTCCGTAACCGCCCATTTCGGCCTCCAGCGACTGGATCGCCAGTGGCAGATGTGGCAGTGTCGCCAGTTCTTTCTTTTCCCGCACTTTCAGATTGGCGGTGGCTTGTGGATACTTCTTGAGACACTTGCGAAGCTGCGACAGCGGCTGGCGCGTTTCAAGCATCACCCCGATCACCTTCAATGCCGCCACCAGCCCATCGCCCGTGGGCGAAATTTCTGAGCAGATAATATGCCCCGATGATTCGCCGCCGAGCGTGGCTTTCTCCTGCAACATGCGCTCGATGACGTAGCGGTCGCCGACCGACGTGCGCAGCACGCGACCGCCAGCATCGCGCAGCGCGGCATCGACACCGAGATTACTCTGCACCGTGACGACCAGCGTGTTGACCGGCAGCGCGCCTTGCTTGAGTGCGTGCAACGCCAGAATCGTCAGAATCTCGTCACCATCGAGAACCTCGCCACGTTCGTCGCAAAGGATACACCGGTCGCCATCGCCATCGTGGGCGATGCCAAGTCGGGCGCCGGTTTCGAGAACTTTGGCCGCCAGTTTTTCCGGATGTTCGCTACCGACGCCGGCGTTGATGTTGTGGCCGTCAGGCGCATCGCCGAGCGTGATAACTTCGGCGCCAAGGTCACGCAACACGATCGGACTCGTCATGCAGGTGGCGCCGTGCGCGGTGTCGAGGACAATCTTCCATCCCGCCAATGCCTTTGGCGGTAGCAACCGTTTCACGTTGTCCAGATAGACCTGCAGGCCATCCACGTGATGCGACCGACCATAGATGATGGTGGGCTGCTCGCTGGGTAGGAGTTGTTCGATTTCGGCTTCCTGCTGGTCAGAGAGTTTCACGCCGCCGCGGGAGAAAAATTTGATGCCGTTATCGCAGGCCGGATTGTGCGACGCGGTGATCATCACGCCCAGCGCCGCGCGTTCGCGCACCAGCGCCGCCGCTACGGCTGGCGTCGGCAAAACGCCCAGCACGGCAGACTCCACGCCCATCGAGGCGAGCCCCGACGACACGGCGTGCAGCAAACTTTGCCCCGAGGCACGCGTGTCGCGACCGAGCAGCACGCGCTGCGCTCCTGTGTGCGACTGCCGCGATACAAAGCGGGCCGCAGCCACGCCTAGCCGCTCAGCAAACGCTTCGTTTATAACCGGGCCGCCGTAGGGACCGCGAACACCGTCGGTTCCAAAATATTGTCGTTTCATGCGTGGAAAAATTCTTTCGTTGCAGCCATCTTCGCCTTGACCGAACCACCCAACAGCAACTCGCGCGACGACGCAATGCCCTCGCGCACCGACGCCGTCTTGCCGCAAATCCACAACGCCACCGCAGCGTTGAAGACGATCGTATCAATCAGAGCAGCCGGCGCGCGCCCCGCGAGCACCGCTTCGGTGATCGCCAGATTCGTCGCGACATCGCCGCCTTTCAGTCCTTCGAAATCTCCCTCGATCAAACCGTGTTCGCCAGCTTTCCACACACCGTCGACCGACCGCAGGCGGCCGATGCCGCGCACGCGGTTTGCCGTGGCTGTAGTCAGTTCGTCGATACCGCGGTCCGGCCCAAGTACACCGTGCACTGCCAGTCCAGCTTTCATACCAAGCGCGTCGAGTGCATCCGCCAGACGGGCAACCCAAACCTCTGAAGAGACACCAAGAAGAATATGCGCCGGACGTCCGGGATTGATGAGCGGCCCGAGGATGTTGAAAATCGTGCGCTGCCCGATCGCCGCGAGCGCCTTGCGCGCCGGGCCGATGTGCTTGAACGCCGGGTGGTAGGCCGGAGCAAAGAAGAACGCGAAGCCCAGTTCGCGCAGCGAAGCCTGAAGCTTTTCCGGTTTCGCTTCAAGATCGACGCCCAACGCCGACAGCAAATCCGCGCTACCGCACTTCGAGGTGATGCCACGGTTGCCGTGCTTCATCACTTTCACGCCCGCCGAGGCGAGGGTGAAAACGACCAGCGAGGAGATATTAAAACCGCCCGCGTGGTCACCGCCTGTGCCAACCACGTCGATCGCTTCCGCTGACCATTGCGACACCCCAGGATCAATCGACAAAGCCCGAAATTCCCTCGCAAACGCCGAGATTTCAGCCGCGGTCGAACCTTTGAACTCAAGCGCCGCCAGGAAATCGATCTTTTCGCTATCGACAGTCTGAGCCGAGGAAAGCTCGCGCGTCGCGAAGGTTATTTCCGCGGGAACGAGGTCGTGCCGGGCATTCAGGCGCTTCGTAAGCTCAAGGAGTGCAGACATAAACGGTTAACGAAGGTGGAAATTCCGCTCTTGGCAAAGCATAAACTGGACAGTTGCGCATGCTTGTGAAAACAAAGCCACTGTGCGCCGCGCCTTACTTATTCTCGCCCTGCTAACCTTGGTAACTCGACCGGTTTTTTCAGCCGAAACCGAAACAGCCACACCACCTCCAGCCGCCACGGCTTCAGTTGACACGAAAGCGGTAGCAGAATTGAGCGCTAGTGATGCGGTAGTGCTGGGACTCGTCGAAGGGGTCACGGAGTATCTACCCATTTCATCCACGGGGCATCTGATTATTGCAACCAAATTGCTTGGTCTAAGTTCGGATACTCCACTTCAAAGCAAGAAAGGGGAACCACTCTGGTTCAAAAAACCATCAACCAAACATCCCGCCGGTGAGCCACTGACACTCAAGCTCGCTGCCGATACCTATTCAGTGGTTATTCAATTCGGTGCCATCGCCGCTGTCGCCCTACTCTACTGGCGCCAGGCTCGCACCATGATCCTCGGCCTGTTCGGACGCGATCCAGTTGGCCTAAAACTCCTGCGGAATATCCTGATCGCCTTCGTGCCTGCAGCCGTGATCGGTTTGGCGCTGAGCAGTTGGATCGAAACGATGTTTTCGATCACCGCGGTATTGACCGCGCAAGTGAGTGGCGCCGTCCTCATGCTACTCGCCGAAGGTTGGCGCAAAAAACGGTCGGCCATGCATGCAGATCGCGATCCGTCGGAACTCTCCAGCTTGGAATCACTCGGCATCGGCGCGTTGCAATGTCTCGCCCTCTGGCCAGGCATGAGTCGGTCGATGACCACGATCGTGGGCGGTTATTTCGCCGGCCTAAATCCACGTCGCTCGGCAGAATTTAGTTTTCTCCTCGGTCTAGTGACTTTGTCGGCGGCCACTGTTTATAAAAGCCTGCGTTCCGGCGCAGCCATGGTCGAAGTCTTCGGCGTGCCGCACATCGTGCTCGGCTGCATCGTCGCTGCAGTCACGGCCGCGCTCTCGGTCAAGTTCCTCGTTAATTACCTGACGCGACACGGCCTTGTGGCCTTCGCGATTTATCGGCTGGTCCTCGCCGGGGTACTCGGGTTGCTGCTCGCGCGTGGTTTTTTCTGAGCAGTTTGCCCGTTGCTGCGTCTGACGGTGTATAGCGCTTGACGCTGCCTTGCTCCGCCCTTTACTCCATCACCTTTCACACTTGTCACCTAGGCGTAACCAAACACGCCACTCACCACTTAAACAGCTCCCACCATGGCCAATCCGAAACGCAAGCAATCCAAACGCCGTAGCGCCAACCGTCGCGCAGCCAACGCTTTCAAGGCTCCTGAAGTCGCAAAAGACCCGACCGATGGCAGCGCCTTCGTTCCTCATCGCGTCAACCCAAACAACGGCATGTATCGCGGCCGTCAGGTGCTTAACGTCGAGGTCTGACCTCACGTTCCCGACCGATTAATAACCATCCACCTGCGATGGTCTCCAGCAGCGGCGTAAGTGCACGGATTGCTGTCGATGCCATGGGCAGCGACTTAGGTCCGGCTGAGATAGTCGAAGCCGTTAGACTGGCACTCGCCGAGTTCCCTGACCTGAACCCGATTACGATTGTGGGCGATCAGATGATCTTGCGTCCGTTGCTCTCGAGCGCCGGACTCGCGAATCATCCCAAGCTGGCGATCTTTCAGGCCTCGGAAGTGATCACGATGGATGACAAACCACTCGTCGCGCTCAAGCGGAAGAAAGACTCTTCGATGGTCCGTGCCATTGAGTTGGTTAAATCAGGCGAAGCAGGCGCGGCCGTCAGCTGTGGCAACACCGGCAGCCTCGTCGCAGCCGGTATCCTGAAGTTGCGTACCCTTGAGGGGATTGATCGAGCTGCGCTCGCTCCCGTCATCCCACGCAAGAATGGTTATTTCATTTTGGTCGACGCCGGCGCGAATCCCGAGGCCAAGTCCGAGCACCTCGTCCACAACTCCATTCTGGGCTCCCACTATTGTCGGATGGAACTCCATATCGAGCGTCCCCGTGTCGGCCTCCTGACCATCGGCACCGAAGAAGGCAAAGGCAACGCGCTCATCGCCGAGACTCACGAGTCGCTTAAGAAGATCGGAGATTTGATCAACTACGTCGGACCGGTGGAGGGTTTCCAGATTTTCAACGACGAAGTCGATGTCGTGGTCTGCGATGGTTTCGTCGGCAACATCTGCCTGAAAAGCTGGGAGTCGTTGGTTAAGTTCTTTGGCTCCGAGCTGAAGACTTTTCTCTACGCAAACCCACTACGCATGCTCGGCGGTAAACTTGCGAAAGGCGCCTTCACCGATCTGAAGCGTCGCATCGAACCCGAACGTTACGGTGGCGCTCCCTTGCTCGGCCTCAAAGGTAATTTGATCAAGGCCCATGGCTCAGCCAATCGCCACGCCCTAAAGAACGCGATTCGCGATGCCAACGAGATGATTAAAATCGACCTTAACAACCGCATCGAAGCAGATATCGCCCGCGCCAACGCAGCGATCCGCCCCGTCGCAGCCTAAACGGCTTTCGCGACACTTCCCTATTTTTATATCGCCGCCATGGCATCCCCAACCATCGCCATCCTTGGCACCGGATCTTATGTCCCAACCAGGATTCTGACCAACGAAGAGCTTTCGAAACAAGTCGATACCACTGACGAGTGGATCGTCACCCGCACCGGCATCAAGGAGCGCCGTGTCGCCGCCGAAAACGAAGCCACCTCCGATCTCGCCACGCACGCTGCCCGTGCCGCCCTCGTTGACGCCGGCCTGACTGCCGCTGACGTCGACCTGCTCATTCTTGCCACAATCACGCCTGATCTACCGATGCCCGCGTCGGCCACCATCGTGCAGCACAAGCTCGGGCTCGGCACCCACACCGCCTGCTTTGATCTAAACGCAGCGTGTTCGGGCTTCGTCTATGGGATCGACACCGCTAGCGCGATGCTCGCATCTGGTCGCTACCGCCACGCTCTCGTGATCGGCGCAGAAAAACTTTCTTCGA
>Ga0302322_100005672_pt1 | contig 10962 bp, 11 predicted proteins | sample Fen_T0_2_FD_203757 | JGI IMG/M metagenome (GOLD analysis project Ga0302322, IMG submission 203757) | Peat permafrost microbial communities from Stordalen Mire near Abisko, Sweden - Fen_T0_2 | ecosystem: Environmental > Terrestrial > Soil > Wetlands > Permafrost | place: Sweden: Abisko... | reverse complement strand
CGACGTCGGCGCGGTGCTGGGAATCTATTTCCGGCAATGCTCGGTGCTGACCACGGCGCGCGATATCGCCATCATGGCCGCGACCCTCGCCAACCGCGGCATCAATCCTGTGACCGGCAAGCAGGTGGTGACTCCCTACGCCGTCTCGCGAACGCTTTCAGTGATGACCAGTTCCGGCATGTATGACTATGCCGGCGAATGGATTTATCGCGTCGGCATCCCCGCCAAAAGCGGTGTCGGCGGCGGCATCCTCGCGGCATTGCCGGCGCGGCTGGGCCTCGGCACCTACTCGCCCCGGCTCGATAGTCACGGCAACAGCGTGCGCGGCATCAAGGTCTGCGAGGCGCTGTCGTCGCATTACGATCTTCATATGCTCAATCGCAGCGACGACGCCCGCAACAGCATCATCGCCGACTACCACATCGGCAAGAGCTCGTCGCGGCGAAGCCGCCGGCCCGACGAGCAGAACATTCTCGATGCGCATTACGAGGATGTCCGCGTCATGGAGCTGACGGGGACGCTGACCTTTGCCAATATCGACTACATTTACCGACAGGTCGCCACGAGGGCGCGGCCGCTCTATATCATCTTCGATCTGCGGCGTGTCGCATCGCTGACGCGCGCCGCCGCGCGCCTGCTCACCGAGGGATTTCGCGAACTCGCCGCATTCAATATCACGGTGGTGCTGTCGGGCGCCGATCGTTCGTCGACGGCATGGCAGACCGTCAGCGAATGGACCGATGGCATCACGAATTTGCGTCACTATTTCCTGCTCGACGAAGCCATCGAGTGGGCCGAAGACCAGATCATCTACCGCCATGGCGGCAAAATCGAATCCACCGATGTCGCCGAACTCTCCGGTCAGGCGCTGTTGCGAGGACTGACGTCGGAGGAGATCGCGGCGCTGGCCCGGATCGGCACTTCGCGCAACTATGCCGGCGGCGCGCGCGTCATCTCGACCGGCGATACCACCGCGTCGCTGTTCTTTCTCACCCGCGGCACGGTCAAGGTGCAGCTTCGCGGCGGCGCCAGGCTGGCGACCCTGACCGCCGGCATGGTGTTCGGCGAAATGGCGCTGCTCGACGTGCGCCGCTCCGCCGACGTGGTGGCGGAATCGGCGGTCAGTTGCGTCGAGATACCGATCGAGGCCTTCAACCGCTTTCGCGAAGCCCACCCCCGGATCGGCGAGCGCGTCATGCGCAACCTGGCGCTGCTGCTGGCCGAACGCCTGATCGTTGCCAATAACCGGGTGAATGTGCTGACGGCGAATTAGCGGATCGCGCCGCCGTCAGATCACCTGCTCCACCGGCTGCATGTCGATACCAAACGTCTCCAGAAATTTCGAGGTCATGATGTAGAAGCCGACCGAAAGCTGTAATTCGACCAGCGCGCCCGGCGTCAGTTTTGCGGCGATGGCGTTGAAGGTGGCGTCGGTCGGCTTGCGCAGCTTGACGATTTCGTCGGCGAAGGCCAGCGCGGCGCGCTGCACGTCGTCAAAGCAGGTGGCGGATTGCCAATCCTCAAGCGCGGCGTTCTGCGCGTCGGTGACGCCGACATTCCTGCCGATGCGCTTGTGCGCGACGATTTCATAGGGCGCCTCGCAGAGGATCCCGGTGCGCGTGATCGCGAGCTCGCGCACGATCGGATCGAGTTCGCCCTTGTTGCGGATGGCGCCGCCGAGCCGGCAATATTGCTCGAAATAAGCAGGCGAGTGCGCCATCATCCTGAAAATATTGGCGTTGCGGTTCTTGCCCAGGATTTCCCTGGTGCGTTCGCTTGATTTCGAGGTGTCGCAGTAATCGATCCGGGCCATTTCTCACCTAGGGTTTTATGATTTTTGTTGCCGGCGGCTTCACCGAACAGCCGACTCCGTTCGAAAACACTAACTGGCTCACGATGCCGGATCAACCGGTCGCCGCTTGCGCGATCCCGCGCCACGCGCAAGACCTGCTTCCAAAATTCCATCCCGTGTGCACAAACCGGCTGCGAGCGAGCCAAAATGCCGCCGTATTGGTGGTCGATTCTGGCACGGTCGATATTCGCTGAGTGGGGACTCGTTAAGGCGAATACTCGTCGCGGGGTGTTCCGAGTAAGATATTTGACCTTCGCAGCGCGTTCGCGCAGCGACGAGTCATGCCCAAATCTTGGGAAGCCAGGTCTAGGGAGAACGGCATGAAGGAAGCCAGCAAAAGGGCGGCCTCGGAAGCGCTCGCGCAAATGCTGGCGGTGACGGCAATGCTCGTCATCGCCGGCTTCGTTTTTTACGTGCGGTGAAGACCGCACGCGGGCCGGCGGCTCATGATTTTGCCTTTGCGAAATGGGGAACCAGGCGGCCGGCGAACGGCGCAAAGCGCACGGTGACGCGGTCGCCGATCGCAAGGTCGTTGTCGCCATGGGCCATCATGCGAAAGCCTTCCGCGGCATCGACCAGAACGATGTTGTAGGGCACGTGGGCGCGCGTCTCCGGCGTGGCCGCGCGGCATACCAGCGAGGTGGCGTAGACCGTGCCCTCGCCGCTGGCGCGCTGCTCGGCCGGATCCGGCGCGCCACATGTGCTGCAGAAGCGCCGGTGAAAATATTGCACGCTGCCGCAGGCCGCGCAGGATTGATAGACAATCGTTTCTTGCCCGGCGGTCCAATCGCCTGACCTGCTGCCGCTCATCGCACCCGCTCCAGAAACATGCTGACATGCGACGACAAGACGCCGCCGTCGCCGTGTAGCAGCGCCAGCGAGGCATCGCGCACCTGGCGTTTTTCGGCGCGTGCCGTCATCTGCAATTGGGTTTCGACCAGATGCGCCATCGCGCCGCCGACGCCGCAATGGCCGTAACTCAACAGGCCGCCATGGGTGTTGAGCGGCATCGCGCCGTCGCGGCCAAAATGCCCGGCGCGGACGCGCGCCGCCGCCTCGCCGCGCCCGGCAAGACCGAGGTCTTCCAGCAGCATCGCGAGCGTGATGGTAAAACTGTCGTAGACCGCGGCGTAACGCACGTCGGATATCGCCACGCCCGCCGCGGCCTTGGCCTTGGCAATCGCAATCTCGGCGCCGAGTTTATTCAACGCCGGCATGGCCGTGACATGCTGATGGGTGTGCGCCTGCGCGCAGCCTTTGACGCGGACACCGGTCTCGCCGGTCGGCTCGCGGCTGACGATGAACGCCACGCCGCCGTCGGACACCGGGCAGCAGTCCAGCAACTTCAGCGGCATCGCCACCGGTTTGGAGGCCATCACATCGGCAACCGTGATGGCGTCGCGAAACTGCGCCCCGGGATGGGTACAGGCATTGGCTCGCATCAGCACCGCAAATTCGGCGAGGTCTTCCTGCGTCACGCCGTATTCGTGCATGTAGCGTGACGCGACGAGGCCGTAATAGGCAGGTATGGTCGGGCCCAGTGGCACCTCGTAGTCGGGGTGCCCAACCTGCGCCAGCGCCAGGATCGAGGCGTCGCGGCTTTGTCCGGTCAGGCGGTTCTCGCCGGAAACCACCAGCACGTGCCTGACAATGCCGGCTTCGACCAGTTGATGCGCCAGCATGGTCATGGCAAGCCCAGTGGCGCCGCCAACCTGCACGGCGTGCGCGTAAGACGGACGAATCCCAAAATGCTCGGCGAACACGGTCGCCAGCATGATGTGCGGCGAGACGGTGGAATAGCCGCACAGGATTCCGTCGATCTCGGCGCGTTTCAGTCCGGCATCCGCAATCGCCATGCCCGCGGCCTCGCTCATGAGGTCGAGCGTGGAGGAGCCCTCATGCCTGCCGTAAGCCGTCAGCCCGACACCGGTGATGTAGCTCATGGGAGTACCACTTCGAACTCCACCGACGTTATTCCGGGGCGCATCGAAGATGCGAACCCGGAATCCAGAGATTCCGGGTTCGCTGCTGCGCAGCGCCCCGGAATGACCGTAGAAAATTCCGAACCATCGATCATCATCAATACGACTTCGGCAAGCCCAGCACCTTCTCGGCGATAAAGCTGAGAATGAGCTGCGGGCTGATCGGGGCGATGCGCGGGATCAGGGATTCGCGTAAATAACGCTCGACATGAAATTCCTTGGCGTAGCCAAAACCGCCATGGGTCATGACCGCCTGCTCGCAGGCCTGAAAGCCGGCTTCGCCGGCGAGATATTTCGCGGCATTGGCGGCCGGGCCGCAAGGCAGCCCCTGGTCGTATTGCCAGCCCGCCGACAGCGTCATCAGCCACGCCGCCTCAAGCTCCATCCAGTTTTTCGCCAGCGGATGCTGGATCGCCTGGTTCTTGCCGATCGGGCGATTGAACACGATGCGGGTTTTTGCGTATTCGGCGGCACGCGACAGCGCGACCTTGCCGAGCCCGACCGCTTCGGCGGCAATCAGAATGCGCTCCGGGTTCATGCCGTGCAGGATGTATTCGAAGCCACGGCCTTCCTCACCAATGCGGTCCTCGGCCGGAATCTCGAAATTCTCGAAGAACAACTCGTTGGAGTCGACGGCCTTGCGGCCCATCTTCTCGATCTCATGCACGGAGACCCGCTTGCGGTCGAAATCGGTGTAGAACAGGCTCAGCCCGTGTGTCGGTTTCTTCACCTCGTCCAGCGCCGTGGTGCGCGCCAGCAGCAATACCTTGTTGGCGACCTGCGCAGTGGAGATCCAGACCTTTTGTCCGTTGACGATATATTTGTCGCCTTGTCGCACGGCACGCGTTTTCAACTGGGTCGTATTCAACCCGGTGTTCGGTTCGGTCACGGCAAAACAGGATTTGTCGGTGCCCGCCACGATCGGCGGCAGCATGCGCCGACGCTGCTCGTCATTGCCGAACACCACGACGGGATTGAGCCCAAACACGTTCATATGCATGGCGGAGGCGCCGGACATCCCGGCGCCGGATTCTGCGATCGTCCGCATCATGATCGCTGCGTCGGTAATCCCGAGACCCGAACCGCCATATTCCTCGGGAATGCAGATGCCGAGCCAGCCGGCTTCGGCCAACGCCTTGTGGAAGTCGGCGGGGTAACCTCCCTCCTTGTCCTTTTTCAGCCAATACGCGTCGTCGAAGCGCGCGCAGATTTTTGCGACGGCGTCGCGGATAGATTCCTGGTTGGCGGTCAGCGCGAAATCCATGCCTCTTAATCCCTTTGGGTATCGGCGGCGCGGGTGACGCCGTCGCGCACCAGTGCGGCGATCTCGTCCGCGGAGTAACCGGCTTCATGCAGGATTTCCGCGCCGTGCTGGTTGAGGCGCGGCGCCAGCCGCGACGGCCCCACGGCCGTGTCCGACCAGGTCGCCGCCACCTTCATGTTGCGAATCTTTCCCTCGCTGGGGTGCTCGACCACCGGAAAAAAATCGGTCGCGACCATGTGCGGATCGCTTAACATGCTCTGGAGATCGTGCATCGGCATGACGGGCACGTCGGCCTTTTCCAGCAATTCGGACCATTCGGCCGTGGTGCGGGTTTCCAGGATGCGCGCCAGTTCGCCATAGACGGTGTCGATATTGGTGGCGCGCCCGGCGAAAGTCGAGAATTTGGGATTACTGCGCAGGTCATCGCGCCCCGTCGCCTCAAAGAAATTCTCCCACTGCTTGTCGTTATAGACGATCACGCAGATGTAGCCGTCCGAGGTTTTGTAGGGCCGGCGGTCGCGCGACAGATGCCGGGCGTAACCGCCCTTGTCGAGCGGCGGCTCGTAAGTGAGCCCGCCCATGTGGTCGCCCATCACAAAACCCGCCATGGTCTCGAACATCGGAATGTCCAGCCGCTGGCCGCGCCCGGTGCGATCGCGATGCACGAGACTGGCGCAGATCGCGCCCACGGCCGTCAGCCCGACGATGCGGTCGACCAGCGCATTGGGAACATAGCGCGGCACGCCGTCATTGGTCTGCGCCATCAGGGCAGGCAACGCGGTAGCGCCCTGGATCAAATCGTCATAAGCGGGCTTTGCCGCATAAGGCCCGTCCTGACCAAAACCGAACACGCCGGCATAGATCAGCCGCGGGTTGATTTTCGAAACCACGTCGTAACCGAGCTGCAGCCGCACCATCGCCTGCGGCCGAACGTTGTAGACCAGCACGTCGGCGGAGGCGATCAGCCGCAGCACCGCCTCGCGCCCCGCAGGTTTCTTCAGGTCGAGGCAGATCGAGCGCTTGCTGCGGTTGGTGTTGAGGAACACCGGCCCCATCCCGGGATGGCGGGTCGGGCCGATCAGCCGCGTCACGTCGCCATCCGGCGTCTCGATCTTGATGACGTCGGCGCCGTAGTCGCCGAGCATCTGGGTGGCATAGGGCCCCATCAGCACGGACGTCATGTCGATGATCTTGATGCCCTCAAGCGGCCCCATGGTTTTGCTTCGCTCCCGGCAACAGGCACATGGCCCGCGCTATGTTTGATGGCCTAGTAACGGCAGCGCGTTGCGAAGATCAAGGGCAGCCGGCGCAGGGGCGTTCGTAGGGTGGGCAAAGCGAAGCGTGCCCACCAAGCATTAAACGCAAAAACGGTGGGCACGGCGCAAGTGCGCCTTTCCCCACCCTACGGCTTTCCGAAGCGCCTACTTCGCCGGCTCCAGCACCGAGACGTAATTGGCCACCGCCGCCCCGCCCATATTGAAAATGCCGGCGAGTTTGGCGTCCTTGATCTGCATGCCCTCAGGCGCCTGGCCCAACAGCTGCATCGCCGTCAGCACATGCATGGAGACCCCGGTGGCGCCGATCGGGTGGCCTTTGGCCTTCAATCCGCCTGACGGATTGACCGGCAGCTTGCCGTCCTTCTGGGTCCAGCCTTCCTTGATGGCGCGGGCGCCCTGCCCGCGCGGCGTCAGGCCCATCGCTTCATATTCGATCAGTTCGGCGACGGTGAAGCAGTCATGGGTCTCGACAAAGGACAGATCCGACAGTTGCAGGCCGGCCGATTGCAGCGCGCGCTGCCAGGCCACGGTGCAGCCCTCGAACTGCAAAATGTCGCGCTTGGACATCGGCAGGAAATCCTGGGCATGCGCGGTGGCGCGGATATTGACGGCCTTGCCCATGGATTTGGCGGTTTCCACGTCGGTCAGCACCAGGGCTGCGGCGCCGTCCGACACCAGCGAGCAATCGGTGCGCTTTAAGGGGCCCGCGACGAACGGATTCTTCTCGCTCTCGGCGCGGCAGAACTCGTAGCCGAAATCCTTGCGCATCTGCGCATAGGGATTCGAAACGCCATTCTTGTGGTTCTTGGCGGCGATCATCGCCAGCGCATCCGACTGGTCGCCGTATTTCTGGAAATAGGACTGCGCGATCTTGCCGAACACGCCGGCGAAGCCGCCGGGGGTATCCCCGTCCTCCGGCAAATACGATGCCTTCAGCAGGTTGCGGCCGATTTCGGCAGGCGGCGTCCGCGTCATCTGCTCGACGCCCACCACCAGCACGATTTTGGCCGCACCCGCGGCGATCGCCCGGATGCCCTGATGCACCGCCGCCGATCCGGTGGCGCAGGCATTCTCGACCCTTGTCGCCGGCTTGAAGCGCAAGGCCGGATCAGCCTGCAGCACCAGCGAAGCGGTAAAATCCTGCGGCGAGAAGCCGGCATTAAAATGCCCGAGCACGATCTCGTCGACATCGCCTGCGGCAATGCCGGCATCCGCCAGCGCCTCGTTGGCAACCTTCACCACGAGGCTCTCGACGGTCTCGGTATCGAACTTGCCGAACGGCGTGTGCGCCCATCCGACGATGCTGGCTGTCATGATCGTTCTCCCTGTCGTGTTGGGGTGGTTTCTAGCCTATCGGCCGCCGGACTTCACGCCGGTTTGCGCAATTTCATGGTTCGATTACACATGGCAGTTATTCGGACGGCGCGAGGCTGTGCGAATACTAGGCCGGGAAATAGGTTGAATATTCTTCATTAATTGTCTCCGCATTGTAGCTACGGAATTTCCAAATCAGGTTAAACTGACTTTCCAGGGCGTGAATCTTGAGTCGTTCCTGGAGCTTTGAGCCGTCCAAAAATATCATCCCAAGATCGGCTCCTTTGAATTGTGACCCACCCTGAGCAGGGATCTCCTGCCATTCGTAAAAATTGACAAATGCCCAGGTTGATTTCTTTGATTTCAGGATGGCTCCTTTGATAATGGGATGACTGAAGTCGTAATAGCGAACCTCCCGACGCGACGTATACGTCCACGGCGTCCGAGCGGCCTGGCTGATCGTTTCCGCTTTCCTCCAAGGTCGCAGCTTCAGGTTTTCTATTTTCTTATTGTGGACTTCTTCATCGATTTTTTCCGCTATCCAACTCCGGTTCAGAACGCGAATCTCCAGGCCATCTACATAGAGGTGCTCGAATTTTTGATAATCGCGAACTGTCTCATGTGTGTAGCCGAAAATAAGCAACGTCCGAATATCCTGTTGCTCAAAAATCGTGTGAAACCGCCTCTCAAATTCTGCAGCACTCAAAATGTTCGGCGCCGGCGATCGCTTGGCGATAAATCCGACTGCAAATGCCAAAATGAGTGCACTGATCACTTTCCACTTGTTGGCGAAAAGCTCGCCCAATCCATCCTTGAGCAGCCCGGTCCATAAATCGATTTTGGTTGGCCATTCGTCGGGAGAAATACCCAATATCGCTATCATTATTCCGAGTATTCCGAGCGCAATCCCGATCGCGGTGATCACCACTTCTTTTGAAACAGACGGGAAGCGCATAATAACTTCTCACAATGCGTTGATTGAACAAGACGGCGACTGCTGAACTCTATCAGAAAGAAGCTCCCCCGAGGAACGGCAATATGTGCTTGCCGCGGCTAGTCGCGTGGCATACTCGAGAGTATCCGACCAGCCAAAGCCGGCATGCAAGTAATGCAACAAACCAGCCATCATTGCATCGCCAGCTCCGATATCAAAGCCGCTTTCGTTTGCGCTGATGTTACATCGCAAATATTTGCCATCGATGTACGCGACCCAACCCTCGCGACCCAAGGTGATGAGCACGTTCTCTGCTCCCTTGGAAATCAGCAGATCAAGCAATTGCCTGACGCTGGGACTATGAGCGCCCACCATGATGCCCAACGCTTCTTGCTGATTAATTTTCACCAGGAAGGGGTTTGCTCGAAGGGCGCTCAAAAGTGAGTCACCCGATACGTCCATCATCGCCCGCCCGTTTAGCTGAGCGATTTTTTTACAAACCAATTCCGAAAATGCGCTCGAAAAACCTTTGGGCAGACTTCCTGCGACACAGACGAGATCATTCCTGGAAAGTTCAGCGACGATAAGCCCGATGAATTCAGTTTCGATGTATAGCGGCAGGCCTTCCCCTTCACTTCGGATGACCGTGGCATCGATGCTTAAACTATCGTAAATGACCGTTGAAAATCTTGTATTTCCTTCATGGGCTATAAATTTTGTTTGAGCGCCCAATGTCGTCAAATGTTGACGGATGTACTCTCCGGAAAATCCGCCCAAACAAGTCGCCAGCAACGCATCGCAGCCGAGAGTGACTAGTATGCGCGCGATGTTTATGCCCTTGCCGCCTGAAGTAATCCGCTGCTCGCCAGCGTTTTGAGTACCCAGCGACAAACGGTTGCAAAAATATGTAATTTCGACTGCCGGATTGGGACAAACAACAATTATGCGACCCGATGGCATGATGCTTCCTGCACCCCGTTTTAGGTAGAGCCCCAATATTATACACGTATTTCTTGTACTATATAGGGCAGCGAGCGGGGCTGACAGATTCGACCGAGCGCAATGATGTAGTCGACGCCAACGGCGCGGCGGGCAAGGTAGACCGAGATGTTCAGCGTGTCGCCGCCGTAAATGGACCACCCGGGGCCGGCTTCAGCTCGATCATGCACTCGCCGATGCTGGCCACTTTGGTCATGACCGCACCTTAAAACTCAGGCGACGAACTTGCCGCCGAGTTCGTCCTCGATGTGAATCCTGATGATGTCGTCAAAGGTCTTTTCGGCTGTGGTGAAGCCGAGGCCGAGTGCCCGCTTCGGCTCAAAATTGCGCGGCCAGCCGGCGACGATCCCCATGATGAACGGATCGGGCTCGCGCTTGATCCGGGCGGCCACCTTGTCGCCCGCCACCCGCTTCAGCGCGGCGATCTGTTCGCCGACGGTCGCGGACAAGCCCGGCATGGTGAGGTTGCGGCGCGGGCCGACAACGGCGCTATCCAGGGTCCCGGCATGGAGCAGGAAGCCGACCGCCGAACGCGGCGTGGCGTGCCAGTGCCGGACGTCCTCGGAAACCGGTAGCACCACTTCCTTGCCGGCCAGCGGTTCGCGCAGAATGTTGGAAAAAAAGCCGGACGCCGCCTTGTTGGGCAGCCCGGGCCGGATGCAGATGGTCGGCAGCCGGATGCCGATGCCGTCCATGAAGCCGCGGCGGGTGTAATCGGCGAGCAGCAGTTCGTCGATCGCCTTCTGGGTGCCATAACTCAACAGCGGGGTGTGAAAGAACTCGTCGCCGATGGCGTCGGGAAACGGCGCGCCGAATACCGCGATCGAGGATGTGAAGACAATCCGTGGCTTGTAGCCGCCGCCGACCAGCCGGATCGCATCCAGCAGCATCCGGGTGCCGTCGAGGTTGATGCGATAGCCTTTGTCGAAATCGACCTCTGCCTCGCCCGACACGATCGCCGCCAGATGGAAGATCACATCGGGACGGCCGGCAACCAGCGGTTCGGCGGCGCCCGCGACGGCAAAATCGCAGGTCACGACATCGACGGGAAATCCGGCATTGGCGGGTTTTGCAGGCGCAACCACGTCCTGCAGCGTCATGCGGGTGATGTCGGTCTTGCCGAGCCGGCCGTCGCGCAGCAGCCGCTCCGTGAGTTTGCGGCCGACCATGCCGGCGGCGCCAAGAACCAGAATGTGCAAGACCCAATTCCTTTTTGTTATTGTTCTATATCGGTTTCGAGCGAAGTGGGAACCGGTTCGCGTGAAGAAAACGCGTCAAAATAAAGAGTGGACCCGGCCTGCCGGCTCACTCTTTCACCGCTCCCGTCATCGCCGACACGT
>Ga0302322_100005669_pt1 | contig 10963 bp, 8 predicted proteins | sample Fen_T0_2_FD_203757 | JGI IMG/M metagenome (GOLD analysis project Ga0302322, IMG submission 203757) | Peat permafrost microbial communities from Stordalen Mire near Abisko, Sweden - Fen_T0_2 | ecosystem: Environmental > Terrestrial > Soil > Wetlands > Permafrost | place: Sweden: Abisko... | reverse complement strand
AGTCACGGCCGCCCAGGCCAAGCTCATGGCCCAGGTCGGCGATACGCTCAAGACAAACACTGCCCGCTCCGAGGCCGTGTCCCAACGCGTTGAAGCGATGAAGAAAGACCTCGACGACGTGAAAAAGAACGTCGAGGAGGAGCAGCAGAACGGATCCAACATATCGCCGGGCTTTGCGCTCTTCATTGCGCTGGCCGCGCTCGTGATCGGCCCCTTCGCGGCCTATCAGATCACCGCGAACCAGCTTGCGGCCGCCAAGCGCCAGGCGGCGGAAACCACCGCAACGCCGCAGCCACAAGCGGCGCAGACCGCCCAACCCGCTCAATCTGAAGACGCCGCCGAGACGGCCGAAGTGGAGCCACCGCTGGCCCCGCCCGCCGCAGCCGAGCAGCCGCAGGAAGGCTTCCCCCATCACCATCACGACACGGCACCGCCGGGCGAGCAAGCCAGCGCCGACCATGACATCAGCGGACATCAGGGCGCCGAACCTGATCCGGAAAAAGTCTGAGCGCTGAGAGACGCGAGCGAAATCCGCGCCGCATGACCGATGGTCATGACCCGACAACACGGGCGATGACATCGGCTTGACGGCGGTCCCTCCCCTCGGCCGAAAAAAGGCGGCCGGGCCGAAACCCGGACCGCCAGTCATTCCCCGGGAGGAACGCTAGTGCAGCAGCTGGGCGACGTTGTCCTTGGTGACGAGGTCGAGGCCGGTGTAGATGACATCAGGCACCTTCTGGCCCTTCTTGATGGCGAGCAGCGTGTCCATCGCCTTCTCGCCCATCTCGAACGGCCGCTGTCCCGTCAGTGCGTTGGAATAGCCGTCGCGCAGCAGTTCGAGCTGCATCTTCAGGGTATCGGCGACGACCAAGGTCAGCTTGCCGGCGTCGATGTCCTTCCTGTTGGCGTTGACGAAGGCCTTGTAGCCTTCAGGGGCGAACATCGGCCAGCCGCCGATCGGCACGATGGCGCCGAGATCGGGCGTCGCGGTGCGCAGATCGGTCATCTGCTGCACGGCGAGCGCGGGATCGTCGTTACAGAAGGTCGGCGAGCCCGCGACCTCGACCCATTTCGTCCCCTTCAGCGACTCGCGCACGCCGTCGACGCGCTCGGCCAGGTTCTTGGCGCCGGGGCCGCCCGACACGATCGCATATTTTCCGCCCTCGGGCTTGAGCTGGGCGAGCTGCTTGCCCAGCGCGAGACCGAAATCCTTGTTGTTGGTGCCGATATAGGCAGCTCGCTTGGAGCCCGGCGCATCAGCGTCGAACGTGATGACGGCGATGCCGGCCGCGGTCGCCGCCTCGATCGACTTGGTCATGGAGGCGACATCGGCCACCGAGATCGCAAGGCCATCCACTTTCTGGGTGATGAAATCCTGGATGATCTGCGCCTGCGTCGCCGGCTCGTGCTCGACCGGCCCCTGGTAGATGCATTCGACATTGCCGAGCTCCTTGGCGCGCTTCAGACAGCCGTCGCGCGCCACGTCGAAGAACGGATTGTTCATCGCCTTGGGCACGATGACGAAACGATACTTGGTTTCGGCCTGCGCCGGGGCCAGCATGATCGCGAGCGACGCCACCGCATAGAGCAACTTCTTCATCGGTATCCCTCCTCTTTGTCTATCCCTGTTGATTGTCTGAGCCGGGCGTTGGATAGACGTGATTGTTCTGATCCCGGCCAGTATTGGTTACTACATCAGGCGCGCCCGGATGCGGTCGACCAGGACGGCTGCGATGATAATCACGCCGACCAGCGCCTGCTGCCAGTAGGAATTGACCTGCGCCAGCACCAGCCCGTTCCTGATCACCTCGAGCAGCACGCAGCCGACGATGGCGCCGAGCGGGCCACCGATGCCACCGGCCAGATTGGCGCCGCCGATCACGGCGGCCGCGATCACGGTCAGTTCATAGGACGTCGCCATGTTGGCCGGCGCGGATCCGAGCCAGCCGGAGATGATGATGCCCTGCAGGCCGGCGGCGACCGCGCCGATCACATAGACCTCGATCTTCACGCGCGTGACCGAGACGCCGGTCAGCTCGGCCGCCTTCTCGTTGCCGCCGATCGCGAACACGTAGCGGCCGAAGCTGGTATGATGCAGCACGACGGCCATGATGAGCGCCAGCACCATGAGATAGATGAAGGGCGCCGGCACGCCGACCACATTGCCTTGAGTCAGCGCGTAGAAATAGCCGGCGTCCGGGCCGCCCGGAAAGCTACCCTTCCCGTTGGAAACGACGTAGCCGAGCCCGCGCACGATCGAGAGCATGCCGAGCGTGGTCACGAACGGCGACAGGCCGAGCACGGCAATGCAGATTCCGTTGACGAGGCCGACGATCAGCGAGACCGCAAGGCCGCACAGCACCGAGACGATCAGGATCAGCCCGGGCACGTTGGCGACTGCCGTCTTGCCGTCGGTGCCGAGATGCACGAACAGCGAGGCCAGCGGCATCCCTGGCGTCGACAGACTCGTCATCACCATCGAGGTGATCATCGCGGCGAAGCACATCATCGAGCCGACCGACAGGTCGATGCCGCCGGTGATGATCACGAGCGTAATGCCGAGCGTCGCGATCGCGATGAAGGAAAAGTTCTTCGCGATGTTCTGGACGTTGCCTTCGGTCAGGAAATACGGGCTGGCAAAGCTCATGATGACGATGAGCAGCACGAGCGCCAGCGTGACATAGGCGGTCTGCGAGGCGAACAGGCTGCGATGCCACCATCTGGCAGGGCCAACATTGGTGAACGAGAGCTGGGTATCGGTCGGAACGGACATCACGCCGCCTCCTTGGCGCCGGTGATCAGCGCGGTGACTTCCTCTGGACTGGTGTCCGCAATCGGCTTGTCGGCCTTTTTCTCGCCGCGCCGCATCACCACGACGCGATCGCAGACCGCGAAGATGTCGGGCATGCGATGCGAGATCAGCATCACCGCGATGCCCTGCTCCTTCAGCCGGTGGATCAGGCCCAGGACCTGCTCGACCTGCCGCACCGAGATCGCGGCGGTCGGCTCGTCCATCATCACGAGCTTTGCGTTGGACAGCCGTGTGCGCGCGATCGCGACCGCCTGGCGCTGGCCGCCCGACATGTCCTTGACCAGATTCTGCGGCTGGGTCTCCGAGCGCAGCTCGCGAAACAGCTCGAGCGCGCGCGCATCCATCGCCTTGTGGTCGAGCAACCGGATCGGACCGAAATTGCGTTTCAGCTCACGACCCAGGAAGACGTTGGCCGCAGCTGAGAGATTGTTGGCGAGGGCGAGATCCTGGTAGACGACCTCGATGCCCACGGCGCGGGAATCCACCGGGCGATGGAAGTGGACTTCGCGGCCGTCGAAATGGATGGTGCCCTGGCTCGGCGGAAAATTGCCGGCGATGATGCGCACCAAAGTCGACTTGCCGGCGCCGTTGTCGCCCATCAGGCCGACAACCTCGCCGGCATGGACGGTCAGATCGACGTTCAACAGCGCGCGGATGGCGCCGAACTGCTTGCCGATTCCCTTCAACTCCAGAACCGGCACTCCGGTCGTCTCCGCGATGCTCAACGCGGTCCTCCCATTTTGTCAGTGTTTGCAGTCGTTCGACTGTCGTTGTGTTTGTCAGACGAAGCGGTTCGCGACGCTTTCCAGATATTCCTGACGGCCCGAGCGCGGCTGCGGATCGAGGCCGGACGTCAACGCGCGATCGGCGAGTGCGGCCAGCGTACGCTCGCCTGCGAGGATCGCCCGCCCCTCCGCAGCATCCCAGCCGGCATAGCGCTCGGCCAGCGGCTTGGTCAGCGCGCCGGCCTCGAACATGTCAGATGCGGCGAGGAAGCCGCGTGCGCAAGCATCCATCGAGCCGGCATGGGCGTGGATCAGATCGTCGGGGTCGATCGACTGCCGGCGGATCTTGGCGTCGAAGTTGAGGCCCCCGGTCGTGAAGCCGCCGCCCTTGATGATCTCGTGGAACACCAGCGCCAGCTCCGGCACGTTCATCGCGAACTGATCGGTGTCCCAGCCCAACAGATCGTCGCCGCGGTTGATGTCGACCGAGCCGAGCACGCCGAGCGCCTGCGCCAACGCGATCTCGTGCTGAAACGAATGGCCGGCCAGAATGGCGTGGTTCTGCTCGATGTTGAGCTTGACGTCGCCCAACAGATCATAGCGCTGCAGGAAGCCGTAGCAGGTCGCGACATCGAAATCATATTGGTGCTTGGTCGGCTCCTTCGGCTTGGGCTCGATCAGGATCGGACCCTTGAACCCGATTCTGTGCTTGTGCTCGACCACGAGCGACACGAAACGGCCGAGCTGATCGAGCTCGCGCTTGAGGTCGGTGTTGAGCAGCGTTTCATAGCCCTCGCGGCCGCCCCACAGCACGTAGTTCTGGCCGCCGAGACGGTGGGTGACTTCGAGCGCGGCCCTCACCTGCCCCGCGGCATAGGCGAACACCTCCGGGTCCGGATTGGTCGCAGCACCCGCCATGTAGCGGCGATGCGAGAACAGATTGGCCGTGCCCCACAGCAGGCGCACCTTGGCCGTGGCCATCTTCTGTTCGAACAGATCGGCGATCGCGTTGAGATTGGCGATCGAGTCCTTGAGGGTCGCGCCTTCCGGCGCGGCGTCGACATCGTGGAAGGTGAAGAAGGGAACGTCGAGCAGCCGGAACAGCTCGAAGGCGACATCGGCCTTGGCGCGCGCCATCGCCATCGCATCGGTGCCGTGCTGCCAGGGCCGCAGGAACGTCTCGCCGCCAAAGGGATCGCTGCCCGGCCAGCACAGGGAATGCCAGTAGCAGACCGCGAAGCGCAGATGATCTTCGAGCCGCTTGCCCCCGATGATACGGTCCTTATCGTACCAGCGGAATGCCAGCGGACTGCGCGCCTCCGCGCCGCCATGGGCGATCGGGTTGGCGGTCTTGAAGAATGAAGCTGATGCGTTCACCTGGAGCACTCCTTCAGCGCAGGATAGAGTTTTCGCCATCGCGCATAGGCGTCGTCATAGGCGGCCACTTGCGCGGGCCGCGGCGCGAAGCTTGCAAGCCGCCGCGGACGCCGGCACACCTCCGCCGCAGCGGCCCCGGTGGCGGCGAGCCGGCCGAGCCGTGCCGCGCCCACCGCAGCGCCAACCTCGCCCTCCTCAACCCGGTGCACGACCACCCCGAGCACGTCCGCCGTGATCTGGGCCCACAGCGGCGAGCGCGACCCGCCGCCGACGAAATCGAGTTCGGTGATCTCGGCCTCGCCGAGCGCGGCCATCATGTCGCGCACGGCGAAGGCGACGCCTTCGAGCACGGCCTGCACCAGATCCGGCCGTCCCGCCGCGCTGCGCAAACCCACAAAGGCGGCGCTCGCCGCAGCGTCATTGTGCGGCGTGCGCTCGCCATCGAGATAAGGCAGGAATTGCACCGGGCTCGGCCGCTCGACCGCGTCGCCAAGCGGCGCCAGCAGATCGGCCTCCGAAGTCTCCAGGATGCGCGCGAGCCAGGTCAGCGAGGCCGCCGCCGACAGCATCACGCCCATCTGGTGCCAGAGGCCGCCGAGCGCATGACAGAAGGCATGAACGGCCGAGGCCGGCGCCGGCAGGAAGCGGTCGGTGACCCGGAACAAAACGCCGGAGGTGCCGAGCGAGAGAAACGCGTCGCCTGGCGCGATCGCGCCCAAGCCGATGGCGCTCGCGGCACAGTCGCCGGCACCGCCGGCGACCACGACATTGGTCGCCATGCCCCAGCGCCGCGCGAAATCGGCATGCAATGTCGCGCATGGCTGATTGCCTTCCACCAGCCGCGGCATGTGGCTGAGGTCCAGTCCCGTCGCGGACAGGATGGTTTCGGACCAGCGGCGCCTGCCGACATCGAGCCAGAGCGTGCCTGCCGCATCCGACATGTCCTCGACCATCTCGCCGGTCAGCCGATAGCGGACATAGGCCTTGGGCAGCAGCACTTTTGCGAGTTTGGCAAACACTTCGGGCTCGTGGCGCGCCACCCACATCAGCTTCGGCGCGGTGAAGCCCGGCATTGCGAGATTGCCCGCGATCGCATGCAGTTCGGGACAGCGCCGCTCCAGTTCGACGCATTCGGCCTGCGAGCGACCGTCGTTCCAGAGAATTGCCGGGCGCAACGGACGGCCATCGGCGCCGAGCAAGGTGGCGCCGTGCATCTGACCGGACAGTCCGATGCCGCGCACAGCAGCGGTCTCGCGCGGATGCGCATGGGCCAGATCATCAACCGCGCCGACCGCGGCGCTCACCCAGTCATCGGGATTCTGCTCGGACCACAGCGGCTGCGCATGCGACAGCGACAGCGGGCGCGAGGCGGTCGCGACCAGTGCGCCGTCGTCGTTCTCGAGCACCGCCTTCACGCCGGACGTGCCAACGTCCAATCCGAGATACACGCCTCACTCCTCCCATCTGGTCCACCTGCTGCGGGCGATCTGCGTCGCCTGACCTGCAGCGGCTGTTTTGTTTGCCTGCCGCTCAGGGCAGGTTGTCTCGCATCACGATGTCGATCCGGATCTTTTCCTGTTCACTCAAGATCGGCTCGTTGCGGGCCAGCGCCAGCAACACCCGCACGGCAGCCCGTGCCTCATGTCCGGGGTTTTGCGAGATCGCCGCATCCATGGTGCCGTTGAGCAGCAGCCTTCGCGTCACCGACGTCACGTCATGCCCGACAAAGACCACCCCGCCGGCACGCGCCGAGTCAGTCAGCGCCTTGGCAACCCCCGGCGTGCCGGCGCCGACATTGTAAAGGCCAACGATTTCCGGGTGGTCGTGCAACAACCTCGTCATGAGGTGTTCCGATCGCTCATCCTCGTCATGGCCCTCAGCGACCGGCAACAGCTTCAGGTGAGGATACTCGGAAGACACGACCTGGGTGAAGCCAAAAATGCGTTCGGCATGGTCGCGCAGGCCCTGGGACCCCGCGATGATCGCGACCGCCCCTGTCCGGCCGCCGACGAAACGGCCAACCAGCGCACCCGCGGTCCGGCCAGCCGCGATATTGTCGATACCGATATAATGTTGCCGCCGCGACGACGGCACGTCCGACACCAGGGTCACGACGTTGATGCCGGCATCCGTGAGGTCGTTGATGGCGGCGCGGACGCTCGGATGGTCAAGCGCGACCACGGCGACGCCGTCGACCTCCCCCGCCAGCGCGTCCAGCTGGGCGGACAGCATCGCGGGATCGAAGACATCGGTAAAGACGGTCTCGACGGCGAGGCGGCGCGCGGAGAGCCACGCCGACAGCTCGCGAAGCTGCGACTCGATCTGCTGCATGAATGGATTGGCCCCGGACGGCATGACGACCGCAAAGCGCCTGACCCGCGCGCGGGCCAGTTCGGACGCCGCGACATCGGGCCGAAAGGCGTGCCGCTCCATGGTGTCCCTGACGCGACGCACGGTGTCGGGCCGCACGCCCGGGCGATTGTGCAGCACGCGGTCCACGGTCGCGAGGCTAACTCCGGCCTGGCGCGCGATATCCCGCAATGTCAGCGGTGCGGTCATTCTCCTCCCCCTTGGGTCGAGAAACCTAGCCGAAATCTTGAGGTACGCAACTCATTTTTGAGGTTCGCTCAGACGCAAGGAAGGCGCGACGAGGTCTCCCGTCGCGCCTTCAAACGTTCCGTCAATGCCGAGCGCCTCGACGTCTCGGGCGCCGTCTGCGCGACGCTATTGCGCGCAGGAAAAACTCGCCGACAAATTGGCGGGGCCGGACTTGTAGTGCGGCCATGCCGGCCAGCGGCACAGCGGCAGACTGCGGGTCGTCGTGAACGATGGCGCTTCGATGGACTGCTCGCCGACGTCGAGTTCGCCCGGCGGCTTGCCGTTCTCGACCCAGTCGACGAGGACGGTCAGCATGTCGATATTGGCCGGCGCGCCACTGCCGACGTGGTCGACACCCGGCGCGGTGTAGAGCCGCGCGAACTCCGCCGTCTCGGCCTTGCCGAGCTTGCGCTCGACGCTCTCGAAATAGCGGATGCCGGCATAGGGGCTCTGGGCGTAGTCGGCCATGTGTTCGAGCATGACGAGCCTGCCGCCATGCGCCCTGAAGCGACTGAGATCAGGGTTGGTCGAATCCATGAGATTGGAAACTTGGAGCACACGCTCCCTGTGCTCCTCCGGCTTGTACGCAGTGACATCGAGCTTTGGATCGCGCGCGAAGACATATTGCGTGCCGCCGGCGCCGTAGATCCAGGCGATGCCATTCGCCTGGGTCGGCGGCTGGGTCGGCGCCGCCTTGCCGAGCCACCAGGAGATCCAGCCGCCGGCCGAGGCGAAGCCCGGCGTGTCCTCGCCGGACACGCCCCAGCCCGGATAGTCGTCGAGCCCGTTGGCGAGCGGGAAGGGAAACTTGTAGGCGGCATGCAGCGTGTCGATCGCCTTGATCTGCGCATCGCTCAGGCAGGCGTCGCCGCTTTGTCCCTCAACGCAGCGCAAGGTCTCTGGCTTGAAGCTGGCCTTGCAGCCGACCGGATCAGCCACCAGACCGTCCTCCGAACCATCCGCCTTGTCGCAAGCCTTGCGTACCGCGTCGGCCACGAGCTTGACCTGCGCCGGGTCGATCCAGCCCTCGCCCATCGTCACCAGGCCCGACCGCGTTCCGGCATGCTGCAGGCCAACCCAGTTGATGACGGGGACGCGCGAAAAGATACCATCGAAATCCTCGGGGTAGCGCTGCGCCATGGTCAGCGCCTCGCGACCACCCTCGGACGAGCCCATGAAGTACATCTTCGCCGGCTTCTTGCCATAGGCCCGTTGCATCAGATCGACCGCAGCGTCCCGCACTTTCTTGTAGGCGAGATGCGCAAAATTCTCGAAGGCCTCATCGTTGAGCGCAAAAGTCTGCGGCGGCTCGCCGGGTTTGGCTTCATGGCCGGAATCGGTGCCGTAGGTGACAAAGCCGCGCGCCAGCGGCGACGGTTTGTCGAAGGGATAGGCCGGCGGCAGACCGAGACCCGTGATCAGCACGCCGTTGAAACCGCCCCCGCCATATTGCAGCGAGCGGCCATTCCATTCGACCGGCAGATTGACTTCGAACCTGATCGGGGGCGCCGCCGGATCTTTCGGGTCAATATGTCCGAGCACCTTGCAATGAGACGGCGTGGCCGGCGCGATGCGGGCGGCGGGCGATCCCGCCTTCTCGGCCACCGCGAGCTGAGCTGGCTCCTGCAGCGCCGCGGAGTCAATCTGCATGGGCGCCTGCGCCAATTTGGCGAGGCCGACGCAGGTGGTGGCCGGGTCGCCAACGAACGTCTCGGCTGCGGCCGGCGCGGACGACGCGATTGCCAGTGCCGCGAGCATGACGCCGGCAGCGCCTGCGCGCGCGGCGGATCGAAGGTCCGTCATATCGTTTCCTTCCCCGTGCTGCCCCTTTGCGGGGTCTGTCACCGGCGCCCATGGGCGCGCGGGTCTTCTGCAATCTGCGCGCCCTTGCCGGCGCAATCAATCAGAACGGCAGCCCGACATAGTTCTCGGCGAGCGAGCGCAGCGCGGCTTCAGACGAGAATAGATAGGCCAACTCGGTGTCCTGCAGCCGGTCGTCATAGGACAGCCGATCCGGGAAGCGATGCAGCAGCATCGTCATCCACCACGAGAACCGCTGCGCCTTCCAGATACGCGCAAGCGCCCGCTGCGAATAGCCGTCGATGCCCTTGTCGTCGCCCTTTTTGTAGTGATCGAGCAGCGCATGGTAGAGATAATAGATGTCCGACGCGGCCGAATTCAGCCCGCGCGCGCCGGTCGGCGGCACGATGTGGGCGGCGTCGCCGGCGAGGAACAGCCGGCCATAACGCATCGGCTCGGCGACGAAGCTGCGCAGCGGCGCGATGCTCTTCTCGATCGACGGGCCGGTGATCAACCTGTCCGCAACCTCCTGGGGCAGCCGGCGCTTCAGTTCCTCCCAGAACGCATCGTCGCTCCAGCCCTCGACCGTGTCGGTCAGCGGCACCTGGACATAATAGCGGCTCAACACCTGCGAGCGCAGCGAGCACAGCGCGAAGCCGCGCTCGTGCTTGGCATAGATCAGTTCCGGGGATACCGGCTTGGTGCGCGACAGCACGCCCAGCCAGCCGAACGGATAGACCCGCTCGAACTCCTTGAGCTTGTCATGAGGAATTGATTTGCGGCTGACGCCATGAAAGCCGTCGGCGCCGATGATGTAATCGCAATCGATGCGGATGATCTCGTCGCCATTGCGATAGGTCACGAAGGGCTGGTCGGAGGCGATGTCGTGCGGCGTCACGTCGGCCGCATCGTGCACGACCTTGCCGCCCAGGCGGTCGCGGGCCTCGTAGAGGTCGCGGGTCAGTTCGGTCTGGCCGTAGACCATCACCGAATTGCCGCCGGAATATTTGTGCAGGTCGACGCGGTCGAGCACGACGTCATGGGCGATGTAGAAACCGTGATGGATCTCGCCCTCGCGGTCCATCCGCTCGCCGCATTGCGCCTCGCGCATCAGCTTGGCAAAGCCGTGCTCGAGCACGCCGGCGCGAATCCGCGACAGCACGTAGTCGCGGCTGGATTTTTCCAGCACGACGGTGTCGATGCCCTGCAGATGCAGGAGCTGGGACAGCATCAGGCCAGACGGCCCGCCGCCGATGATGCACACCTGAACCTTCATGTTTCCTCTCCTGGCGCTCTTGTTCTGTATTGGACGAATTTAGCCGGATTGCTGCTTTATTGAATGGATGGAGCCGGCTTTGTCTTGTACAAATCGAACATGACGCGCACATCGACAAATCAGGCCGCGATCCGCACCTATAATTTGTTCGGCGAGGCTGGCGACCTGCCGGACGTGGTGCATTGCGAAACCATCGCGGCGCGCTCGCGGCTGCACGAATGGGAACTCGCCATCCATCGCCACGCCCGGCTGCACCAGATCCTGCTGGTCGAGAAAGGCGGCGGTCAGGCCACACTGGAGGGAGACACGCACCGGCTCAAGGCCATGCGCGTGGTCAATGTCCCGATCGGGCACGTCCATGGCTTTTCCTTCACG